>Ga0209658_1001457_pt1 | contig 14318 bp, 10 predicted proteins | sample SaaInlV_150m_DNA_6_FD_184656 | JGI IMG/M metagenome (GOLD analysis project Ga0209658, IMG submission 184656) | Marine microbial communities from expanding oxygen minimum zones in the Saanich Inlet - SI037_S4LV_150m_DNA (SPAdes) (version 2) | ecosystem: Environmental > Aquatic > Marine >...
TTACAGTTGGACCATCGTAGGGTGAAACTCCTTACTATTGATTTTACCGGGTTCAGACCCAAACCCTTGTTAGTTAAAACGGCGTTTTAAATCTTCAAGGGTGTAAATAACCGATAATATTTAAGATTTTATTATTTCTATATCATATATAAATAATGGAAGTACCCGATTGGAATATAGACACGGACGCAAATCATTTTGTCCAATCCTATATAAAAGATTTTATTGATATAAGCGGTTCCTTACTACTACGTGAAAACGCAAATCTCACTGTAAATGGAAATATTGAAACGAACGGTAATATCACCGTAAAGAACCCAATTATGGCAACAGACCTAAGTCTTAATCACAATATGTTTGTTGGGGGTGATATTTCTATGAATGGTAATGTAACCGTCGGTGATGTTTCTATGAATGGTAAAGTGGTAGATTGCAGTTTTACGGATAGTTCTATACCAGAATCTGCATTTAATGGAACAATACCCAGACCAGATTATACCCAACCAACAATTATATATGAGAAAGGATTTGAAACATCATATGATGTATCTATGAATGGAAATGTGCAAATAAATAATTTGAAAGTGGACGGAAATATTGAGTTTAGTGATGGAACAACGATGAATACATTTGATGATAATTTCATCAATAAAGAGTATGATTATGATGTATCTTTAGAACCAGGAGATTATTTTGATTTAACATCTGGTTCATTAAATTTATATCTTGTCCCTGGAGACAAAGGTGAACAGATATTCTGTTCATCAGATGGAAGATATGCTGCAATTGGAATAGGTGGTGGTGGGAACAACCAAAATACTGGTAACGGTGACGGGAACAGAAATGGAATTTTCATAACAAGAGATTTTGGAGCTACATGGAATCATACACATTTACCCAATCCTGCTGATGGCACACCATTATACAGGAATCATATTGCATTTCAAATGTCTTATGACGGTAAATATATGGTATGTGGCACACAAGCAAGTACTAGTAGTAATGGTGGTACAGATACTGTTATTGGGTTAAGTTCAGATTATGGTGTTACCTGGACGACGTATGACACAAATACTCAAGTGGGTGGTTCTGCTTCACATTATATAACGTCCATTGCAGTAAATCATGATGCCAGTATTATTACTGTATGTCGTTCAAGTGATAACACTACACAAATATCTACAGATCAAATGGCAACATGGAGTAATACCTCAATGTCAAAAGAAGGAGAATTTATGAATACAACGAAGATTGTTAATAATCGTGTTTTTATAGGACATCATGATGTTGGCACATATCTAGGGTATGATGTAGATGGAACCAGTATTGGTTCGTTTAATGCTGTAGGTTCATCTAGTTACAAATGTAACGGTGCTTTTCCAATGGGCGGTCCTGGTGGGAGTAATACTATATTTTTTACCAACCGTCATAACGGTAATATAATGAAATATACAAACGTAGATACTACTCCCGTTGCGGTTGATATATCAACCGTTAATACCAGTGCTGAGAATTATACTAGTCAAGGTGTAGTTATGTCGCCATCGGGTAAATATGTTTTAATCGGTCAAAATTCAGGCACACAACGTTCAACAATAAGGACAGAGTATAAAATATATTGTAGTAATGATTTTGGGGAAACATTTTCTACTGTATCACCGTATTTATTTAATGTTGCATCGTTAAAATCTATTGCAATATCAGATAATGGATATTTTTATGGATTTGATTTAACAGGAAAAAAACTGTATCATTCAAGGTTTGAAAAGTTCAAAGCATCCACATTCACATCATTAACCATAAATAACACATTAACTGCTGGGTCATTTTCAACATCATCGGATTATCGTATTAAAACGGATATATCACAATTAGATGAAACGGTTACATTGGATAATCTTCGTCCCGTGAAATATTTACAAACACTTCTCAACAAACCACAATATGGTTTGATTGCTCATGAATTGCAAGAATATTATCCAGATTTAGTGGTTGGTGAAAAAGACGGCGAGGAATGGCAGCGAGTCAATTATACAGGTTTGATTGCACTTCTTATCAATGAAATTAAACAATTAAAGTGCGAATTAACCGAGTTAGAAAACGGTATGTAAACAACATAATTTAGACAATTCTATTTCTATCTACGAAAATAGAATTGTATTATAAATGGCAACGGTAATAGTAAAGAATAAATTTTTATATATACACGAGAAAAACTTATCAACTATTTAACAAATTATTGTGTTTCACAAGACAACTGTGTAAAATACACATGTAAATAATAGTATTTTCAATATTATATTTTTATTTGTATATTTAATATAAGTAGATATGTCTATAACTGGATGGGATGCTGATTCCAATGCGAACCGTTTTAACTCAACTTATACTGAGGGATTTTTAGATATTAGTGGAAATGTAACGGTTACTGGTAATATACTAATGGATACGGGAGATATTGACTTACATAGTTTAACATATACTGACCCGCATGTATTTACTGATGACGTGTCGATTAATAATCGGCTTTTTGTGGTTGGTGATGTATCTATGGGTGATGCATCTTTGAATATCGTGGGAGATATTTCTATCAACGGGGTCATGACAGTGGGATCATATAAACCCGCTTCTATTTCAGCGGCAGCGATTATACCTACTTCTGGATATTCTACAAGTGGTACGACCACTACATTCACAGAAGATATTGCGTACACCAAGAAGATAAAATTCAATGGTGATATTTCATTGAATATGCTTTATGGTGTAGATTTTAATGAACCTAATGTATTTGTATCTACTGATGCCAAAACAACCACTACTGGATTATCTTGGCAAGACATACAAATGTCAAGCACAGGACAATATATGGTGGCTGTAGTTGGAGGCAATACCTTCGAAATAAATGATGCAACAGGTAACGTATGGGTATCTACTGATTTTGGTGAAAACTGGACAGAAGTAATGGTTGGTGGTGATGCACAACAATGGATTAGTGCAATGGTTTCAGGAGATGGTTCTGTAATGATGGTAAAAGCTCGTGGACAAGTATTATATAAATCCACAGATTATGGCGTAAATTGGACATCTATGACTATTACTATTCCAAATGAAACGTATGCTGATAATAATAACTATGGTTCCGCTGCGGGTGGAATATCATCTATATGGATGAAAATGGCTTATGACGGTTTAAATCTATCTACATTTTACTGTAATAACCCCATGGCTGGAGGTCAACAGGCAAGTAACTCTTACTATACATTTATAAGGTCAACCGATGGAGGTGATAATTGGGCTGAAACAACCAGCACTTACGGTAAAATAAATACTTTCAATACATCCAGAAATGGAAAATATATAGTGATAACATATTTTGACAATAGTACCAAACCAAAATATTCGGATGATTATGGTGCAACATTTTATACATTAACAAACGGGCCAATAAATTCCATGGGTGCCTCAACTTACGCAAATGCAGTGTGTATATCTAATACAGGAAAAATATGTTTAGAATTATGGGCACACACCTGCATTTTTCATAATTTTGATGTGACTACGGGTACAGTTTCAAATGGTGAAAATGATGCAGTAGATACAGCGGTAACCATGCCTGAAAATAATACTGGTGGAAATCGTTTTACTTTAAATAATTCAAATGATGGCAAATATATTTTCTATTATGGACATAATACATGGGCGAATCCTGGTAATACTGTTGGTTATTATTCAAATGATTATGGTGCAACGTTTAGTTCTCATACCAGTGCTAGTCCTCTTTACCAGACGTATAATTATGGTGGATCAACAGACAGAATATGGGGTGCTGTTTTTTCTGATGATAATAAATACGTAGCTGTTGTACAAGAAGACTATTATATTTATATTCATAATACCAGTGTATTTGTACCAAACCCCGATTCAACCACCTATTTTGGAGCAAATACCACATTAAAAACCAATAATACGATTGAATTCGCTGATAGTACTACATTACAAAGTTCAAACAAAGAAGCCAATGGAACTACATTTAAAGCGTCCACGTTTAATAACATGACGGTTGTTGGTGATTTTGCATCAAATCCACAATTGACACCTTCAGATTATCGTATAAAAACCAATGTAGAAACCCTTGATGAAACTCATATAGTAGATAATCTGCGTCCCGTGAAATATAAACAAACCCAAACCGGCAAAAATGACATCGGGTTTTTGGCACATGAACTCCAAGAACACTATCCCGAACTGGTTGAAGGTGAAAAAGACGGCGAAAAAATGCAATCTGTGAATTACAATGGACTATTGCCTATTTTGATAAATGAAGTACAACAATTAAAGAAACAAATTGCAGAAACTCGTGACCGTATTCGCAGTGAAAATAATGAATAACTTAATAAATGTAAAAAATTGATAAAATACATTACTTATACTATTTTATCAATAACTATAACCATAACAGGTCTATATAATGCAACAACCTCAAACTGTACTCTCTTTTTCCGTCCCTCCACCGACATATCGCCGTCGGTTCTTGGTGTTTGACGTAGAATCAACAGGACTTTTGCCGAACAGTCGTCGCGGCACCACCACCGCTCTGCCAATTACGGCATATCCCCATATTCTGCAACTTAGTTTTGCCATTTACGATTTGGCAGAAAAGCAAGTCCTTCGTAAATATGATGCTTACATTGATATTCCAGATGATGTGGTAATCAGTGAGTTTGTTTCTAATTTAACAGGTATTACAAAGGAAAAATGTAAAAATGAAGGCAAACCTATTGTGGAGGTCTTGGAACAGTTCTATGAGGCATACATGTTTTGCGAAGGGCTTGTCGCACATAACATGGACTTTGACGAGAAAATGATTTTAGTTGAACTTGAACGTAACCGTCCTGCTATCATGGAAAAAGCACCTTATTGTTTTATGACCTTTAACCCGATGTATGAGAAAGTGCAAGGCATTGAGAGGTATTGCACCATGCGTAAGGGAACCGATATGTGTAATATCTTGATGGAATCCAAGATGCCTGGACGCCCACCCTCCAAGAAATGGCCAAAGTTGAACGAATTGTATGCGAAACTATTTGACGGAGGAACAGTTGAAGGATTGCACAATTCTATGATTGATGTGTTGACCTGTTTACGCTGCTATTTGAAAATGCGACACGGATACGATGATACTACACTTTGGTCGAGCTGGTGTGTTGCCTAAAATAAAAATATTGATATAAGAAATGGTTTGCTTATATCAATTCATAAAAATCTTGTATATACTGTTTTTAATGTTTTTTCTTGCCCTTTTTTGTTCTATTTTTCTTTTGCTTCTTGGACTTATTCTTTGAATGTTTCTTTTGCTTTTTGGACTGCTTTTTTTGCTTTCGGGTACGTTGCTTCTTTCCTCCTGATAATCCGGACGTTTTTTGTTTTTTATGAGGTCCCTCTTGTTCATCCGTTTCTAATAGTGATTCTTCATCATCTTTAATACGTTTCTTTCCAGTAATTTTTTCATATTTCTTTACTAATCCTTCTTTAATATCCTCATCTAAACCGTCTGTTTCTATCATTTTATCCAAGCTGACTGCACTTAATTCACCTACCGTTGTTGGAACATCTGTGATATTTTCTTTCACTTGGTCTGGTATTTCTGGAAAACTTTTTTGAGTTTGAAAATTCACATTACTTATTTTTCTATTACGGTCCTCTACTGACTCTTGCAACCCTTTTTGAACAGCTGTCATTAATTCTGTCATATTTTGTTTTTTTATTTCATTTGTAATTACCGTAGGTATATACTCTTTTAAAAGGTTTTGCACTTCTGCAATATCTACACTGGCAGCAGTTGCAATTTGTAATAATTTATGTTTTGCATTACCCATAAAACTGTTAAATTGTTCTGTTCCCGATTTTAATCCAGATTTTGCTAATGCACCAATAATATATGTTATATACAATTTAATAAAATATTTAACTGAAAGTGTGGAATATTTAAATACAGTAAAAATAATATCACCAACTTCATTTGGATAACTTGGCATACTCGCAATAGCTGCCCCTAATGCCATTGTTCCAGCAGCAGATGCAACTTTATCTAATTCATAACCAAACAAAGACATTGCTAATGATTGAAGACAAACTACAGATTTACCTTTAATCATATCAGTTAAATTATTAAACTCGTGCATTTTTGTAGACAAATTTGTATTTAAATTTTCTATATTTGAACGTAATAAACCAGTAATTTCTGCTGATTTACTACCTATTTCTTTAAATGTTTTTTCAACATCATCGCCGGGGTTTACCATAACTGTTTCTGATTCTTCTGGTACTGTTGATTCTGGTTCTGTTTCTGATTCTGATTCTGGTTCTGTTTCTGATTCTGGTGGTGGTGGTGGTAGTGTTGCTGTTGCTGTTGAACCGGATTCTTCTGGTGGTGATGGTGGTCCTGGTTCATCGCCTCCTCCACCATGTTTCTTCTTTTTACCGCCATCACAATTTTGATTTAATCCAATATTAAATGCGTCCATTGCTTTAACCAAGTCATTCATATCGCATTCTGCATGCACAGATTTTGCTTTAGATAAGTGTCCTAATCTATATAATTGTTTTTTATTATTTCTGTCAAGTTTGTTATATTCTTCTAAATCTAAAAAATTTTTATCAATAAGAATAGCATCAGGTATTTTTTGAAGTTCTTCTATGTCAGTAATATCTGTAAGAATATCTTCTGCAGTTTGACCTTCTTTTATTTTAGTTTTTTCATTATCAAACTTAGTTCCTGTTATAAATTCTACAATACCAGACATGTAAATGTTATATATTAACCATATATTTTATGCAGAACACATTTCACAGATTTCATCTTCAATACCTTCTTCCATTTTCCCTCCTAAATCTTTTTTCTCGGGTTCAATAGTAAATTGTTGTGCTTGATGTCTTGCTCTACGTCGTAAATAATAAATTCCAGTTTTCAATCCTTTTGACCAAGAATAAAAATGCATAGACGTTAAATTAGAATAATTCGGGTCTTCCAACCACAAATTCAAACTCTGGCTTTGGCACACAAACGCTCCACGGTCGGCAGCCATATCAATCAATTGTCGCATAGGGATTTCCCAAACAGTTCGGTATTTTTCACGAATTTCAACAGGTATTTGTTCTAAATGCTGGATAGAACCATTATTAGCAATAATATTGTTCTTCATTTTCTCATTCCACAAATCCAATTTCAACAAATCTTGCATCAAATATTTATTCGCTAAAATAAATTCACCCGCAATGGTACGACGATTGTAAATATTACTTGTAATAGGTTCAATGCATTCATTGTATCCCAATATTTGTGAGGTAGATGCAGTAGGCATAGGTGCCAATAACAATGAGTTACGTATTCCGCGTTCACGAATTCGGGATTTCAGGGCGGTCCAATCATATCGGTCACTGGGTTCAACACCCCATAAATCAAACTGTAATTCTCCTCGCGACGCGGGTGACCCCTTAAAACTGGAATAAGCACCACGATATGATGTATGAAGAATAGGTTCTTCGTATGAATTTATATGTCTACGTAATTCCACATCTTCATAAACAGATAATCTGTCACTAAAATCATCATACATTGCCAATGGTTCTAATAGTAAATATCTTTCTTCTGCGATTTCACAGCTTTGTTCTAATGCAGCGTGATAAATAGTTTCAAAAATATCCCGATTAATTAGTTTAGATTTGTCTGCAGAAAAAGGTAACCCCATCTGCATAAAAACATCAGCCAAGCCTTGTACACCAATCCCGATGGGGCGATGTCGCATGTTGCTTCGTTTGGTTTTTTCTGTGGGATAATAATTAACATCAATAACGCGGTTCAAATTATATGTAACAACTTTTGCGACTGCGTGCAATTTGTTATAATCAAAAGACATTATGCCGTCATCGTTAGATTTAACAAATGCAGGCAATGCAATACTTGCCAAATTGCATACAGCGGATTCTTCTTCGTTAGAATATTCAATAATTTCACTACATTGTGATGTTAACATTCCATTAAAAATACCAGCATTACGTTTCGGTTCAGTAAAACAATAGGTATCATCTGTTCTCAGGAAATTAACAACATGTTTGATTTTAACAAAGGTAGGTTGTGGGTTGTCTTGTATTTCAGTGGGTGTATTTATTAGAAAATTATTGTTATTAGGTGAAAACCCATTTTTCTTTAAAATATGAATATTTTCAATAGAAATTTCAATATAAGATTTTTTAATAGAACCCTTTGTCCGGAAAATAGGTACATTGATTCCACAACCCTGTAAAACACATTTTTGTCGGTGAAGGTCTTCAATCGTATGTGAATAAATTTGAATAGTATCGTTAGCAAAAGAAACAAGAGCTTTTTCATAAAAGTATGTAAACTCGGTCATACAAGCAGGTACAAATGGAAAGTTGCACTCCATTAACTTGTCGCCTTGTTTTAATTCTTTGGCTTCACGTAAATCAATATAAAGTCCATCCTCACTATGTACGAAAAACCGATGATATGGAGTACACCGCAAAATAGCCCCATCGTCAGTTTCAACGGAAATCAATTCCTGATTTGTACCAGTTTGATATACAGTTACCTTACTGAATTCTTGACCATTCCACACATTTACATCTTGGTCTTTTAATGTTTGTATTTCAACAGGTCCAGTATCTGTCAAGATAACCGTTTCGGGTGCAACACATAAATTGGAGGATTTGATTGTTCCCAAGTTTTGTTGATTGGATTTGCGGTTTGCAGAATCTTTATAACACAAATAGGGTGTTCCCGTTTCCATTTGTGCGTCCAAAACTTGAAACCACAAATTGCGTGCTTTCATGGTTTTTTTACCCCGCCCTGCTTGTTCATATGACTCATATAAGGTTACAAAGTCTTTGTTGTGAACATCAGCAAGTCCTGGACATTCATCTGGACACATCAATGTCCAATTACCGTCAGCTTTGACACGTTCCATAAATAAATCGGGAATCCACAATGCATAGAATAAATCACGTGCCTTCATTTCTTCATCCCCGTGATTTTTTCTCATTTGCAAAAATTGTTCAACGTCTGCATGCCAGGGTTCTAAATAAATCGCAAAGCTACCATTTCGTTTTCCGCCGCCTTGGTCAACATATTTTGCAGTGTTATTAAAAACTTTTAGCATAGGAACGATACCATTAGATGAGCCGTTTGTTCCGCGGATATGACTACCCGATGCTCGAACGTTATGAATATGTAACCCAATACCTCCCGCCCATTTAGAAATCATTGCACAATCCCGAAGTGTATTATAAATACCACTAATACTATCATTTTCCATAGCTAATAAAAAGCAGGAAGACAGTTGTGGGTGTGGTGTTCCAGCATTAAAAAGAGTGGGAGTCGCGTGTGTAAACATTTTACGCGACATGAGGTCATATGTTTCGCGAATTCGCATAATATTGTCGCCGTGTATCCCAATTGCAACACGAAGCCACATATGCTGAGGTCGTTCAACAATAATCTTGTTAATTTGCATCAAATAAGCACGTTCTAATGTCTTACATCCAAAATACTCAATAAAATAATCGCGTTCATAATCACACATCACATCAAATTCCTCGCTATTTGTAGAAACGATATCAAAAAAATCCGTAGTTACCAATGGACAATGTTTATTATGATTATCCCGATATTCATATAATTTTCGCATTACAGTTGTAAAGGAAGAATCCGTATTTTTATGATGATTAGAAACAGTAATCCGCCCAGCTAATGTATTATAATCTGGATGAATACTGGACATAGATGCACATTGTTCTGCAGATAATTCATCAATTTTTGTTGTAGAAATACCTGAATATAATTGGTCAATAACTTTCATAACGAGTGCGGTATAATTCAACTTAATACTTGCTTCATTTCCTAATTTCTTAATTCGTGTTAAAATCTTATCAAATGAAACGATTTCTTGTTTACCATTACGTTTAGTTACATACATTTCATCATCATTTAGCATATTATTAGTAGACATACTAATAAGGTTGTATATAATAATACCTCATAAATATCTATATAGTTTTTATTATAATTTTATCGTAAAGTATTTTAATTTCTATTTATAATTTATAATGTCAGGAAAATCACTTTGTAAAGGTAAACGGGTTAGCCAACCTAACAAATGTAAAAAGGTTCGTGGGTGCAAGGTTGCATCTGGTAAGAAGAGAACTTTTTGCAGAAAAGCAAAAAATCCTAAGAGTAAATCTACAAGAAAAACTCAAAAACGTAGTAAGAAATAGATAACTAAACAAAAAATATATCAACATCATTCCGTTGATATATTTTTTATAAAACATTTCCATCATCGTCAATTTTAATTAAACAAACTGGTTTATCCAATTTAGTAAATACGTTTGTTGGAATCCCATCATCACTAACGATAGACATAGAACGGTCACTTACTTGTCGTTTTTTACTCGCTCGGTGTTCATACCCATCTACCCGTTCTTTTATGATTGTATCCCATATTTCCTGAATACGAGGAACTGCATTAGAAAACCACACACGATTCCTTGGAATATACACACACGATATTTCATCCAAATACCAATATTTTACCGAAAATAACACTCTATTATCAGCATTCATCGTTTCTTTTTGTGTATTTATCCATTCATTAATATAAGTTTCATATAATGGAACATCTAATGGCATATACACATAATAGGGAAAATTAGATAATTCTGTGTCTGCAGTAACTTCAGTAGGCGGTCTTTCAATAAAATGCAATATAACACCACGATAATCGCGTTTAGTATCGCCAAAGAATGTATCGGCAGTATCGTATTCTTTAAAACGGGTTTCTACAAAATCACACTCATTCAAATCACATGTTTCCATCTGTATTTGTGTCTGTATCCAATATTCCTGCTTTGGTATACCTGTAATCTCACGATTCACTATATTCTTTATTTCTAGCATGCGACCAAACCGCTTACTATTTGGAGCAATATTAATTCCATCTGGAGATGCTCCAATGTATGAATGCGTTGGATGTGGAATACAACCAAACTCACCGATTTTTGTGTCAAACATATCCTCATATACTTGAACTGTGACTGGTTCATATTTTACACCCCAGTGCATAGGACCTTCTGTACATGTATTGTTCCGTATATGTACTGATGTATCTATGGGTTTGCATTTTTCATATATTAAATTATTCACCTGTGATTTTGTACCAAATACTTTCCATAAACTACTCGCGGTTATCAAATTGTTGCGAAATGTGTACCACTCCGCGGTTTTTTGTTCTGGTTGAGGAATACACTGTAATACTGCTATCTTTTCTGCCATAATAAATATCTCATTTTCTGTCATATTATTTATGGCATTTTCGGGTTGTAACCATGAACGACGGGGCATATCATATATATCTAAAAATACTTCCGCGGTCTCTTCTGTGAATTTTTTCACCTCTTCAAACAACAATTCTTCTTCTTTTTCATCCATATCATCATCAATTGTGTATGAATATAGAATATCTATAAATAATACTTCTGTTGTATGCATTATCATACCCATATAAAAATTGGGAGAAGATAACGATATTAAGTTTTGTTTTACATATTCGTCCAGTATATCATACGCGGTAGTTGTTAATTCGGTATAATCATCTTCTGTAATTATTTCATCATCATCATCATCATCACTATCACTATCCAAAGTACTATTTTCACTATCGGTTTCAATATATGTTTCTATTGTTATTTCATCTATACTTTCTATACGAATTAATGGTATAGATTCATATGATGATATTGTAGAATTTGAATCCGTTTCAGGAAAAAACTCTGAATCTGTATTTTCCATTGCTATCTATATATATTATAATATAATATCTATATCTATACTGAAATATATATATTATATTTTCTTAATTATCACCGCTTCATAGTTCTTTAGTAGTTTCAGTTATTTCACTTACCATACGCTTTGGAGTTAATGACTTCAATGTGGATACACGTTTTGTATCCATTATTTTTAATGTGAAATTGTGATTTAACTGATTAAAATGTAATGATGGAATTGATATTATTTTCATTTCTTCTTTATTATACACAACATCTTTGCTCTTAGCCAATTTGTTCTTATCTAAACAACTCTTAAAAAAATTCTTTAACAACTTTACATCCTTTGATGGCATGCTATGTTGTTTTCCATGACTTTCTGCAAATGTGTGAAGTCTCTGCAATTTTGCGGTTTTGTCTAATTTTATCCAATTATCCGTCTTATTTTTTTGACGTTCGCGGGCAAGCATATTATCTATACTATCAAGTGTATTTTCTATCTTCTCTTCTTTCACGGGTTCATTCTCGGGATTTTCTTTTTGTTCTTCAGGTTGTTCTTCTTTATTTGCATTGGTTGCTGTAGATGTAAACATTATATAATGTTGTTGTCTTTATATACAAATTATATTACATTATGTTTATCTTGTTTTTATAAAATACATTTGACATATGGAGAACCCCTTACGTAAATCTGTCTAATTTCGTTTTATCTGGGCCATTTACATGAACAAATTGTGGATTACTATTTTTATAGGTGGCTTTCGTATTTTCCCATGTAAATTTGTCCCAATCCATGTCTTCTGTGTTTAAAAATAACTGGTTCTCGTAATCCAAATTAAATAACCATGGATATTGTAAATATTGCTTTGTCCAATATCGTTGGTCATCATCAGCATCGTTGTATTTATAATCAAGTAAACAATAACGCAATGCCCATACATATCCTATAAACATACCACTATTTAAATACGGAAATTCTGTAGTCTGCTCTGGGTATTTTGAAGATTCCTCTTTATCAGGATGACATTGAGACTCACAACCAAACATGATTGGTTTCTTTTGTTGTATAAACCTCTTTAATACTTCTATTTGAGAACCTCCATATACAACATCATATGCATCTGTAAATAACACGATATCTTGAGGTCGTATATTCTCATTAAATACAAAATCACGGGTTTCGCGTAATTTCACACCGAAATTCCCTGTTCCCTCCCAACCGATTTGTCGGTTCTCGTTTAACCCCAGAATAATCATTTGTTCATTCTGTTTTTTTACACGTTCTATAATTTTGTCAAGTACAGGGTGATGTTTTGTCGCAACAGTGATATAATGTAGGTTTATACCGAAATTTGACATTATAATTTATATCATAAAAAAATTCTATATTATTTTTATTGTATTTGTTTTGTTTCTTTTTGTATTTGTTTCTTTGTTTTTGTTTTTGTTTAATCACTAATTAATTCCAATTCACACCCTGTATCAAATCCATAAATGGTATCATCCATTGACCAACCATTTTGTTCCAATATATCGGTATTCGTGTCGTCACAATCACTTGTGTAAGATTCTTCGTCATCGGGGTCTAAATAAATAAGGCGGTGTATCTCTTTCAATTCTTCGGGTGTAAAACTATCCTTATTGCAAATTTCTTCATAACAATCACACCCATCATCTAAGCTGTCTACCGACACCCCCGGATAATCATTCAATATAATTGATTCTTTTTTCAAAATTTCTTCTTTTTCTTTGTCTGTTAATTCTATTTCAAATGTTCCCCAATAAAAGTAATTTGTTACTTCAAACCGAACATGTTTCCCATTAGACAATGTATTGGTCCATTGTTCAGTTTGATAAGTAGACTTCTTATAGTTAGCAGAAATTTCATATACATGAATTTCATCCGTTTCTGTATTTTCGGTGGGTTCTTCTAATGTTACTGTAACATCGTTTGGTTCGGTTACGACATTTCCAGTAACCTCTGTTGGATTTGATTCTACGCTTATAAACTCCATTGTAATTATACATGTCTAATCATATATTTTATGAATCAATTTTTTATGCATATAATATAACTACTGATGCCTACCCGAAAAAATCAAAAAGAAAAATATGGAAATGAAGAATATAAAAACAAAGTAGCTGCTGAAAGAGCAGTATTAAGAAAAAATAAAACTAAATAATAAATTTGATATTAATATTATAAATTGTATAATATTAACGTTTTTTAATGAAAAATAATAATAGAATTAAAAATGTCCGTCCCCAAAATAAATGTCGGTCACAAATTAATTTGAGTAGGCTACTCCAGCCATGCCGCTCATGACACGGAGAACGTTGTAGTTAACGGCGTAAACACGGACCTTGGCGGTGGCAGTACCAGAGACAGTTCCGGAAGAAAGGACAAGTTGAAGGACAGCGTTGTCAATTCTGGAGAAGTTGCAGCTGCCAGAAGGTTGGTGCTCCTCGGGGCGAAG
>Ga0209658_1001468_pt1 | contig 14251 bp, 8 predicted proteins | sample SaaInlV_150m_DNA_6_FD_184656 | JGI IMG/M metagenome (GOLD analysis project Ga0209658, IMG submission 184656) | Marine microbial communities from expanding oxygen minimum zones in the Saanich Inlet - SI037_S4LV_150m_DNA (SPAdes) (version 2) | ecosystem: Environmental > Aquatic > Marine >...
GGTATAGAATGTTCAAATAATCAATTAACAACAAAAAAGTATATAACAAAGGTTCAAAAGAATAAGAAAACATCCGAGCACGAAGTTGGTTTGGGAAAAGAGATAAAAAAGATCGTAGGTTATCATCAGTATTATGCTCCAATAATAGAATCATGTAGTTTGAAGATAGGTAATATAAATAATGATGAGGATGTAAAGAAGTGTAAAATCATAGATAATGTCTTAGGAAAAGACGATAAATATGAGGCGAATAAGATCCCGTACGTAGGTAAGAATACATTACTAGAAAATGTATATAATGAAACCCAAAAAGTAAGTAGTGTAGAATCGTATTTAAAACGGTATATAAATAAGCATATAGTATTGTTAAAAGGAATAACAAAATTAAATGATGCAGGAATCGTGCATTTAGATATCAAAGAAAATAATATAATGTGTCGTAATAAGTCAGGTCGTCCAATTTTGATAGATTTTGGTTTATCTGTGAATATAAAAAAGTTAGAAAGTAAAGAAATAGAAGCAAGAGAGCCGTTTTATTCTTATTCTGTGGAATATGGTTCTTGGTGTTTGGATATATTAATGATATCATATATGGTGAATGAAACGAAGAATGCCAATGTAAATAATGAAAAGAAAGAAGCATGGCGTGATGAAAAGGCAACAGTAGAAGAAATGAAAAAAGTGATAAGAGAATATGTAAGTGAAAACGTGGGTCTTCTAGAGGTTTTATCGTCAGAAGAAAAAGAAAAATATAAAAAAGATATGGAAGAGTATTATACCCCATTAATTGAAGGTGGTATGATGAATATTCCCACATGGGGTAACTTGTATGATGAATTAATAAAGCATCATAAAAGTTGGGATAATTATGGTGTATCAATAATGTTTTGTAATATGTTAAAAATCTTAGGAATAGAAAAGCTAGTAAAAGAAATCCCTTTTATGAAAAAGTATTTAGAAATTTTGAAGGGTGTAATCGTGAGTATGCCTGACAAAAGGCCAACCTCAGGTGAAACCCAAAAAGAAATAGAAAATGAATTACGAAAAGTGTCAAGAGTGGACCAAAAAAAAATGAAAAACCTATTAAGTATAGAGTTTATGAATATAGATAAAAATAATAATCGCAACAAAAGTATAATGGAAAAGAAGTTGCAATCATTGAATGAATCGTCAATATATAGAGGTAATCTTATGAAGATGAAATAGAAGAAAGATAATAATCGAAAGAATTATATTTCTTATGAAGAGCGAGTGATGCAGCTTGATATGTAGAAAAGAAAGAATTTTGTTGTAATGTGATGATTTGATTTAAATCATGAAGCATATGAATAGAATAACCCGAAGAGAAGCGAATTTTCTGGTTATTAACAGGTGTATTAATGTAAAGTATATTATTGGTAGAAAAGTTCCAATAGAAAACATAAGGTGATGTAAAGAATTGATTTATAATAAACAAAGATTGAATATCAATGTCATGAATATTGGTGTAGAAGTCACTAAGAAAAACAATATTTAATTGGTCTGTAAATCGTGATGTAGAAAAGCTATTGTGAATGCCTTTGATAATTAAATCAATAGTATTGCAATAATCAATAGTATTATTTTGTATAGTCGCAATAGAAAAAAAGAAGTGTTGTATAATATCAATAATAGAATCCTGTTTGTTGAATTGAATCCATACCGGTTTATTGCCCATAGCAATAATGCGTGCGGGAATATCACTATGAATGGCAATACAAATGGCAACCCCAATAGCATTATAAAAAGCATCAGTATTATTAAGTTGCATAAATAGAGAAACATCAATAACAGGAATAGTAAATAAAAATGATTTAGAATAAAATTTGTTGATTAAAGATGACCAAATAGAGTTAATTTCGTTAGTTTTGGTAGCATGATGGTAAGAATTATATAACATAGGATTTTCTAATAATAGCAAAGTATTTTTAATAATGAATGCAAAGTCGTGTGATGAATTGGTAAGAATATTGTGTTTACTTAAACGTGAATTCTGTAAATCGTTAATTTTGTAATTTTGTATAAGTAAATCAAAATGTTTGTTGGAAGTGCCTAATTTAATATGTTTAGAATTTAAATTCTGTATATTTTTGTTAGAAAAAGAAATTTCGGCTGTGTTGAGAATAGTATTCATATAAGAGATTTGTTTTCTAAAAAGTCGTTTGCATTTAGAGTGAGCTTTACTGCGTGATCTGGAGCATTTAGGTGAATTAATAATATTTGGGTGAATTCTGTTAGCCCAAGATAAAGCAATAATTTTGAAAAGCCATCCACAAGATTTATGTTCTCTAGGAATCCATGCGGCAACATTAGAAATATATGAGGTATCATAAAAGAAAGTCCAATTCTCAGCATCAGTAATGAGTTGATTAACCGTTAATTCAACACAAAATTCAATAAGAGAATGGTTCGTCCCTTTATGTGAAAACTCCTTAACAAACTGACAAAAGCGTTTGATATCTTTCCATGAGCCACATGGTGATAATGAATCGTTAGGTTTAATAATATAATGTAAAGCGAATGTGGAAAGTGCTGGGAAAACTTCATAAAAAGCTAAAATGAGCATATAGGATAGATTCCGTTCGCCTTTACCTTGAGAAATATCTCTCGTGTAAGGAATGAGTTTAAAAAAAAGATTTAAATGAAGTAATAGGTCTTGTCTTTGAAAATCATTATCTTTATACTTATGAATATATTTTTTAATAAATTTTAGAATATGAATAAGGTCATTATATAAAATAGTGATATCTGGTTGAGATGTTTTTCTAGTAAGATTGAATTGAAAAAAAACGAATTGTTCTTGTATAAAGGTATTATAAGAGAATATTTCCTCATGATTAAGTGTTGGGAATTCCATATGAGAATCAGTGTTCATTGTGAATGATAGTTATAAATATTTAAATCATTTTATGTAATAGATATGCGACGTTTTCGTGTTCCCTTCTTATTCTTATTTTTGAGTTTATATTCATGTTTATAATGATTATTGTGTTGATGTTTATCAAAAATTCTGACTTTTTTAGTAAAATTATTGGAAATATTTTTGTCGGTAGTCGTTAGTTTATGATTCTCCGGTTTGAGTATAGATTTTAAAGTAATATTATGTTTTTCAAAAAGAACTTCTTGAAAGAAGAAATAAATAGTATTGATATTATGAAAAATAAAGACGGAAGGTGGTACAATGATATTATCAGTAACCGAAATTTCTTGAAAGAAAGTAGAATTCGCAAGTTTGTCAGTGTCAATCTCCGAAAAAGGTTGAATTTGTTCAGGTTCTAAATCAAGAAAGAAAGAGAAAGCGTTAGAAAATTTATATTTGGATGTGGGTGTTTTAATTTTCTTGGTTTGCAGTATTTTTAACAAATAATTACTATTAATAATAGAATGAGAATTGTTGTGTGTATCTAATGTTAAAAGTTCTCTCGTGATTTTATCAATGTAGTTATTTTGATTAATATAAATAAAAACTCCGTGTATAGATTCTAAAGGTTCTCTAAAATTATTATTTTGCATATTTTGAATCCGTTGTTCATGTAAAATCCATGATGTATCTAAATCAGTATTAATGGTATCATCATTATTATTTTCCATGAATAAAGTTATATTTTTGTTATAAAAATAATTAGAAAATTAAACATAAAACAATATAAAAAAAGCCATGTATATAATCTGTGTCCCGACACCGCGTATATTTTTGTCCCAATCTGAATATTAAGTATTCATAAAAATAAAACAGAAAAAGTATAATTATTCCCATAATTGTATTTAATTCGGTTAATCATAAGATATGTAAATGAAAAATGAAGAACACAATGTGTATTCATTAATATGATAATATATCTATAACAGAGTATACTGGGCAATAAAACTAAACTAAACCAAACTAAAAAAAAATAAAAAAAAGTATTCGGGACCGCAATGAAAGAGTAAATCTTCATGGGTGTAATGATTCAATATTTCCAAATTGAAAAATTGAAAAATTGAAAAAAAATATATTATTTGTGTAGTAAATAAATAATATGTCAGCAATATGTATTCCCCGTGTAGATGCAAACTTAGAAATAGGTTATATAAAAGAAACCCTGAATAAATTAAATATAGGTTATGTAAAAAAAATCCGTGAAATCCCATTAAAGAATGATAGTAATTATAAAAGAATATTACTGCGGTTTAAATGGAAAGAAAATAATGTCCAATCAATCCATTTACAAAAACAAATGGAAGAGTTAGGTTCATTAAAGGTAGTTCATAATATGCCTTGGTATTGGAAGTTGGTAGTGGCTCAATAGAAATTATGGTTTTATTATAACAATAAAGACGCTAGTAGATACATATTTATTATGTAAAAATAAGTTTAAATGAGCCTTACCTTTTGGATTCTTCATAATTTCATTACATAAGCTAACATCTTTCCCCGAACAATATGGATAATAATCTACATAATTATTAATAGAATTATTTTCTCTATCAAACCGTATTGGTTTAACAATATAACCCATTATTTCTAATTTATTTTTTAAATTTAATATATCAAATTTTGAATATATACTAGATGATTTATGATTGCAATGTTGAATCTCCGAAGATAAATTAAATTCTGTAGTATGTACTGCTATGCCTCCAGATTTTAAACATTTTAAACTGTTAATTATAAAATTTAAGCCATTATCAATTGATCCGAGATGTTCTAATGCACAACTAGACCATGTAAAATCAAACATATTTTGTAAATATTTTGCAGGGATATTATTCATATCAACATAATCCATTGTAAAATTTGCATCAAACGTAGGTTTATCTATTATTTGTTGTAAATCAATATTATTAGATAAATGTTGATTCGTATCTATCCAATCTTTTGAATTTTCGTGATTTGGGTCTAAATCTGTACCTATTATTTTGGCCCCTTTTTTAATAAAATATGGTAGTAATATTTCAGAGCCAACTGCAAATCCAATTCCATTTTTTTGTTCAAATGTATTTAAATGAGTATGTATCTGGTGCTGAATCACAAAAAATTCCCATTGTTTGCGTCGTAATTTTGGATGTTCATTAATAGAATTGCAAAAAGTCTGGTATGTGTCTAAATTAAAACATGTAGTGCACGGAATATTTGGGTACATGTTTATATATTTACGTGTTTTTTTTGGTTGATATGTACTAAACCCGAATATATTAGTAGTTATACCATTTAATATAATTATGAATAGTATTATAATCATAGGTAGAAACATAAGACAGAGTATCTAACAAACTATATGAAAGTATTAATCTGTTTTCTTCCATAATGAATCCAGTGCAGAATTCCACCATTTTGTCGCCAAACTTAAAAAGTTCACTGTGTCGTTTAATATTCATATTTAAATCAAAAACCGCAAAGAAGTGTTGATAATTAAAGATCGTGTTAGTAGATTTTAATTTCCGGTTATTCTGTGATTTATGAAGTACAAACCATATTTCATTATTAAAATGACAACCAACAGTAGAACCTCTTGCATTTTGAAAAAATTCAGGCATATTCGTTTTTGTTTCAATAATATCCAGTTCATATGAATGATAATTAATGCACCCGATTTGTAAAGGATACCAATCATAAACAACTGATAATTTCGTTTTATATTCAAACATAGCCCAATTTTTTTCCGCTCTTCTATTTTTTAATACATCATAAAATGTAGGATTAATATATGTTTTATTTAAATTGTATTCAGTCTCATTAATTTTGTATTCATTACTACATACATAAGATCGTTTTAATATAGGATTAAATCTGGTAGCTAAATAAAAGTGTTTATTATTGAATTTAATAATTCGTATATCTTCCAATCCTACCCCTGAAACATTATGTTCAATATCTATATTTTCATTTAAAAAAACTTCATTAGATATTTGTTCAAAATGAGAATCAAGAGTAAAACGTGTATTTAAAGAAACCCATTGCGGTGGTATAAATTGTTTGCTTCCATTTTTATTGTAATTATAATTAATCCATCTTAAATTAATAACATATTGATTGCAATTATTCGGGTCTTGTATAATAGTAGGTGTACCAGAATACAAAGTTATATTTTTAGTTTTGATAGTATTAGTAAAATTATAAGTATTTTGTGATAATAATGTGGGATAATTAAAAATATTTATATTTTTCCATAACAAAGCATAATGATTAATAGGTTGAGTTTTATTTTGTTCAAATCTATATTCCTTGTAACAGTTTAATATTTTTAGTTTGTTTTTTTTATATATTATGAGATTTCCAATATTTTCAAGTTTTAATTCATTAAATTCTGTATTAGTATTTAATTTAAAAATTAATGCGGGTCCAGTAACAGCTAATGCATTATTATTAGTATAATTATCAAAAAAGCAATTATTAACAATTGTATAAATTGCTTTATATAATATTTGATTTTTTGGAAAACAAGAGATGAATGCTTGATAAATCCCATTTATTTTTTTACCATTTATTTGAGATGATACGTGCGAAATATCTTTAACCCAATATTCTTGGTCGGTTAATTGAATTAATTTAAAATGATTAATACATTTAAACTTAATATCCAAATAAATACCACCGTGTATGTATAAAACACAATATCTCCATAAATCCGCTTTATATGCTCCTGGTTTTAATTTATCAAATGCCCAAACAATATCTTCATTAAAATTGTCTTGAATAAAATCTCTGCACATTTTGTCATCATATAAATAATGTGTAAATTCCGGATTTTGTGTTTTTAATAGTTCAACATTTTGTTTCATTTTAGGTGGTATGTCTAATGTATGCCATGTTTGAAAAATGTTTAACGGTATAATAGAACGGAAGTCAGTATTTCCATCAATAATTTGGCTATTTCCATCAATAATTTGGCTATTTCCATCAATAATTTGGCTATTTCCATTGAGTTGATTAAAAGAATCATTATTTTTATAAAAATTCATATTTATAGATTTTTTTAAAATTTGATAATCATAAATATTATGAATAGGTTCATGATCCTTTTTCATTTTACTTGTGTCTATATTCATAGTAATATGCGAATACTGATGTTGAAAATCATAAACATTGTTAGTTTCATGTTCCGGTTTCATTTTACTCGTGTCCATATTCATAGTAATGGGCGAATACTGATGTTGAAAACCATAAATGTTGTTAGTTTCATGTTCCGGTTTCATTTTACTCGTGTCCATATTCATAGTAATGGGTGAATACTGATGTTGAAAACCATAAATGTTGTTAGTTTCATGTTCCAGTTTCATTTTACTCGTGTCCATATTCATAGTAATAGGCGAATACTGATGTTGAAAATTATAAACATTGTTAGTTTCATGTTTCGGGTTATTATATGCATTTATTTTCAGATATGATTTTTGGTTAAGCTGAGTAATTTGCATTAAATTAACGATATTTTGTTTGTTTTTAACCGTATAATTATTAAAATTCGGTTTATCTGTATAGGTAGTTTTTAAAAAGATCGGTTTTATATACATATGATTGAAAACCTGAAAATCAAAAATAGATTGTATGGTTTGTATTTTATTATCGTGATTAGGAGTATCAGTAACAATGTCGTTATCCGTATGAATAGGAATAATCTTGTTAATATTCATAACAACATGTTGTTTATATTTTAGACTATCATCAAAGTGAATAAAGATAGTATTATTAAATAAGAGAGTTTTATTTTTAGGGTGAATATATGTTAAATAATAAGAATCATCAATAATATTAATATCCAATGTTTTTTGAATTTTTTTATTATTTTTATAAAATTTAGAAAATCGTTTTTGTTTATTTTCTTGTATTTTGTTTATTTTCTTGTTTACAAAATGGTTTAACATATATAATGAAATGATTAAATAATAAAAGAATAAACTATTTAATTATCAATAAACAAAAAATGAAAATATTTATCCAAAACCGGATTAATATTTTTCAGAGATGTATGATTATTATTTTTCCATAAACAAAAAAACCAAACCCCAAATTTATTGGTTTGCATTTCGGCAAGTTTAATTTCGTGTGTAAATATATCGTCCATATCACTATATGCGGAGCGGTATTCATTTAATTCAGTTTTCAATTTTTCTTTGACTTCATATAAAAACGTTAATCTGTTTTGTTCTCTTAATTTTTGTGTATTTTTGTGTAGTATAATATGGTTGGGTATAGGTTCATCGTCAATACCTTCATCATCAATACCTTCATCTTTATTCCATTTATGTAAAATGAATCTAATTTCATTTTTGATGTCTTTAAATTTGAGTATTAAAAATTGTCTATGATTTTCTAATTTTTTGATAAAAGAGAAAATATTGACATGGCATATGACAGGGAATATGCATTTAATTTCTGCCGGAATAAAAATATTATTAACTTCTTTCATTTCCTTCATTTTTTGTTCAATAAGTTGTATTTCATTTAAAACAAGTGTTCTTTTTTCGGCATCGGTATCCATAAGTAATAATTTACTGTTAGCCATTTCCAGAGAAGTTTCTAATTTATCGTAATGTTGAGCTAACTGTAAATACATTTGTGTAGACGATTCTAATTTAAAATAATTCATAGCAGAAATAAGAAATGCAATAATCGCATTTAATCCCGAAATTAACCAAGAATTCATATTATCGCATGGGAACGCTGGTGATAATATAGTAACACTTGCTGTAATAAGTAATGATGGAATCATTAAACAATTAAATCGCCATTGTGAAAGATAATTAGCTTGAATATATAGGTTTTTTTGTCCCTTCATAAATGTAGTTAAAATATCAAGTTCATTAGAGAATTTGTTATTAATTTCCATGTCATAATATTTATCAAGTGTTTTTTCAACATCATGAAAAGCGAGTTGTTTAAATTTAGAATTCCGTTTCGGTGAATTCATTTTCGGTGAATTCATTTCCGTTGGCTTCATTTTCGGTGAATTATAACTGCCTTGTTGAAAAGCATTTTTAAAGTGTGCAATGTCATCTAAAGATAATTGTTTACTAAGACTGGGTGTAGATGGTGTAGCATCATCATCATCAATCTCGCTATTACTAGAGCTGCCATTGCGGCTCCCATGATATGATATAGTAATAGGGCTATCTCTCCCCGTAAATTTGGTTTGAATATAATTTAAACAAAAGTCATTCGTATATTGATTACGAATTTTATGTAAATCATTATTAGCAATGTTAGTAAAATGTGTGTTGGTATAATCAATTAAGTTATTTTCTTCTTGAATTTGTCCCAATTCAATATCAATATGATTATCGTCTTCACTCATATTGATATGAATATGTGGTATAGCTGTTGGTGAACTGGAAGATTCTGTTGTAGATGAATTATTGTCATTATTGTCATGATTGTTATTATTGTCATGATTGTTATTATTGTCATGATTGTCATGATTGTCATGATTGTCATGATTATTCATATTATTATATAGTAATGAGAATAATAGATTATAGAATGAACGAAAAATTGAAAAAAAAAGAAGTTAAAACCAGATAACCAATCTACCAAAATTATGAATATAACAATAATCCCAACAAAAAAAAGATTACATAATAAAACCTTGAGTGATTATCGTAATGAAATGCGTCATTACCTAATGACTTCCCGTTTTAATGAAAAAACGTGGTTAGAAAATCAAGAATATCGTGAAAAGAATTCAAAGATGGGTTGTATATATTGTTCTCCAAATCCAGTAAGTATGAATATCCCCCATGAAGGAATAATGTTTATATTAGAAATGAATAATGATACAAATGAAATATTAGGTGTAGGAATGGTAGCGAATAGACCAAAAATCAATAAGAATATAGTATATGAAAATGGAAATTATAATCGTTATAATTTTAGTGGAAATCATAGGATATGTCGTGCAGAAATGACAGCAAAAGAGGAAGATATAATGTGTGTATTTGAAATATTATGTTTTACCGGAAATCGTCATATGAAGAGGGGTCAAGGATTAACGATGTTTCCAGTAGATATGTTGTATAAATGCCATAATAAGATGGATTTACTAAAATTTGTTCGTAATATGTTCAAAACTCGTTATTCCAAATAATGAAAATGATTTAGTATAGTAAACATATAAAATGTTTGTGTAATGATATAATAAATGACAGATAAAACAATAAACGCACCACTCTATAATATAAGTGAATATTCTGATAATGACTTATATGAAATTTTAGATTTAGTAAATCCAAGTGATCGTGAATTAGAAGCAAAAATTTTGATGGAAATACATAAATATGATAAAATTGGTTCATTGGCATCAATAAAATTATCTCATTTTTTTAATGATATTTATGAACATTTTTTTGATGTAGAAGAAAGTGATGTGGAGGAAGGATTTGAAGTAAATTTGAATGAAGATGGTGAAGGTGAATATACACCGGGTGGATTATATAATCAAGAAGACGATGTAGAAGAATATTTAAAAAGAGCTGGTAATAAATATCAATTAAGTGAAGATATAAATGAAGGAGCAGTAGAAGGTAAAATCAATCAAGTAAGTGAAGAAATAAGTGAAGGAAGAAATAAAAACGCAAAAATAGCACCGAATCCAACAAAGAAAAAAATAACAATACCTGAGAATATGATGACAAAGGGGGATGCCGGACCAGTAACAGAAACAACAGTAGGTTATACCCAAGATTTGGAATATTCCAAAGGAGTATTAAATCCCATAATGCAGCAAACAACAAAGCGTATCGTAAGTATAGATAGTCAATATCGTAGCGATAAGAGAACAATGTCTACAGAATTTACGTTTAATTTATCTGAGCCATTAAAAGATGTAATATCATTAAAATTGTATTCCATTCAGATCCCATATACGTGGTATACAATAGGAAAAGCATATGGAAATAATTTCTTTTTCTTTAAAGGTAGAACTCCAGGAATAGACACAGGATTTCATGATTTACAAATAGAAATAGAACCCGGAAATTATAAGCCGGCCGAGTTAATAACTGAAGTAAATGATAGAATAAAAATAATAAGAGAACAGGATCCTACAAATATAAGTGAAGGAAAAATCTACCCAATAGATGTTTCAATGGGTTTAACTGAATTAACATATAATAAATATACATCATTAACCACAATGGCAGCAGATTTGAGTAAAAGTTATAACGAAAGTAGTTATTCAATAGAATTTCCTGCATGGTCATCCCCATATGAGACATATAGTCCAGATATAATGCAATCAATTCCAGGTTTTTTAGGTTTACAAACAGATGTATATTATTCAAATAATTTAAAATCAGTAAATTATTATAATGTTATAAATGAAGAAACCTATGAAGATATAGATGGAAACGATAGTTCACTAGAATTTACTGTAGATGATAATAATAAAAATGTAACAATAGAGTTGTACAAAGGGGATTATACATCAAGTGTGGATAATAGTTTTAATATAGTATTAGACAATGGTACATATACAAGAAAGTTATTGATTCAACATGTGAACGAAAAATTAATAAATACAGAACGTTTAATAAATTCGGGTATATTATGGAAAAATCTAGATGCAAGAAATAGTGTATCAAAATCGTATATAGAATTAACAATAAAATTAAAACGTACAGTACTAACCAATCTAGTAAATGAAAACCCCAAGATAAAAGTAATATTTCCAACATCTGTTCCGAATATATGGTATGGTGAAGAATCATGTTTTGGTTTTTACCAAAAAGAAAATAAATTGAACGAAATAATAAGTGAAGAATCTCCATCGGTTCAAAGTTATCGTTATCCAATAACGACAAGTCCATATATATTATTAAAATCCAATGTAAGTCGTGTAATAGATAGTGTAGAAACCAAATATTTTGATAATATTTATAACGATATATCATTTAATGTAGAAAATTCCATAGGGTATCATGGTTATTTGATAGATGAATATATGGATAAAATCAATAAAGGAATCCGTGATTATGACGCAATAAATGATAATATTTGTAAAAGTCCAGATGAAAATTATCATTTTGAATCAACTGAACAAGATCCATTTCCAACAGGAACTTATGCTTATATGAAAGACAATAAGTTCAATCTCTATTTGGATATAAATAAAACATATGATGAAAGATATTATGAAATAGATTTAACGGGTGGTGTATTTGACAAGGATAATGGTATATTTACATTTAAAGACATGTATGGTGTAAGTTATGGTGAATTAACAGATTTGACAGAAACCTATACAGCAAGATATGGTGCATCCGCAATAACAATAAATCCGGATCAGTTAATATTTACGATAAAGCCGAAGAAGAATGGTGATATAATAGTAGACGGAAATGAACACGATGTAGATTATGAATTACGATTTACAAATTCATCAGTAGAAATATATGGTGGTTATATAGCATTTAAAAAAGCATTGCATGTAATATTTACAGGTTTTAGAGATCCAATATCAAATGTAGCAATATTTGAAGGTCTAGAATTGTCGGAAACATTAATAAATCAAGAATATAATATAACGTTTACACCCAAAATAAATAAAAAGTTGATAGCAAAGAACTATGATCTTCAATTTGTAGACCCGAATGTAGATTTGGGTAATATAAATGGATGGGAAGATAATTTATATATTCATAATACGATGGCATATAATGAAGATGAAACCCAAAGTGATATGTATGATATGTCATTAAACCTTCCATCACGTGGAGATTATACAAGGTCAACCGATGAAAATGGAAATCTAATATTATCAATGGATGATGAAGGAAAAGTAAATATAAGTGGATATAGTGAATTACCAGTAGCGACAACAATAAAAATTCAAAGAGGAATAAATGATGTAATAAATTTTATAGGGTATGAAGAAGGTGTATTTACAAGAACCGAAAAAAATAATGTATCAATATCAATACCACCAGGAACATATTCACGTGATTCATTAATTTATTTGATAAATCAGGAAATTCAGAGTACGTCATCAGTAACATCTCAAATAAAAGAAACCACGTTAGGTGTAGTACCAATAAATGAGAAGTCATATGTAAAAATAAAGACGAATATAACAAGAAACTATAATACAGAAGATTTTAATGTATTATTTTACGACAATACAAGTTTTGCGACATGTACACCAGGTGTTACCAGTGTTCAAAACGCTACATGGGATACAACAATAGGCTGGATAATGGGTTTTCGTGAATATACTTTATATGATATGTCAGCGGAAGATGTTAGGTTAAATAATATAAATAATGTAGTAACAATACGCGGTGATACCGGATTAAGTACAAATTTATTCAATTATTTCTTAATTTGTTTAGATGATTATAACCAAAGTCATTTAAATGATGGCTTAGTAACAATAACGAATGTAGATACAAGTATCCCGTTACCGTCATATGCAGCACGAAGTGATTTTGTATGTGATCCAGTAACCGGTAAGAAAGTATATAATGCAGCATCTGGATTAACTCAAAAGAAAATATATGCAGTACAATCAGCAGTAGATACAAATAGTAATACAGATTCATTGGGAAGTTCAGTAAGTGCAAAGAGTTATGGTACGGGACCTTTTGTTACGGATGTATTTGGTTTAATTCCAATGAAGGTTTCCGGGTTAGAGAATGGCAGTACTTATGTAGAATTTGGCGGAACATTACAAAATCAGGAACGTAGTTATTTTGGTCCAGTGAATATTCAACGAATGACAGTCCGTTTAGTAACAGATCGTGGCAATTTGGTTGATTTAAATAAAGCGAATTGGTCATTTTCATTAATTTGTGAACAATTAAATAAGTTGGAACCGACCAAACCAACTGCGTAACCAAATATCTATTGGTCGCTGAATCCAGTATTTATGAAAAAGAAATCTTCAAGTGTGTAATTTAACAAGGGTTTAGAAACAAGATAAATGTTGAGTAATAGATTTTATGTTAGTATAATATAGAATAAAATAATGTCACAGGGTGATTATTTAAAGCGAAAGCAAATAGCAAATAGATTACGTATAGATGGTGGTGTTCTAGAAAATAAACAACCAGCTGTATTTAGCTCACATGATTTGTTACTTTATAAGCAATATCAATTAATAAATGATGATCCAAGTATTCCATTAAATACGAATTTGATTGTTCCATCAACCACGAAAACTGTGTTTGATATAGAACGCGATGTAACAAATTGTCCAACATTTATAGTGTGTAAAGATACAAACACTCGTCCCAATCGTATTCTTCGTGCGAAAGCTGATTG
>Ga0209658_1001477_pt1 | contig 14163 bp, 9 predicted proteins | sample SaaInlV_150m_DNA_6_FD_184656 | JGI IMG/M metagenome (GOLD analysis project Ga0209658, IMG submission 184656) | Marine microbial communities from expanding oxygen minimum zones in the Saanich Inlet - SI037_S4LV_150m_DNA (SPAdes) (version 2) | ecosystem: Environmental > Aquatic > Marine >...
TGTAATACCACTCCAGTTACTAGCATATAATATGGCAGTGATGAGGGGATGCGATGTCGACAAGCCTCGTAACCTTGCTAAAAGCGTTACGGTGGAATAACCCCTTTTCAATTTCGGATTTCAGATTGCGGATTTCGGATTTTATTTATTTTTCTTAGCTGTTTTGATAGATGCAACAGTAATAGCCAAAAGTTCATTAGCCTCTTTCATCAAGGGTTCCAATTTCTTAGATTCTATAATTGTTGCCTCAATCAAGAGTTCCATCCAGTAAAGGGATTCGTCCGTTTCTTCTTCCACAATTCCCATTTTGTAAATAAAATCAGCAGTTGATTTAGCTCGACATGCAGCCCGATAATTTGCTCCTACTGAAGTACATGAACGCAACAATTGTTTACCAAGCACATTCTCTGTTCTCCCTTTAGGCAATGATTCAACCAAGCGAATAACACGAAGCGCAAACTGCCTGGTCCTATATTTCATATCATCCTTATTCATCTCTAATTACCTTCCGCAATCCGCACTCTGAAATCCGAAATCGTTTATTAGTTGTCGTGTATCTTTCTTTCTGTTTCTGTTAATGTGAAAATGGCTTTGAATACTTTTTCACCGTTACGTGTCATTTTCTTATTACGCCTGGCCATCATTCGTTTTGCTACCTGCAGTTCCCTTGTTACGTCATAGGCCCTTGTAATATTATCAGAGTACCATGAAAATGATGGTGTGAATTTAGGTGGTGTATTTGTCAGAAGTATATTACATGCAAATCCTATAATGCTCCCGGTTGTAAATTTTGTGTTTATTGCAGTCTTTGTATGATCTCCCATTATCATTCCGAGAAATGTCTGACCGGTATCTATTGTTTTATCAGACAGTTGTACTTTAATTGATCCATATAAATTTGTGAGATTACTGTTAACGGTACCTGCACCCAGATTAACCCATGCTCCTATATAAGAGTCACCAAGGAATCCGTCATGCTGCTTGTTAGTATAGTCCTGAATTATCGTATTGGAAATTTCTCCACCAATCTTACACACCTTCCCCAGGTTTGATCCGGCGTGGATTCTGGTGAGAGCCTTGATTACAACGTTATCGTCTATGAAAACCGGTCCTTCAACTACAGAGTTTGCAGATATATTAACATTATCACCAATATAAATTGGACCATTTTCTGCGTCAAGGACGCATCCTGGCTTAATTGTTGTATTCTTGCCAATGTATATTTGAGAGCCTCTGATAAAGTGCACTCCCTTATGATCGCTCTCTCGTACGGAGCCATCTTTAATGTATGATTTGAAATCAGATACAATCTGTTCCTTATTAGCGTGGATCAGGTCCCATGGATATTGCATCAAGCTCACATTGAGCTTCTTGACATTAAAATCCTTCTTTAATTCAAGAATAAAATCTTTATCCAGGAATTTTTCGGGAGTTATTAAAAGAGAGTTTTTATTATTCAACCTGACATAAACAATAGTATCATCAACAACTCCAATCTCCTCTTTTCCTGTGATTGGAATCGGAGCTGACAATAAGAGCCTGCCGTTTATAAACAGACAGCCATTGTTATCACCTTCAATCTTGTTTACCGTGTGAGGATAGTTTTCGGCCGTAAGGTTTTTAAGATATTCTCTGCAGAAAAGATTAATCTCTGTATCTGGATATTGGAGGGCAACTCTCTCAAGAAAACTGTAAAAGCCGCATCGAAGTTCATATACAGGCCTATTGTAAGCCAGAGGCAGGAAATTTCTATATGAGTCATCTTCGAAAACGCATATACTCTTCATCCTTTTCAGAATACTGAGTAGACTATAAGTTGTCAAGTTGAATGAGGTTAGATGCTGTTATATTTTCCTTGTAATAAATATTTGACGATTTTATAATTACGCTGTTTATTCAGAGAATTTACGTTAAAAGTAAAATATAACTAATTCGGCGTTACTTCACGATTGGCAGTTTAAGCAAAGGAAAAGGAATAATATGGATTATAAAGCATGGTTTCAATGTTCGGAAGGTTGTGATAAACGATACGAATTAAATGAGATAATATATAATTGCAATAATTGTGGTGGTTTGCTGGAGGTACAGCACGATATTACACAATTGAAACTTCGCAGTCCCGGATCGTGGATGAGACTTCTCGACGACCGATATGGAAAAACCAAGTGGCCTTTCGGGAGTTCTGTCTGGGGAAAGAAAGAGATGGTCTGCCCGAATGTAGAAAACCAGAATGTGGTATCGCTCTATGAGGGTGGCAGCAATCTGTTCTGGGCCGAACGCCTTGGTAATATTATTGGCATTGATGACTTATGGATCAAACAGTGTGGCAATGGTCATACCGGTTCGTTTAAAGATCTTGGCATGACTGTATTAGTTTCAATGGTTAAGCAGATGATCTCAGAGGGAAGCGATATAATGGGAGTTGCCTGTGCTTCAACTGGTGATACTTCTGCCGCTCTCTCCGCATACTGTGCTGCAGCAGGAATTCCTGCAATTGTATTTTTACCAAAAAATAAGGTCTCCACTGCCCAGTTAATTCAACCAATAGCCAATGGAGCATTAACACTTTCACTTGATACCGATTTTGATGGATGCATGGAGATAGTACAAAGGATTTGCAAAGAGAATAACATCTATCTCGCGAATTCCATGAATTCCCTTAGGATTGAAGGACAGAAGACAATGAGCATTGAATTGGTGCAGCAGCTTGACTGGGAAGTGCCGGATGTGATTATAATCCCTGGTGGTAATTTAGGAAATGTTACAGCTCTGGGTAAAGGCTTTCTTCTGATGGAAGAGCTGGGCATGATTAATAAGCGTCCAAGAATCATATGCGCTCAGGCAGCTAAGGCAAACCCATTATATCAAAGTTATTTAAAAGACTATAAAGAGTATAAACCGATTCAGGCACAAACCACCTTGGCGAGTGCAATTCAGATTGGTAATCCTGTCAGTATTAACAAGGCTATAAAGATGTTGAAGTTGTTTAATGGTGTAGTAGAGCAGGCGACAGAAGATGAACTCGCAAACGCTGCTGCTCTAGCTGATAAGACCGGACTTTTTAATTGTCCTCATACTGGAGTTGCTTTAGCGGTACTATTTAAACTATTAAAAAGAGGTGAAATCAAAAAGGATGAAAGAGTCGTGGTTATTTCAACTGCACATGGATTGAAATTTACAGACTTTAAAGTTAAATATCATGAAAATCAACTGGAAGGTGTCGAATCAAAATACGCAAATGTACCTGTTGAACTCCCTCCTGAATATGATAAAGTAAAAGGAGCAATCCTGGATAAAATATCAGATTTTAGTTAGTTACATATCTCAGCTGAATATTAATTGATAAGAGCACGTAGCAATTGTGATAATATCCGCTTGTTTATAGGGATTCCTCTTTCACTTCACTCTTAATGGTTCTCTTCTGTTATTATATTCCGTATAGTCACCAATTCTCACCCTTGCATTTTATCCTCTATCTTTCGATTCATAATAATTTACTAAATATCCATTTCAGCGTATAATTTTAATGAATCAAATTTACTAAACAGTATTGACAGTTAATAATCATTATAGATTATCGCAGGCCTGAATATAAATGGGCTTAACAATGACAAAAAATGATACTAAAAAGCAACCAACTCGCCTGGCAAAAGTCATAACTGCCTATGTATAAGGATGATACATCTAGGGGCCAAAATATTATGTTCTGTTTGCTGTTTTAGTTCAAACTCTATGTACTTGACAAAGATATCCATTTTCGTATAATTTTATAGTAAATAAACACGTAAAGTGAAAGCACTTTACATTATTTATGTATTTGAGTTGGGTTAAAGAGAATTAATGAAACTTCTCCTTCCAAGTCTTATTTTTTGATAATGAATTCCAGCTAATAGGAGGTATTTTTGTATGATTCGTTATAACTGTGATATGTGTGGACGATCACTGGTTCCTGAAGAGGACGAAAGATATGTTGTTAAAATTGAAGTTTATTCTGCATGTGACTCTATGGATGCTGACTGTGAAGATGAAGAGTTTATAACCGATTTTGAAGATGATGACGATGAAAGTGATGAAGAGATAGATAATATTGACGCAGATGAAATAGAAAGTATTGAATATAAAACATTTCGTTATGATTTGTGTTGTAAATGCCATACTAGATATTTACAGGACCCTCTCTCGATTAACTCGATTAGAAGAGGCCGTTTTTCTGAAAATTAAATCCTTTTGGATTTTTAATAGTATTTTGATTTTAAATGAAATAAAGCGTTAAGATTCAGGCCTGTATTTTTATTGACCGTACAATAAATCATCCTGGATGCTTGCCTCGTAAACTGATCTTAAGGCAGAAGTCTCATTAGTTACGACTAATTTAGCAACTGACATTAAGTCTGTATTTCATTTCAAGGAATGGTATGTATTTGCATAAATGCATCCATAACCCCTCAAAACGTCTGTTAAATATTCCATTTTACAATTAATAAACTCAATAATTAGCAGTACCTAATCGCGCCATGGGAATGACAATAACAGAGAAAATTATAGCAGCACATTCTGGACAGCAAGAGGTAAGTGCCGGCCAGTTTGTATATGCAGATGTGGACATATGTCTGGGCAATGATATTACTGCTCCAATTGCGATCGAACAGTTCGAAAAGCTTGGAATTGAAAAAGTATTTAATCCGGATAGTATCGTTTTAGTACCCGATCACTTCACACCAAATAAGGATATTAAATCCGCTCAGAACTCCAAGCTTCTCAGGGAATTCGCAAAGAAGCATAAAATTAAAAACTATTTCGAAGTCGGCAGAGTAGGAATCGAACATGTCTTACTGCCAGAGCAGGGAATAGTAGGCCCTGGTGATTTAGTGATTGGAGCAGATTCACACACATGTACATATGGTGCGATGGGCATTTTTTCTACTGGTGTTGGAAGCACTGACTTAGCTGCATGTTATGCAACTGGAAAAGTGTGGTTAAAAGTACCGGAGACCATAAAGTTTATATTTAATGGTAAATTAAATGAATGGACGTCTGGAAAAGATCTGATTCTTCATATCATAGGTAAGATTGGTGTTGATGGGGCAAGGTACAAGGCAATGGAGTTTTCAGGACCAGTTATTGAGAATCTATCAATGGATGATAGACTTGCAATGTGCAATATGGCAATAGAAGCCGGTGCAAAAAACGGAATAATCGTACCGGATGATTGCACAGAGAATTACGTAAATGGCAGAGCTCAAAGAAAATATGAATTTTACTCAAGTGACGCCGATTGTAACTATCACGAAGTTCATGAATACGATGTAAGCAACCTTTCTCCTCAAGTTGCATTACCTAATTTGCCAGAAAATGTACGTTCAGTAGAAGATTTATCTGACATCGGGATTGACCAGGTTGTAATCGGTTCATGTACTAATGGAAGGATTTCTGACTTGAGAATAGCCGCAGAAATCCTTAAAGACAAAAAAGTCCATCCGTCAATTCGCTTAATTATAATACCGGGAACTCAAGATGTTTATCTAGAGGCATTAAAAGAGGGGTTAATCGAGGTATTTATCAAGGCAGAGGGTGCCGTGTCTACGCCAACCTGTGGGCCTTGCCTTGGCGGTCACATGGGAATCCTGGCAGATGGAGAACGTGCATTATCGACTACTAATAGAAATTTTGCAGGAAGAATGGGTCATACAAAATCTGAAATATATCTTAGTAATCCTGCAGTAGCTGCGGCTTCTGCCATAACGGGTAAAATAACTCATCCCGATAAGATGAAATAGACCACATAACATAATTATAAAATAAGTAATATAGAAATAATTTAAAGTCGTTAGTTTTACGTTGTAAAAGGAGACTCTTAAAATGATCAGAAGTATTGAAAAAGGTCCTAAGAAGAAATACATTGGTATCGATATTGGCTCTGTGAGTGTAAAAGTAGTTTTAATCAACGAAGACTATGATGTATTGGAAAATCACTATGTAAGATCACACGGACAACCGTTAGAGACGATTTTGATTGTACTCAAGGAGATTTTCAACAGGATAGATAATGACGAAATAGCAGGGATAGCTGCCACCGGGTCTGGTGGTAAGTTATTGGCTGACATAATAGGCATAAGCTTTATTAACGAGATTGTTGCACAAAGCACAGCTACTTCCATATTACATCCTGAAGTAAGAACAGTAATCGAAATAGGGGGTGAAGATTCGAAATTGATAATGCTGGAACCTGATGAGGCAAATGGTAATAATCTGAAGGTATCAGATTTCTCAATGAATACAATGTGTGCTGCCGGGACAGGATCATTTTTAGATCAGCAGTCAACAAGAATCGGTGTATCGATAGAGAACGAATTCGGCAAAATGGCCTTAAAGTCAAAAGTTCCACCTAGGATAGCAGGAAGATGCAGTGTATTTGCGAAATCAGACATGATACATCTCCAACAGGTAGGAACAGAAGTTCATGATATTGTTGCTGGTCTCTGTTATGCACTTACAAGAAATTTTAAGAGTAACATTGGAAAAGGAAAAGATTTTGCAAAGCCGATAGCCTTTCAGGGCGGGGTTGCAGCAAACGACGGTATCGTTAAAGCGTTTGAGGATATACTTGATTTAGATGAAGGAGAACTCATCATTCCCAAGAACTTTAATACAATGGGGGCAATTGGGACTGCACTCGCATTAGTTGAAAAAGGAATTGATTCTCCATTTAATGGTTTTAAGAAAATTGAAACTTATCTGAAAAAGCGTAAAGGAAAAGACTCCAACCTGAAAAAACTTAATTGTAACAACTATGACATTAACGTTAACAGGCATTCATTAAAAAGCGGTAAAAAAGTAGAGGCTTATGTAGGTGTTGATGTTGGTTCTATCAGTACAAATGTTGTTGTCATCGATAAGGGTAGAAACGTTTTAGCACGGCGCTATCTTATGACTGCAGGAAAACCCCTCGAGGCAGTGAGGCAGGGACTATTCGAAGTAGGTAAAGAGGTCGGCAAAAATGTAATTATTAAAGGCGTTGGTGTTACCGGGTCCGGAAGATATCTTACCGGTGAGTTTATTGGTGCAGATATAGTAAAGAATGAGATAACCGCTCATGCGACAGCCGCAGCATGGGTCGACAAGGATGTAGATACAATTTTCGAAATAGGCGGACAGGACTCAAAATATATAAGTCTGGAAAACGGAGCAATTGTTGATTTCACTATGAATAAAGTATGCGCTGCCGGGACCGGCTCTTTCCTTGAAGAGCAGTCTGAAAAACTGGATGTTAATATCAAAAAAGAATTTGGTAAAAGGGCGTTAGATTCATGCTGTCCTTCTCAACTTGGTGAGAGGTGTACTGTGTTTATGGAATCAGACCTTAATCACCATCAACAGCTGGGTGTGCCTAAGGATGATCTGCTGGCAGGACTGAGTTACTCTATCGTATTGAATTACATTAATCGTGTTGTTGAAAAGAGGAAGATTGGCAAGACTATTTTTCTACAGGGTGGTGTAGCCGCAAACAGGGGTGTTAAGGCTGCTTTTGAAAAAGTAACAGGAAGAACTGTTAATGTACCACCTCATCATGACGTTATGGGAGCAATAGGCTCTGCAATAATTTCCATGGAAGAGAACACATGGGAAGAATCACGGTTTAAAGGCTTTGATTTAAGAGGTAGAAAATATGAAACAACATCATTTGTCTGTAAAGATTGTTCAAATATTTGTGAGATAAGAAAAGTTTCGATAACAGGAGAGTCACCACTACATTATGGAAGTCGCTGTGGTAAGTTTGATGATGAGAAGAAGGTAAGTAAATCAAAGAACCTGCCTCGATTGTTTAATGAAAGAAGCCGCCTGTTATATGGCCCTTACTATACAGACCGAAAGACGAAGAGCACAATAACGCATGACAGCAACAATAATTCACGGGGACGAATAGGTATTCCACAGGCCTCAACATTTTTCGAACTGTTTCCAATGTGGAGAACTTTTTTTACTGAATTAGGGTTTGAGATAGTTATTTCAAAGAATACTAATCGTAGCATTATCAGTAAAGGAGTGGAGCATGTAAATACAGAGACATGTTTCCCGATAAAGGTGTCACACGGACATGTTGTAGACATGCTCAATAAAGATATTGATTATCTGTTTTTGCCTAGTGTAATCAACATGACCCATGAATCATCCAACTTGACTCACTCTTACGCGTGTCCTTATATACAGTGCCTTCCTTACATAATCGGTTCAGCTGTGGATCTGGAAACGCAAGACTTTGAGCTGTTGCAGCCTATCATCCACTTTGAATATGGTGAAGCTCATGTAGAAAAAACTTTTCGTAAGATTGCTGCAGATATTGGTGTAAAGGGGAGGAAAGTAACTAAGGCAATAAAAAATGCTCAGGAAACACAAAGGAACTTCTATAAGACCCTCGAAGAGAGAGGTAAAGAAGTGCTGGATAATTTGGGTGAAGATGATACCGCACTGGTGATCATCAGCCGTCCGTATAATGGCTGCGATTCCGGTGTGAATTTAGATCTACCTGAAAAACTCAGGGATATGGGAATCACTGCAATACCAATGGATTGCATACCGATGGACCTGGAAGATATATCACGGGATTATCCTAATATGTATTGGAAATATGGGCAAAAGATATTAGCTGCAGCCAGATTTATCGCGAAGGATAAGAGGCTGCATGCACTTTATATAACAAATTTCGGCTGTGGTCCTGACTCCTTTATATCCAAGTTTTTTCCTAAAGAGGTTGGTGGGAAACCATTCCTAATGATTGATATTGATGAGCATAGTGCGGATGCTGGTGTGATGACACGTTGCGAGGCATTCCTAGATAGCTTAAAAAATGCAAGGATCAAAAAATTCAAGAAAGAATCAACCAAAATACGTAAGCACTCCTTAAATAAGAAAAGGACGATGTACATACCTTATATGAATGATTGCTGCTTTATGGCTGCTGCAGCAATGAGAGCAAACGGTGTTGATGCTGTCGCGCTACCAATGCCGGACAAAATCAGTCTTGAGTTAGGTAGAAAATACACATCCGGAAAAGAGTGTTATCCGGCGATTCTTACAACCGGAGATATTGTGAAGAAGGCAAAATGTTCTGATTTTGATCCTGATAGAAGTGTATTTTTTATGGCAACTGCCTCAGGGCCATGCAGGTTTGGACAGTATAATACGATGCATAGAATGATTCTGGATGATATCGGTTTGCCACACGTACCTATTTACACTCTGGATCAGGGAGATGACTATCAGGAAGACACAAGTAAATTAGGGGCAAATTTCCGCAAGCTTACATGGAACGGAGTTGTATTTGTTGACTATCTGCAAAAATTATTACACGAAATACGGCCATACGAGGTCCATAAGGGTGATTGTGATATTGTATATAAACAACATATCAGAAAAGCAGAACACGCAATAGAGTACGGACTTGATCTTCTGCAGGTGGCTAAAGATGCATGTGAAGCACTGGGCAGGGTTCCGGTTGACACAAGCGTGCGTAAACCTAGAATTGGAATTATAGGCGAGACTTATGTTCGCGGCAATGAGTTCTCAAACAACTTTATCGTAAGAACGATTGAGAAACTGGGGGGAACCGCAGTAGTACCTCCGTTTAGCGAGTGGCTTGACTACATAGCCCATATCAGACGAGAAGATTGTATTAGAGAAAAGGACCTGAATGCTTTCTCTGTAGAGATGTTGACCGGAGTAATACAGAAATATCATGAGAACAAGATGTCACGTCCATTTAAGAAAAGTGGTAAAAAGCTATTTAAAGAGAGCTCTATAAAAGATTTGATTTCAAAGGGTAAATCGTATATTCATGATTCGTATAGAGGTGATCCGGTTCTCAGTATGGGAAGGGCAGTAGAATATATTGAGGCAGATTATGACGGAATAGTTAATATCATTCCATTCCATTGTATGCCGGGAACGGCTGTTAATGCAGTGCTTGAAAAGTTGCAGAGAGATCATAATGATATCCCATTGCTAAAGCTGACATTTGACGGCCAGGAAGAGACAAATGAAGAGACTCGTCTAGAAGCGTTTATCCATCAAGCATATCAAAGGATGGAGAGTAGGCAGAATAATAGTAAAGAATATGCAACTATGAATTAAATTTTCATAATGCGGCAAGAAAGGTGTAGAACAATTTATGATAAATGGTAAAAGCTGGAAATATGGGGATAATGTTAATACAGATGAAATTATTCCTGCCAGATACTTAAATACAACCGATGAAAAAGAGCTGGCTGCTCACTGCATGGAAGATATTGACCAGGATTTTGTAAAAAAAGCAAGTGTGGGTGATTTAATAGTTGCCGGTGAAAATTTTGGTTGCGGGTCTTCCAGAGAGCATGCTCCAATATGTATCAAAGCATTAGGGATTTCCTGTGTTATTGCAAAGAGCTTTGCCAGAATATTTTTCAGAAATTGTATTAATATTGGGCTGCCAATTTTTGAGAGTGAGGATGCAGCCGCTGAGATAAGTGATGGCGATAATGTTCAGGTGGATATAAATAAGAACATAATCACCAATTTAACAAAAAATAAAGATTACTCATTTACACCATTTGCCGATGAGATGAAGGATATAATAACAGCAGGGGGTCTCATGGAGTATATCAAGACAAACTAATCCAGCTCCTGGTTCAATTCTTTAGGAGTTTTTTCTATATCATTCCATCTTTCCATAGTTGCAACTTGTCTGATGTACCCAGGTCATTCCTTGAGAACATGAATAGATACTGCTGTGCATATCCGGCATGAGCGCCAAAGTAATCTAATCCAAATGTTCTGATCTTTTCGTTAGAAACAGTAGTATTGTCAAAGTATAGCAATTGAATTGTTTTCTTTATCCAGGTGTCTACCGGAAATGCCTGGTTAAAACCGAGGGAAAACAGCATTACGCAATCAGCAACTTTGTCCCCAACTCCATTTATTTTCTTTAATTCACTCTTTGCATCTTCATAAGAGAGGGTTTTCAGTGAATTAAGTTTATCGATGTTAACAGATTTGTTTGCATCTGAGATATACTTCGCACGAAAACCGGTTTTTGCATTAACGATTTTCTTGTAGTTATTAATGTTACCAGGCTTGGGAAATGTATAATTATCGATACTGTCAATCGATATTTTATTGCCGAAAGCCTTAGATAGTGCATTTAGTTTTGATTTGATTCTAGGGATATTAGATGCAGTAGAGCAGATAAAAGAGATAAGACTCTCCCATGGATCCTGTTTAAGGAGCCTTAAGCCTCTGTATTTGTCTATAGATTTCTTTATGTATCGGTCCTTGTTAATTTCCTTAAGTATTTTTGAAAGATTATCATCTAAAGAGAAAAAGTGAATGATAAACTCTTTGTCGGTACCATGAAATTCTAACTGATTATTTATCTGACATATTTTAAAGAATCTATCTCTAGCAATAACATAATACCAGTTATCTTGCTTGTTGATTCTAAATATTTGTCCACATTCTAAAGTATGCTCTAAATTGAAATCTTTTACTTTGATTTTAGCCATGACAAATCTCTTATCTCCTTTAGAATATAATAATTATGTCATGTATTATATCACGATTTTGACTATAATATCCTTGTTAAAAATCCAATAATTTAATATATAAGAGTAGATTAAGTTCAGTTAATTTGTAATTTTTTTTAAATATCCAATGGCCAAACTTCTGATAGATTTAATAGAGACCGTCGACAAAATCAGTAACAATATAATTAAAGGCAAAAACGGATATTACCTTCCTAAAATCACATCGGATCAACTTAGCTTTGAAAGACATCTTCAAGCATTCACAGATGAGTCTGCACCTGATAGCAAATTAAATACTACTATCAAGAAATCGCAATCCCATCTACTTAGCGAACAGGAGGATGGAACGTATTGGGCTGGCGTATTGGAGGGTGATGTCGCATTAACAGCAGAATATTTAATGTTAATGCATTTCCTAAAGAGGATTGATAAAAGAAAACAAGATAAGGCTACCAGGTATATAATAAACAAACAGGAAGAAGACGGTGGATGGAGTATATATCATGATGGATTTAGTGATATTAGTATTTCTGTAAAGTGCTATTTTGCTCTTAAATTAGCAAAGCATTCTGATAATGAGCCATATATGCAAAAAGCAAAAGAGCGTATACTCAAACTGGGCGGGATAATGCAGTGTAATACATTCACTAAAATATACCTTGCTGTTTTTGGTCAGTTCGACTGGAAAGGTATCCCGGCTCTACCTGTAGAGATAATCCTTCTTCCTAAGTTCTTCTATTTTAATATATATGAGATGTCTTATTGGTCCAGGTGCATTGTTGTTCCTTTGGGCATAATTATGGCTAAACGGTCAAAATTCCAGGTTGGTGACAAAGCTGTCCTGGACGACCTATATGTGATACCAAAGGAGAAGGTCAGTTATCGACTGAAGAGGGATCAAAACCGGCTAACAATTAAAAATTTCTTTATAAATTTCGACACAATTCTAAGACGTTACGAAAATGGTCCAATTTCATCTTTAAGAAAAATTGCCATTGAGAAATCAGAAAAGTGGATGTTAGAACGTCTTGAGAAGTCAGGAGGTTTGGGTGCAATATGGCCATCAATGGTTAATTCTTTAATGGCGATGAGATGCCTTGGTTATAAAGATGGAAACCCTGTCGTAGAAAAGGCAATTGAAGATATAGAGGCATTAGCAGTACACGATGAAGAGACCATGTTTCTACAACCATGTGTCTCTCCGGTATGGGATACACCATGGGCGATTATGGCTCTTCTGAAATCTGGCTTGCCTAATAACCATCCTTCTTTAGTTAAAGCGGGAGAGTGGATGCTGGAGAAAGAGGTAAAAACCTTTGGGGATTGGAGTATGAAAAACCCTGTCAGAGAACCAAGTGGATGGTATTTTCAGCACGCAAACGAATTCTACCCTGACAATGATGATGCTGCAGTTGTAATGATGTCACTACAACTATTAGATTTACCGGATAAGAAACGGAAGAGTGATGCAATCCTAAGAGGTTTTAAATGGCTAATCGGAATGCAGTGTAATGATGGGGGGTGGGGATCTTTTGATAAAAACAACAACAAAAAAATACTCAATAACATCCCTTTTGCTGATTGGAATGCACTTCTAGATCCGAGCACAAGTGATCTTACTGCACGTGTCCTGGACTTGATGGGTAAATTGGGATATGACTTAAGCTTTCCGCCTGCACAAAGAGCTATCAGATTTCTTAAAAAAGAACAGGAAAAGAATGGCTCTTGGTTTGGACGGTGGGGCACTAATTACGTCTATGGAACATGGTCAGTACTAACCGGTCTTTACTCAATAAAAGAAGACATGACTAAGGACTATGTTAAGAAATCAGCATCGTGGTTAATAGATTTTCAAAATGAAGATGGTGGTTGGGGTGAGACTTGCAAGTCATATTGGGATACATCTCTCAGTGCCATTGGCAGGAGCACTGCATCACAAACATCATGGGCTGTTTTGGGGCTTTTATGTACTGAAGAGAGACATTCCGATGCTGTAAAAAAAGGCATTGAATATTTGATAAAGACACAGAAAGAAGATGGTACATGGGATGAGGCAGAGTTTACCGGTACAGGATTCCCCAAAATATTTTACCTTAGGTATCATATGTACAGAAGCTACTTTCCACTTTTGGCATTAAGTAAATATAGAAACATGATTGACTAATTACACAAAAGTTTCTGTTTTGGTCAACATAAAATCAATTCGTATTTGATAATGGTGTTGCTGACGTTGAAGATGGCAGAATTTGAAATGCAATTAAAGTTGTTTTCCGGTTAAAGTTCACAGAAATGCAACAATCTTGATAGTTTCATCTGTTCTTAGTGTCTAATTAATGACAATTATAAATTGAGCCAGAGTGCGTATGAAATATAAACATTAATCTCCACGCACATATCTTATGAGTTATTTAACACCTTCCTGACAAACCCTTCATATGCATCAAGTTTCTTCCTTGCATCGTTATAGTCAATTTGTAATTTCTGCATGATGATGGCAGTCTTTACGTTACCTTTTGCCTCATCTAATAATCTGCCAGCTGCGTCCCTGTCGAGATCTGTAACAGAAATCAGCATACGTTCAGCACGGTCTTTTAGTTTTACGTTATTT
>Ga0209658_1001488_pt1 | contig 14073 bp, 26 predicted proteins | sample SaaInlV_150m_DNA_6_FD_184656 | JGI IMG/M metagenome (GOLD analysis project Ga0209658, IMG submission 184656) | Marine microbial communities from expanding oxygen minimum zones in the Saanich Inlet - SI037_S4LV_150m_DNA (SPAdes) (version 2) | ecosystem: Environmental > Aquatic > Marine >...
ATGAAAAATAATGTAGTAATAGCAATAGATGATGTACATCCTGAAAAGGATTGGGGTGTTGAAGGCGATGTTCAAGTGGAATATCTTAAATCACTTAATGAGAAATATGGATGTAAATTTAATTTATTTATTCCAAGTAATTATCACGACAAATATCCAATAACAAAAGAGTTTGTAGATTTTTGGAAACAATATGATTGGATAGAAATGAGTAATCATGGACATTATCATGCCTGTAAAAACGATGGTATTGGTGAAATGGAATTTTTTGAATTGACTACAGGCGAGGCAAACCAAAGGATACAAGAATCATTAAGTTTGTGGGAAGAATGTGGATATAAACCACATGGATTCAGAGCACCAGGTTGGGGATTAACTCAAGAGAGTGCAAATGTAGTGTCGAGTTATTTTCAATGGGTTGCAGGACACGAGGAAATAAATAAAGATATAGTGTGGCCTTCAGATACAAAATATTTTATAGGTGCAGATGGTATAAACGAACCAAACAGTTTGAGTTTATATGGGAATACATTTATGTTTCAATCACATATCAATGGGGTACATAATGATAATGTATGGACAGAAGAAAATTATCTACATTTTGAACAAGTTATAGACTATTTATTATCACAATATGAATTACAATTCGTTACAATTTCAGAGATAAAATGAAGATAGCATTCTTTTCAGAAATGGGTAATAACCAAAGATATCCCAGAGATTTTCCAAATGCGCGTACGGAGTGTGCATGGGCAATAGCATTAGATGCTCCAATGTGTGCACTTGATGTATTACCAAGAGAAAAGTTTGATTTGGGTATTGTTATTATACCGAAGAATAATCCAAAGGTTAATTTAGATTTTATAAGAAAGTGTTGTGATAAAGTTGCAATAATGCAAGAAGGCCCACATTGGTATTTTCAAGATTACGATATAGAAAAACAATTTAATTATTATAATACATTGATTGATGCGGATTGGGTGTATTGTCATAATGAAAGTGATGTAAGTTATTATTTAGGTTTAGGTTGTAAAGATGTAAGAGTGATGAGAAGTTTGATGATACCCGATGGATTGCCAGCAAAAGGATACTCAACAGATAAATCAGGCATTATATTGGGTGGAAACTTCGTGAGTTGGTATGGTGGATTTGATTCTTATATTGTGGCAAGAGAAATTGGAGATCCAATAACTGCACCATCAATGGGTAGAAAACAACCACAAGAAGATTTAATTGAAGATATAACATATCTACCATATATGACTTGGAGAGAGTGGATAAATGAGTGTTCAAAGTATAAAGTTGGTGTTCATATGATGCGCACCCACGCAGCTGGCACCTTTTCACTCAACCTTTCGTACCACGCAACGCCTTGTATTGGATATAGCTCATTAGATACGCAAGATTTATTACATCCACAGACAACGGTAGAAGTCGGAGATATCAAAGGAGCATCCACAATATTGAAGAGATTGTATGAAGATGATAGTTTTTACAAAGAGTGTTCAGAACAGACCAAAGAATTGTATAACAAATATTATACAGAAGAGGCCTGGTTAAAAGATTTCAAGGAGAAAAACAAAGAATTTAAAGATATGTAGTCATATTTTTGTAATCATTGATACTTATTACTATGGGAAGAAAGAAAATACATCAAACGATAGAAGAACAAAGAGCTGCTAATAATAAAGCTCGTAAAAGATATTACGAGAAGAATAAAGAAAAGATTAGAGCTGCCCGTATGGAGAAATATTATGAATCAACGAGGACAGAGAGTAAAGGATAGAAAGTGTAGAAGAGATGAGTGTGATACTATGATAGATAGAAGAAATGTATCAGGTTTATGTGGACACCACAACTCTCTAAAAAATGGTATGAATTTTACATATGATAGTCCCGCACTTAAAAAGAAAAACAGAGAGGCGAGTAGTCAAAGGTGGTTGGGTGATAAAAATCCAAACAAAACACCAGAGAATAGAAGAAAGAAAAGAATGTTAGCATTAGAACAAAGAAAGAATATGGGAATAAAGTCCAAACCATTTTACAATCCAAAGTCAATATCAATTATTGAAGAATTTGGAAGAGAACACGGGTATAATTTCCAACACGCTGAAAATGGTGGAGAGGTTCAAGTGCTTGGTTATTTTGTTGACGGATATGACAAAAAGAATAATGTGGTCGTAGAATATATGGAAAAACATCACAAGAGAAAAGTAAAACAAGATACAATCAGAAAGAATGAGATAACAGAACATCTGAATTGTAAATATATAGAGATATGGGAGAAGACAAACAAATGAAAGCGTTAGTAACAGGAGGTGCTGGGTTCGTAGGCACCAATTTAATAAAAAGATTACTTAAAGACGAACACAAGGTTGTAAGTTTAGATAACTATACAACAGGATTAGAAAAAAATGAACAAGAAGGTTGTATATATCACAATGTAGATATCAGAGATGCAGTTGATTTTGATTTCTTTATGGAAAAACCAGATGTAATATTTCATTTAGCTGCATTACCAAGAATACAACCATCATTTGACTATCCAGCAATAACATTTGAAGCAAATGTATTGGGAACTATGAATATATTAGAGTGGGCAAGAAAGAATAATACTCCAGTAGTTTATGCTGGTTCATCTTCTACACACGGTGGAGTTTATAAAAATCCATATACATTTACTAAATGGCAAGGAGAAGAGTTGTGTAAAATGTATTCAGAGATATATGATTTACCAACTTCAATATGTAGATTTTATAATGTGTATGGCCCACACCACTTAACAGAAGGTGAGTACTGTACTGTAATAGGAATATTTCAGAATCAATATGAGAATGAAGAACCGCTAACAATTACAAGTGATGGAGAACAACGAAGAGATTTTACTCATGTGGATGATATTGTGGATGGTATTATAAGAAGTTCAGAACAAGAATTTTATGGTGAGATATTTGAACTTGGTAGGGGTGTAAATCACAGTATAAATGAAGTTGCAAGTATGTTTGATATTGATGGGGTTCCAGAAGGATTTGGAACGGAATATCCAAAAGAATATATTGAACAAAGACCAGGTGAAGTACGAGAAACACTCTGTACTGATAAAAAGGCACATGAACTATTGGGTTGGAAACCAACTCGAAACATATTAGATTATATCGAGGATTTTAAAAATGAAATTGATTTCATTCATAATACCCTCCCGAAATAATATAAAATTTTTAAAATGGTGTTACGAAAGTATTCGTAAGAACTCATCAGTAGAACACGAGATATGTATTGCTGATGATGCCAGTACAGATGGAACATTGGAACAAGTATTGGTTTGGATGAAACGAGATAAGAATATCAAACTTCATGTGAATAAGGGTCCTGAACGATTGGGATTAACTATATTATATGATAAATTGGTTAATGAGTATGCAACTAATGATAGAGTTATATTCTTTCATTCGGATATGTATTTGTGTCCAAATGCAGATGAAGAGATAGACAAGTATTTAGAAAAAGGTAAAGTTGTATCACTTACAAGAATAGAACCACCATTACATCCAGAAGGGCCCGAAAAGATAGTAAAAGATTTCGGAATGGAACCAGAAGAGTTTAAAGAGAAAAAACTACTTAAATATGTTGATGAACATAGACAACAGGTTTATCATCATCCAACGATGGGTATATTCGCACCCTGGGCTATTATGAAAGAAGATTTCCAATCAATAGGTGGACATGATGTATTATTCACACCACAGAGTAAAGAAGATAGTGATATTTTTAATAGAATGCATTTAAAGGGTTATGAGTTTATTCAGACATGGAGAGGTTTTGTATATCATATGACAAGTCGTGGTAGTAGGTTCAATCCAATGGCAGGTGGTGCTCCAGGTAAAGATAGTCCAGAGTGGCAACACACTACTACAAAGAATATGAGAAACTTCATTCGTAAATGGGGAACGATGGTACAACATGATCAACATATGAAACCAATTGTTTCACCTAAGTACAATATAGGTTTTGTAGTTGAGAATTGTGATACACATATATTAAAACAATTAGAGCCATGGTGTAGTGATATATATGGAGATTGGGTTGGACATAAGGGATTCGGCGTAAATCAGTATATTGAAGAAGAGCAACCAAATACAAAATATGATTTAGGAAGTAAAATACATTCACAACATATAGAACCAATTAATGATGTTGTGGTTAGATTTGATTGCAGTTTAATAAATTCAAGTAATTTCCAAGTCTTAGTAAATTTATCAAAGATATTAGAAGATAGTGGAGAGATAGGAACTATGAATTTAGAGATATTTGATTTAGAGATTAAATCATTAAACAATTATGAGAAAGAATTAATAAAAACTGATAATTATCAGAAATGGCTTTACTAAATGACATACTATATATTAGGGAAGAACGAAAGTAAAGAAAATTTAATGTTTTCATCTAACATATTGGGTGAAGAGAGTTTTGGATATTTTTATTGGGAAGATGGTTATACTGCCCTATTGAATATAATCAATAGTGATATCCATAGTATAATTGATGAAGAGTTTATCTTATTAGATGAAAAAGGTGTAACATACACAATAGAAGAGTTTACAGATGTTGTAACTCAATTGAAAATGAGAAGAAAAAATGCTTGACTCGTATAGTATTTTATTCGTATATTTAGGAGATTAGAGAAATGAATAACAAATGGCAGGACTGGGAAGATTTAGATGATGAGTTTAATGAAGATTTACACTCACGAAAGAATAAACGCAAAACCAATCCTACTAAAAAGAAGAAGTCCTATGACGATCTTCAGGAGAAAAAACAAAAGAATGAACAAGTTAATAAGAAACACCCTACTCGCTCTTAGTATATTTGTAATTGGTTGTGAAGACAATCAAGAGATATACGAGGATATAGATTTAGTCTATAATATAAATCTACCAGTAGATGATAATGGTTATTATCATATGGAGTTAAGTGATAGTTGGCAGACAATACAACGATTAACTGCTAATCTTGAATCTAAACATTTGGATAATCGTGAATATGGTGAAAGAGATTTAGTCGAAACAATAAAAGTGTATTGGGAAAGTTCTCATTATTGGTTAATGCTTGATTCACTTGGTTATATAGTAAAACGAGGATTAACTGATGATTTCCAATATGTTAATTATGATACAATTTATGTTTGGGGATTTGAAGGGGAATCAGTACCAACAGTAAATGGTGCGAGTTATCCCGTTAATGTAAATGATGATACTTGGGAAGTCAATACAATGTTTGCACCAGTTAGGAATATGATGGGAGATACGGTAAGTGTCTACACATATTTTTGGGATTTAAATTATTTATATAAAGAATATTCAATTGGAATAATAATGGAGAAAAATGAGTGAAATATCTGTTAATCAGAAAAGATAACAGTTACGAAATCGTGTGGAGTGTAAACCTTTCATCAGATGTTGGAATCAATGGGGCCAAAACTTACTTTCAAGGTGTTAAACAAATGTCAGATAGAAAATCGTTTGATAAGTTGTGGAAAGTAATGACTCAAAAAGAATATGATGACAACTATACAAGAATAACATCTTCCGAACCAATACGCTGGTGGAAAGATATTGGTGAAAGTTCAGATTTAGATGAATGGTAGAACTTGATTTACACGGATTTAAACATAGTGAAGTAGAAGAAAAGTTAGCAAACTGGGTTATACTACAATACAATATGGGAAACTTCCCTATTAGGATAATTACAGGTAATAGCAAAAAGATGAAGGACATAGTTCACCGAGTTGGTGAACGATATAATTTTACAATAGCAGAACCATTGGATAGTAATCCAGGGGTTCTCATAATAAGGAGTTAAGAAATGATTGAAACAGTATGGATTGCATTCGCGTGTGGTTTAGTAATAGGTAGTTGTTTAGGTATATTCACACTAGCATTAGTAAGTGCGGGTAAAACTGAAGACTTGATGAGAGAAAATGAGAGATTGACACAAACAAGACAATTACTCAAAGAAGAAATCTTTAGGATGGAAAAGAACTATAAACCAAGAAAACCACAACCAAGATACAAGCGACGAAATTATAATCAGAAGAAAAATAATCAGAAAAAACAGTAGGTTTTTTTACGAAGTTTTGAATATATACTCTATTTATTAGTGTATAATTAAAAACACAAATGGAGAAAACTTGTGAACGGAACTGATAAAAAAGATTTAAATGTTATTATTGAAAGAATGACACAATCTGATAAGGAAAGAGAATTGATGCATCAAGATATCAAGTTCATTAAGGAAAATCTATTCAATCCACACACAGGTTTGTGGGCAGAATCAAAACAAAATACACAATTCAGACAGAACACTACGAAATGGCGTAGTGTAATGGGAACAGGTTTTATAGGCCTAATGGCCAAACAGATATGGGATATGTTCAACTCTTAAATTCCAAAAAAAAACACAAAAAAACATAAAATAAAGCTTGACTCATATAGGCTTTTATTCGTATATTAAGGTATGAATAAAGGAGAAATTATGAAAGAGTTATTAGAACTCATCAACACCTTAGAAGGTGAATTAGATGACGCCGTAAATTGTCTACCAGAATACAATTCCAATACAGATAGTAGGGGATATATTGATGCTGGTAGGAATACAGTATACGAACTAAAAAATAAATTAGAAAAGTTAAACGAAGTTGATATACCAGGGTTTGAAGGAACAATGGATGAACTCAATAACTTGATAAATGTATAATGTTTGACACAACTTTAAAAGAAATAATACATAGTTCATCTTATATGATAGGAGTTAGTGAAGTTGGGCCCAATGTTAGGGAAATAACACTACTTGCTCTATTGGATGAAGGTGGGGCTTTATCAAATAATGATGGTACACGAATACCACAAAAAGAGATAGATGAAATTACAGATATTGCCATCGTTTGGAATTATGATAATGACAATAGTGGTGATATCAATGTAGAACAAATATACAATCACGAAACAGGTGAAGTTTATTTTGAAGACCACGATGAAAATTGGACAGATGGAGATGAGTTAATTATAAATAGTTTACTTATGTATGGAGATTTAGAAAGTATTTATGATTGATACTAAACGAAAAAGTCCAGAGACTCACTTAGAGAAAACCAAACGCCAGTTAGGACATATCATATCAGATACAGATTTCTATATGAATGATGGTTATAAAGAATTTGTTCTCAGTATGCACAATGCTATCGGTACAAGAAAAGTAACTAAGAAAATGGAAATCTCAATGGATAAGATAGTGAGTGGATATAAGAAATGGTTAAATGATGATAAGAAATTAACAAGGTATGAGAAGAAAGAATATGTAGATAGTGCGGTAGCTAAGATTTATTTGATTAGAACACTATTGGGTAGTTGTGGTTATACATCAACTTATGTGGCTCGTAGTGAATATTTTCTAAATAGGGTAGAGGGGTTTTTAAAGAAGAGTGGGAAGTTAAGTATAAAACAAAGAAAGGCTCTTAATCAGATGTACAACCGATTCAAAAAGAAAGTTGAAACAAAAGGTATATCTAATGTTCAAATCGAGATGAAATGATTTCAGAAGGTAATATTTCAAAAGTCCGCACAAGATATGTTGTTGGACAAGTGGATGTGGAAGTGAATCATTCTCATCAGAATAAATTGAGAATACTCCATATGACTATGCATAATTGGGAAAAGAATAATGGTGAAGTACCGATGGATTCTCGGATGGGTAGAATGTATGAATCTGATTTACACAAGGTTGAAGAATTAGTGGAAGAAGGTAGAGAGATACTTACCAAAGAAGAAATGTTAGATATGAATGTCATATTTAAATCTTATGGTGGCCAAAGACTCGGCTCGGTAATTTCAACAAAGTAAGAGAGTTGAGAAAAAATAAATGATAGATACAATATATCAAGAAGCAATAAATAATAAAATTCAATATCATTCCGAGCACGTTGGTAGAATTAAAGAATTGAGTAATAGAGAACCAGTTTGGTCTGAACCAAGAAAGTTGTTTAAGAAAAAACGTGGTAAAATAAATTTTGAACCCTCAGGAGTTCCAACTGGTACAGTAGGGGTTTATAAAATCATACATGATCCAACAGGTGAAACTATGTCTATTGGATGTGGAGGTATACCACATCGTCTTCAGAGACATAGAAGTGTTTTCTTAAATAAGGGTTTGGATTATTTGAGTCCTGGTGGAAGTTCTAACGGTTCAGCAACAGCAGGTCATATGTACAAATATGATTCTAACCGAAAAAACTGGTCATTTATTTGGTGTTCTATTGAAAATAGATCATTAGCTAATGAGTATGAAGATTTATTAATTAAAACTGAAAAACCACTATTCAATAAAGAGTGTATGGGTGGGAAATAATTATTCCCAACGAGTAATACCACAAAGTAAGAAATTTTTTTGAGAAGTTATATATGTATATATAGAGTGGGAATTAATCCACAAAGTTTACGCCGATAAATGATAGGTGATTCACCTTCGGTGAACACCAAATCAAATCGTTATATAAATAAATGGAGTTGTTTTGAAACAGTTAATTATAAGTATTTTAATATTATTAGGAATGGGGTTTAGTCAAGAGCCCCCATCGATTCATCAAGTGGAGATTATTCCATATCGAATATATCCAAGTAGTCATCCAACAATGGGGTGTTGGAGTGAGCTTGAATTGATGGGTGAATCACAAATGAAAGAGGAAGTTCGTGATAAATTGATTGATTGGATAATCAAGATAGAATTATATCACGAAGTGCCTCAATACATTACAATTCAAAACACACAATACTATTTGTTACGGCTTCCAATTGATAGCTTTTATAACTATAAGTTGGGAATGTTAGATGAGAGGCGAGTGTTGGATGAGTGATTAACGGAGTTAATGAGATGAGTGAGATGAATGATGAGTGATAGAATGAATACGACAAATTCTTTGTTGAATATTATGAGTGATTTGGAAGTGATTATAAAAATAGGCGTGCACATTATATATGAAGAATTGGTGAAGATATTACGAGTAGTGATGAGATTTTTAAATGATATAGATGTAAGTAGTCCAATGGGATTACATAAAAAGAATGTTGTTAATGAGGTTGAGATGGTAATGATTAAAGAAGATGATATAAACTTTGAGCGTAATCGTTATGGTTTCCCACGAGGGATTACATCCGAAAATGTACATTTCCCAAAGGACATTTCAAGAACGGAGTTCTTCAATGAATAATGGGTATGTGATAATAGTATTATTTAGAAACTGGAAGATGTATGATAAAAACTAAAGAGACTGGAAGATGATGTATGATAACAATGTATATTTATCCCGATTAAAGAAAACAATGATAAAAGACCAAAATAATTGGATAATGGATGAAATTAAAATATAAGCTGTTTTTATTTTTGTACTCTTGAGTAAACTCTTGAGTAAACTCTTGATAGTGATAATCTGATAATCTGATAATCTGATATTGGTGGGGTGAAATCCCGCCCACAATACAATACTACTACTCAATGATTAGATGAACTGGGTAGTGATACTCACCACTTTAATTTAATTTATAAGTTCGATATTATTTTCTATTTATTCTTATGTTGAACAAGAAACAAATTTTATATACGATTCAAATGATTGCAGCAGTTCTCGTTGCACTCGAAATCTCTATACCACCTAATCCATATAAAGAGGAATTAATTTTTACTCTCACTATACTTATATGTATAAAACACGATTTACCGAAGAAATTGGAAAAACTAATCGTGAAATACTATAATAGGTTATCCTACCCACAATCCCCCACAACTAACCACTTTTCTATATAATACTCTATTTATGATATAGTAGTAGGTTTATATCTATGTCATAGTGGGATTGAAATACTACTCGAATGTAGCCTGAAAGTCAAGCACTTTCTTAGCAAAATAATATATAGGAGTATGTCATAATGTCGTATCAAATAGAACACAAGAATAGAGGCGGTAGAGTGAAAATTATTTTATCTCGTGGTAAAATAGAACACGCCATCGGTATAACTATGTCAATGCGACAGGCCGCTAATTATTTAAATGTTAGTTATAATATCTTTAAGCGTGAAGCCACAAAACACAAATTATTCCAAGCAGCTTCAAATAAAGGTATTAGAAGAGTACATAAGAATACATTCTCGAACCAAATGTTGGCCTCAATTCTAAAAGGTGAACAGCCTATGAGTTATAGAGAGACAATGTTACTGAGAAAAGCTTTTAAAGAAGCGTATTTGGAAAAAGCTTGTAGTAATTGTACAGCTAATTACACACATAATACTGATAAACAACCGCCGCCATTAGTATTGGACTTCTTGGATGGTGATAATCAAAATGGAAAACAAAATAATCTACGAGTTTTATGTCTGAATTGTGTATATGATCTACAGTCAGTCAAACGCGGTTGGTATAGACACCGAGATGTTCCATTGTATCAAGTGGTGGATGACGAATTACCGCCCAAAATCAAGGTAAAGGATGAAGAATTAGAGTTCATTCCCTTCGAAAACTTCACAAAAACTCTGGATAATTGAAGAAATAGCTTGACTTGTATACACTTTTTGTTGTATATTATAGATAAACGCTTAATATTAATCATGAAATAGCTTGGATTCATCACTTAATCAACTACTTTTACGGCCATTGTGAGTGATTAATCCAATTTTTTTTGCCTTTTCGGGAGAAAAAGCTTGACTTATATAGGCTTTTATTCGTATATTATAGGGGGTTTATGCTAAATTATCCGAGCGATTCAGGATATCGGGCTTGGATTCGAACTCGGGCCCCAGTCAAAACAACCGCGGGTGCACTAAAAAATATTGCAATTGACAGAATGTCAGGCCTATAGTATACAAACACAACTACTACACGCACACCAATACAATACACCTATAGGTATACGAATCACTACACAGTATCGCCATCAACACAACAGGCTCAACTCACATGATAGGCGGGTGGTAGGGGGTAAAACATCGTCAATGGGTAACCGCTATGACACAATGACAGGCGTCTGACTTACTCAACCATTATGCTAAAAATTACACCATAGCACTTAATGATAGTTTTGTTCATGTCATGAACACCTTTTCTGGCATGTGGAGCAATTAACTAAATCGCTCCATTGTCAAAAATACTATAAAAAAAATCAGTATTCTCTCGTTCATTCATGATACTTATTACTATGAATAAAACAAAAGTAAAACATATAATATCAGGTAATGTAATGTCTGTTAATAAATTTAATCCAACAAAACATATACCTTATATACCCAACCCTTACGGATGCCACAACAGTAAACTCTTACCTAATGATTTAACATTAACTTGTTCTCAATGTGGTAATCAACAAACCTATTCAACCAAGTATTCTTACAGAAGGGCTATGGGTATTGGTTCAGATCAAACACAAGTGAATAAAGGATTGTGTGGTAAGTGTAGTAGAGCTGAAAAAAGAATACCTCACGGCCCTCGTAGTAAAGAATGGGTAGAACAAAATAGATTACTTAGAATACGAGAATTAGGATTTAACTCTATTGAGGAATACGAAGATAATATTTTCCATATGGGTAAAAAATCTAAGTATAACGAAAGAGTAGATGATATGAGTAGAACTAACTTAAAGAGAGATAGACCTGATTTATACTCCTTATGGGAAAGTTATAAATATGATGGTACTGATATGGAACAATACACAATAGACCATATTAAATCTAAAGCCGAGTGTTGGAAAGATAGACTAAGTATCAAAGAAGCTTCTCATATATCTAACTTACAGGTTATCACTATGAGAGAGAATATACTAAAAGAGAACCCTACGGCTTCATTCTAGCCCGTTTCCATGGCTGTGAGCATTAATCAATTTCGCTCCATTGTCAAAAATACTATAAAAAAATATATTACATTATGGGGCTTTCTTATGATAGTTATATATGTAGTATTAATGTTATTCACTAATAGACTGGTTCAGATGTCCTACGAAGAAGATATAAATAGAATTAAACACAAGAGAGTTATAAAGGGATTACCTCATGAGTTAGAAGTAGCCATACAAACCTTTATTGATCAATTCATTATAATGATAGATGAAGATTTAGATTCTATCCCACACCAATATGTAGTAAATCTATTAACCACTTTATCTAAATACCCTGAACATCGTCCTCTATTATTTGACTTACTGAACATTATGGGATTACCTATGGAGTATGGTGAAGCATGAAGACATCAATGATTGACTCTACCATTATAGATTTTATACTCACACATTACAATACACTATCTCTTCAAGGGAAACCCGCCATTTTAACAAGTGATGAATTTGATAAATTAGTCATAGAGGCTAAAGAGTATTATTATGAAAAGATATTATTAGAAACACCCATTGGTCAAGAAGGTGAATCATGAAGATATTAGGAATTAACGCACTTAACCACGATGCTTGTCTCACACTATTAGATGGTAAAGAGATATTATTTGCTGGACACTCGGAACGATATAGTGGAATCAAGAATGATTCCAATCTTAATGAAGCTATTATAGCTGATGTTAACCGATTTGGTTCATACGATAAGGTTGTGTATTACGAAAGGCCTTTTAAGAAGAAGTTAAGACAAATGATTGCTGGACAAAATTCAGAAGTTCTCTCTCTTGATAATCTACCACCCACCTATTTAAAACAATTTGGAATTAAGATAGACGAGTATGTAGACCATCACCAATCTCACGCAGCTGCTTCATATTACACTTCACCTTATGATGAGAGTGCAATTGTCTGTATAGATGCAATCGGTGAATTTGAAACTTGTACGATATGGTATGCTTGGGGTTCACACTTCGAGAAGAGATATTCAGTAAGTTATCCAAACTCATTAGGATTGTGGTATAGTGCTATGACTCAACGATTAGGATTGAAACCACAAGAAGATGAATATATTCTAATGGGAATGGCTGGTTGGGGAACACAAGACCACAAACTAAAAAATAGTATTCGTAAAGATTTCTTTAATAATTCAGTATTACCAATTAAGTTAAAGAACAATTTACATAAAGGTTGTTTAGATTGGAATCCCGAATACTATCCAGATGATGGTAGTGATGATTGGAAGTTCAATATAGCGGCTAATGTTCAATGGATATGTGAAGAAGAGATATATAAAGTGTTTGAATTAGCAAGACGATTAGTTCCCGAAACTAAAAATATGTGTTATGGTGGTGGTGTTGCTTTGAATTGTGTGGCTAACTCTTTGATAGCCGAAGAGTTATATCCAGACATATGGATTATACCAAACCCAGGAGATGGTGGAAGTTCAATGGGATGTGCATCTTATGTATTAGGTGAACACATTAACTTTAATAATTGTTTCTTAGGCTATGATATAAAAGGTAGATACCCAGTAAAGAAAGTGTTGAAAGAATTACTCGAAGGGAAGATAGTAGGTATTGCGAATGGTAGAGCAGAATTCGGGCCAAGAGCCTTAGGTAATCGTTCTTTGGTTGCAGACCCTCGTGGTAAAGATATTAAAGATAAAGTAAATGTGATTAAACATAGACAGAAGTTTCGTCCATTTGCTCCATCAGTACTGGAAGAACATGCTCATGAGATATTTGAGATGCCAGTTCAAAAGAGTCAATTTATGCAGTTTGTAGCTAAATGTAAGTATCCTGAGAAGTATCCTGCTATATGTCATGTAGATGGAACTTCAAGAGTTCAAACTGTAAGTAAATCAGATAACCCAGGATACTATAAATTAATAAAAGAATTCTACACGGCGACGGGCTGTCCAATGGTTCTCAATACCAGTCTAAATATAAAAGGACAGCCTATTGTCAATAGTTATATTGATGCAGTAGGGTTTGAAAAGAAATATGGAGTTAATGTATATTAATGTATTACGAGATTAAAATAACTTATGCCCCACTCTCTGAAGAAAATGAAGTAATAACTTTAAAGACGAGTGATATTGAATGGACAATGAAACAGTACCAACGAAACAGAAAAACATTCACTTGGGAAATAAT
>Ga0209658_1001497_pt1 | contig 14019 bp, 11 predicted proteins | sample SaaInlV_150m_DNA_6_FD_184656 | JGI IMG/M metagenome (GOLD analysis project Ga0209658, IMG submission 184656) | Marine microbial communities from expanding oxygen minimum zones in the Saanich Inlet - SI037_S4LV_150m_DNA (SPAdes) (version 2) | ecosystem: Environmental > Aquatic > Marine >...
CGCTTTCGGATTTACTCACGCCGTGGGAAACGATTGAACGCCGGATTCGTGCCGCAGCCGAAGGTGATTTTGTGATTGCTTTCTACAATCCTGTTTCGCGTAGACGTACCACCCAACTGGCTCAGGCCAAGGAAATTTTACTGAAACATAGACCCAAGGAAACACCTGTTGTTTTGGCACGTAATCTTGGACGCAAGGAGGAGCAATTGAGAGTTGTTTCCTTAGAAAATCTGGACCCAACTCAAGTTGATATGCTGACGGTAGTTCTGGTAGGCTCAAGTCAAACCCGCCGACTTCAACTGCCAAACGGCGAGGTCAGGGTTTATACTCCGCGTGGTTATGCGGATAAATCAAATGCCTGAAAAATTGAAATTTTACCATTTAGCATTTTCATAATGCTCCAAAATATGCTGATCCTTTGTGATCAAAACACTGTTGTCTATTGCGGCATTTGCGACAATGATTCTGTCAAAAGGATCTCGAGTCCATGATAAAGATATGGCTTTACTGATGATTGTATTAAAGTTTTTGTCGCAGATTTTCAGGCCAATACTGGAAGACAAATTTGAAATGATTTCTTCTGGTTTGACTGCAATACGTTTTATTTCTAGTAAATACTGTAATTCTAAACAAACCATCGCAGAAATACTAACTTCGTGCTTTTCAATTAAATTTTCAATAGCATTACTAAATTTTATTCTGTTTTCTGCACACAATCGAACAGCCACATGCGTGTCAAGGTAGATCAAGATTAACCTCCTTTTCCCAGCTGATATTCACCAGGTCTTCCGGATCGCCAATAATTACACCGGGTATTGAAACCAGATTGTCAAGTTTGCTCTTTTTTTTGACCGGAATTATTTTTAATTTTTGATCTCCTTTTTTAATTTCAAGCGGAATGCTCGTTTTTAAAACTTCATCAAGGAGATTGTAAATATTGCCTCTCAGTTCAGTGGGAGTTACCGTTTTCATATTTGTTTTTTAAATAAGATGAACGTACGTAAATAAAATCATGTACGTACATCTTAAAAATATAATCTTTTAAAGTCAAGAAACTTATTATGACAGTACACTTTATCGGAGCAGGACCCGGAGCACCGGATTTGATCACAATTCGTGGACGTGACTTAATCGCAAAATGTAAGGTTTGCCTTTATGCTGGTTCTTTAGTTCCAAAGGAAGTGGTGGCTTTTGCACCACAGGACGCGTTGGTGCGGGACACAGCGCCGCTGAATTTGGATGAAATAATCGCGGAAATTAAAACTGCGCATGATGCGGGTAAAGATGTAGCGCGTGTTCATTCCGGCGACCCTTCAATTTACGGAGCGACTGCAGAACAAATGCGGCGGCTGGATGAGCTTGGAATTCCTTATGACGTTACTCCCGGAGTTCCGGCATTCGCGGCGGCGGCGGCGGAATTAAAACAGGAATTGACCCTGCCGGAAATCAGCCAAACGATCATTGCTACCCGCACCACCATGCACGCTTCCGCTATGCCGGAAGGTGAACAGCTCGCAAAACTGGCAGCGATCGGCGCAACCCTGGCCATTCACTTATCTGTACGAAATCTTAAGTTTGTGCAGGATGAACTGATTCCGCATTACGGTGAGGATTGTCCGGTTGTGGTGGCTTATCGGGTGACTTGGCCGGATCAACAGTTCATTCACGGAACACTCGCTGACATACGTGAAAAAATGCGGAAATCGAAAATCAGCCGCACCGCTTTAATTATGGTCGGTAGAGTTTTTGCGGAACATAATTTCCGTGACAGTGCCCTCTATGATCCGCAGCATGTGCATGTGTTAAGGCCAAAGAAAAAATCAGTAAAAAAATAATGGCAAAACTTGAAATTCACTTTGAGTTGTTATAACTTTCCCATTTGACAAACTCAAACTTCTGAGTGAAATTTCCTGCGAGACACATGTGCTCATGTCAACTTCAAACCCTGAAGCATCAGCTCGATGATACAACGGCTAAATCTTTTCTTTGAAGTCCTGCCGGAAAGGCTGCATCCGTGGCGCTGGTGGGTGTTGTTGCTGTACGTTATCCTGATGTCTTTTTTGGCAGCAGGAATTCCACGATTCGCCTTCTCCTGGGCGAATGATGATATGTTCGGTAAAGACGATCCAGTGCAAATTTCGCTGGACCGGATCAAGGACCTTTTCGGCGGAACGGTGACTCTAGGCATGGTTTACAAACCTGTCGACGGTGAGCTGTTTTCAGCAAGAAGCCTTGGTGCTCTAAAGAATATCCATGATGTTTTAGATGCGGAATCCGCACGAGGTGAAAATGATCCGGAAAATTCACTACGCTTTTTGACTGAAGTTGAATCACTGATCAATACCAGCTTTACTGAAGTCGATCGAGACAGCATCCGTTTCCGAGACTTCATTGGTGATGAACTGCCACAGAATGCGGAACAGAGTCGGTTGCTGCGCGAACAGGCACTCGATGAACCTGAGTATCCACGTGTTCTGCTTTCGGACAACATGGAGTATGGAATGCTCGTCTTGAGAACGAACCTTGATGCCGTTCCGCTTGTAGACAATGAACTCGACGCACTGGAAGGATTTGATGAAAACGAGCTTGAAGGACAGGACGAACAGGAACCGCAATTTGTTGAGAACGGCCTGGTGGATTATGCGGATTTTGAAAAGCAAGTCTGGAGACTGCTGAGTGAAGAACGGTTTAGCAAGGATCTTGTGTTCATGCATCCCGGTTGGGGTGCATTCTATCAGAACGATGTCTGGGCAGTGGAATATCAGCGGGCTCTCCTTATTTCGCTCATCGTCAGTCTGCTGCTGACCTGGCTATTGTTGGGTTCATTACGAGCGGTGATCTGGCCGATCCTGATTTTTGTTTCAAGTATTGTCGGCGTTCTCGGTCTGGCAGGTTGGACGGGTTGGCCCATCGACCTTTCACTCTACATCGCATTCGGGCTGGTCAGCGTGGCCGCAATTGCCGACGTGGTGCACGTATTATCAGGATACTTGTTTTTTCATCAACAGGGAAAGCAGCACAGTGAAGTGATGCGCTCCGTCTTCAGCAAAACTGCATTGGCCTGCCTGCTGACAAGTATAACCACTGCGATAGGAGTTTTTTCCCTCTTTTTCATCAAGCTGCGTGTAATCCAGACGATGGGACTGCTGAGTGGTATCGGGGTGATGTTTGCTTTTCTGCTTACCATCTTTCTGCTTCCTGTCCTGTTAAACTGGTTTCCACCGCGTCCTCCAAAAAGCAATGAAAAGCCTAAAGTCACTCTGCTTCTACGTGTAGTTAAACACCTGCTTAACGGCATTGAAAGAGTGAGTACGGAATATCCGAAGGGTGTTATTGTCTTGTTCGCAGCAGCAGGATTATTGCTGATTCTTGGAATAGCCAGGATTGAAATCGACACAGTATTTTCTGAATATTATCCGCCGGAATCGCCAGTACGGAAGACGATAAACTTGATCGACGAGCAGTTCCTCGGTACCGGAAATATGGAAATCCTCCTCGAAACTGAAACCGAAGGCGTCTTTCGAGATCCGGAGATGCTTTTTGCACTGGAAGAAGTCAAGCAGTGGATTGAGACAAGTTATCCGAAACTGGTTACTCATAACTGGACGCTGAACAATCAACTCAAACAGACTCACCGCAAACTGAATGAAAATCGTGAAGAATACTATACTGTACCGGACAATCCTCAACTTGTGTCACAGTTGTTGGTACTAATCGAAGGGGGAGATTACGAAAACCTGGAACGCTTGGTTTCGCTGGATTATGCAAATGCGCGGATGAGTATCTCACTGAAAACAATCGGCTCGAAAAAGTCGGTTGAACTGCTCAAAGTTGTTCAACCTGGAATTGAAAAAATTCTCTTACCACTGAAAGAGCGCTATCCCGAATTGAAAGTAACATTAACCGGCGGAGTTGGAGCCTGGGCTCGTGTGTTTGATGCGATCAGCTGGTCACAGATCCAGAGTTTCGGGCTGGCATTCCTAATTATCTCGCTGATCATGTTCGGCATTTTTGGATCAGTGAAACTAGGATTGGTAGCAATTCTGCCGAATACTTTTCCGATGCTGACAGTCTTTGGTCTGATGGGCTGGCTGGACTTTAATCTTGATATTACCACGCTGATGACCGCACCAATCATCATCGGAATTGCAGTGGACGACACGATTCATTTCATCACACACTACCGACTGTCACTGCTCAAGGGAGCAAGCATTTCAGAGGCGATCCATGCCACGCTCCACGAAGTAGGGCAGGCAATTATTTTCACAACCTTGATCCTGATGTCGATATTTCTCTTCTTTATCCCGGTGAGTCACGTTGGCGTTTCACGCTTCAGCATCCTCGCCGTGATCGCAGTCTTTTCAGCTCTTCTTGCAGATCTGTTTTTGCTTCCGGCACTTTGTCGTGTATTGCGGGTACGTGTTTAGTTAAGCAAATAATCAGTTTTCATGTCGATTTGTGTTGAACTATCCAGTCCAACACTTGATCAACTTGCAGGCAAAGATCCGCGTAATTCACTTCCGGTCTGGCCACCATCAACACAGGAATATCCAATTTACGGGCCGCCTCAATTTTTGCGTAGGTAGAGTCACCGCCGCTGTTCTTGCTGACTAAAAGTGAAATTCCATGTTGCCGAAACAGAGCAAGCTCATGTTCCAGAGAGAAAGGTCCGCGAGCCTGTAAAAACTCAGCCTGCTCCCAAACTGGATTTCCGCTTGCTGACTCAACACTTTGCGGAAGTTCCACCGTGCGTACCACAAAGTTACAATTCCTGCAGTGCTGAAAAAGTTCTAAGCCCCGATTCCCTGTTGTCAGGAAAACGATTTGTTTTGATTGTCCGGAGTTTGTGTCTAGGAATTCAGATTTCAAATAATCAGCTGCGGCTGCCAAATCCGGAACCTCAATCCATTGGTCTCCGGAATGTTTTAGCCACGGCGGACGGGTTAAACGTAAATACGGTAAAGCAAGTTCTGTTGCTGCCGCAAGTGCATTTTCGCTGATTTGGATGGCAAAAGGGTGAGTGGCGTTGACCAACAGTGTGATTTTTTCCTGCAGCAGATATTTCTGCAATCCCAATATACTGTTCCTGCCGGACTTTCCAACCGTACCGTAAGTCGCCGCAAATCCACCGATCCGGACTTCACCTGCTGGAAGTTTAGGATTTTCGGTAACTCCCGCCAGTGAGGTGATAACAGTCAACTGCTCCGGCGAAAACTGCTCGACCAGACATTCCGCAAGATCGTAGGCTTCACGGGTTCCACCCAGTATTAAAAGTTTTTCAGTCATAGGATAAAAAAATTTTGCTACGGATAAAAACAATTGCCACGGATTAACACGGATACTCACGGATAAAAAATATCTGCAGCTGATAAACGCTGCTGCTCACGGATAAAAAACATTTGCCACGGATTAGCACTGATGTTCACGGATAAAAAACAATAGCCACGGATTAGCACTGATGTTCACGGATAAAAAACAATTACCACGGATTAACGCTGCTGCTCTCTGGATTTTTTAAAACTGATCCGTCCTGATCCGTGTCATCCGTGGCCTTTTTTAGGATTCATTTTCGCTTCGCTGCTCTCTGGATTTTTTAAAACTGATCCGTCTTGATCCGTGTCATCCGTGGCCTTTTTTTATGGATTCATTTTGGGCTACGCTGCTCTCTGGATTTTTTTAAGCTGATCCTTACTGATCCGTGTCATCCGTGGCTTTTTTAGGATTTATTTTCGCTTCGCTGCTCTCTGGATTTTTTAAGCTGATCCGTCCTGATCCGTGTCATCCGTGGCCTTTTTTAGGATTCATTTTCGGCTACGCTGCTCTCTGGATTTTTTTAAACTGATCCGTCTTGATCCGTGTCATCCGTGGCCTTTTTTAGGATTCATTTTCGGCTTCACCAACGAGTTCTCCCTGACGATTAATTACTAACACATTTAGTTGAGTTTCTGTATTTCGCAGTGCTTTTCGCACCATAAGGCAGGCTTGTTGTGCGATAACGTCCGCCAGTGGCAGTCCGGATTTTTGAGCCAGTTTAAGGACTTCATTCGCAGTGTTGGCTGATTTTGTTTGCTCACAAAGCTGTGGATTTGCACCGAGTTTTTTTAACAATTCTGCCAACAGTGAAAAATCGACCTGGCTGCGCCCCGAATGTAAATCGAGATGCCCCTGCGCTAACTTAGTTAGTTTCCCGAATCCCCCACCGATTGTAAGTTTAGGCAATGGGTTTTTCCGAAAATATTTAAGCAACCCGCCCGCAAAATCACCCATATCGAGCATGGCTTCGTCCGGAAGTTGGTAGTGGTTTTGCACAAATTTTTCGCTGGTGGAACCGGTGCATCCGGCTACTTGCTGCAAACCATTGGCACGAGCAACGTCAATTCCGCGGTGAATCGAATGTATCCATGCAGAACATGAATACGGAATAACGATACCGGTTGTGCCTAAAATCGAAATTCCGCCCAAAATTCCAAGACGTGGATTCCAGGTTTTTTTCGCTAATGCCTCGCCTTTTGCTACGGATACTGTCAGCACGACATCTCCGGAATGCTTGAATTTTTCCGCAATTTCAGCAACCACTGCGCGCATCATTTGTCGTGGAACAGGATTGATCGCAGGTTCTCCGATTTCCAGCGCCAACCCTGCTTTTGTAACTTTTCCAACACCATAACCTGCTTTGAAAACAACACCGTCGCCGGGAACTCCAGGCCTGACAGTGACGCTGATTTCTGCTCCATGAGTCACGTCCGGATCGTCGCCTGCATCTTTGATTATACTGGCAGTTGAATAATCGACACCGTTTTCTGTGTGGTGGAGAACAAATTCAGGCTGCTCACCTTTTGGTAAAACTATGCTGACAGGAGATGAAAATTCACCTGTAATCAGCGCGGAAAAAGCGGCTTTTGTTGCGGCAGTAGCGCAGGCTCCAGTGGTCCAACCACGTCTGAGAGGTCCGGAGGGTTTGTCAATCATAATGCATTCGAAACTTTGCTGTAAAAATCTTGGTTATCCTGTTATTCTGACACAAGCGAAAAAGATATAAAATGATGACTTTAACGTATTTTCAAATTTTTTCAGAGCAAAAAAAGTTATGCAGTCACTTCCTTTTGAATTACCTAAGTTTGAACCGGGATGGGTTTGGCTGGCCGGAGCAGGTCCCGGAGACCCAGGATTACTTACTCTTCATGCTTTAAATGCACTTCGACAGGCGGACGTGCTGGTCTATGACGCACTCGTTGGTCAAGGAATACTGGAGTTGGTTTCAGCAGATTGTGAGCTCGAATATGCAGGAAAACGCGGAGGTAAACCTTCGCCAAAACAAAAAGATATTTCTCTGCGTCTGGTAGAATTAGCGGAGCAGGGTAAGCGTGTTTTAAGACTCAAAGGCGGTGATCCCTTTGTTTTCGGCAGAGGTGGAGAAGAGGCATTGTGTTTGGTTAAGGCTGAAATTCCTTTCCGGATTATTCCCGGGATTTCTGCAGGAATCGGCGGATTGGCTTATGCGGGAATTCCGGTAACTCATCGTGATTTTAATTCAGCGGTCACTTTTCTGACAGGACACGGTATGGCCGGAGATGTTCCGGAAAGGCACAACTGGGACGCGATTGCGCAGGGTTCACCGGTGATAGTAATGTATATGGCAATGAAATATCTCGCAAAGATTGCAGAACGTCTGATGCGAAACGGTCGTTCACAGGATGAACCAGTTGCCGTGATCACACAGGCCAGCTTGCCAGACCAGCATGTTTTAGAAACTACTCTTGGAACTTGCGCAGTAGATGTTGAAAAAAACCGACTAGAACCGCCGGCAATGATTGTAGTGGGTGAGGTGGTTTCATTAAGAGAATTTTTAAAATGGATGGATTAGTTTGAAATGAAGGTTGAACGCTGGGAAGGAAAAAAGAAAATCGGTCAAAATAGATCTGCTGAAGATCAGGCCAGTCTCAAAAGAAATTTGGAAAAATCGGCTGATCCTGCGTACCAGTTTCTCGCACAGCAAATGAAATAATCAGCTTAACTACAGAAAAACATGGTAAAAATAACAAAAGTTTATACACGTACAGGTGACTCCGGACAGACCGGACTCGTTGGAGGAAAGCGCCTTCCCAAAGATCATCCGCGGATTGAAGCCTACGGAACTGTGGATGAACTGAACAGTGTTATAGGGCTTGCGCTGAGTTTTCTTACGCAGAAGGAAGCCTCTAAAAGACGCGAAAAACTGGAACTGATCTTGGAAGCAATCCAGCAAAAATTATTTGACACAGGTTCCGAATTAGCGACACTTCCAGGCGATGAGTACGAAGGGCAAATCACTTTAAAAGCGGAAGACGCGGAATGGCTGGAGGAAATAATTGACGCAATGAACGACGAACTTCAACCACTGAAAAGTTTTATCCTGCCAGGTGGAACTTCGCTCAATGCTTTTTTGCATCAGGCACGTACGGTTTGTCGTAGAGCCGAACGAGATATTCTCAAACTTAATCAAATAGATTTGGTAAATCAGGAAATCATCAAATACATTAACCGTCTTTCCGATTTCCTTTTTGTCGCAGGACGCTGGGTCACAGAAACTCTTGGTGAAACAGAAACCTTGTGGCAGCCCGGAAAAAGCAGCCCGGACTGGAGTTGGAAGTAAATGCAAAAGGAAAATGGCGAGTTGTTGCGACCCATGCAAGCAACAGACGCAGAAGCGGTCTTTAAAATTTATGCACAAGGAATTGCCGGCGGACAGGCAACTTTTGAAACGCAAATTCCGGCTTGGGAAAAATGGGATTCCGCACACATCCAAGAATGCCGTTGGGTTGCGGAAGCAGAGGATGTCATGTTCGGCTGGGCCGCGCTTTCCAAAGTATCGCAGCGAAATGTTTATGAAGGTGTAGCAGAAGTCAGCGTATATATTTCAGAAACATTCCAAAAAAAAGGCATCGGGTCCCTCCTGCTCGAACGTCTCATTTCTTCCTCTGAAGAAGCCGGTTTCTGGACACTTCAAGCCCAAATATTTCCGGAAAATATTTCCAGCATCAGTCTGCACAAAAAACACGGATTTCGTCAAAATGGTACACGCGAAAAAATTGCTTTAATGACTATCGGCACCATGGCAGGGTTGTGGCGGGATGTTGTTTTGCTGGAACGCCGAAGCAAACAGGTGGGAGACTAAATGTCAGTCTAACACTATCCAGTTGGTCAAAGTAAAATTAACCTGATAATATTTTACTTTAAGACACATAAGTAAAATATAAATATTTGTAATTTAGCTTGGAGCACCGAGTGAATATAAAAGATTATAAGGCAGGAACTTTACGTAAAGGCTATCAATACCAGTATTTTCTGCCAGGAAAAATTAATCATTCATTTTTCTGGTCGGATGAAACGATTAACGAACTATTAGAAAAAGCATCTCTAAAGCTTGGGGAATTAAACGCGTTTTCGATGTTTGTTCCCAATACAGATATGTTCATTCTCATGCATGTTTATAAAGAGGCAGTCTTCTCGAGCCGAATTGAAGGGACACAAACAAATTTAGAAGAAGCTCTCATTGAAGAAAAAGACATCAAGCCTGAAAAACATAACGATTGGCAGGAAGTCAATAACTATGTTATCGCAATTAATAGTGCTATTGAAATGTTAGCAGAACTTCCATTATCAAACCGACTGATCAAACACACGCATAAAATTCTATTGTCCAGTGCTAGAGGAGAACATAAAAATCCGGGAGAATTCAGACATTCTCAAAACTGGATTGGTGGAGCAAGCTTGGCCGATGCGGTTTTTGTTCCACCCGCTCACGAAGAATTAACGGAACTATTGGCTGACTTCGAATTGTTTCTGCACAATTCTGATATCAAAATTCCTCATCTGATTCGCATTGCTATTGCACATTATCAATTTGAAACCATTCCCCCTTTTTTGGACGGAAATGGCAGAATAGGTCGTTTGCTTATTACACTGTATCTGGTCAGTAGTGGAATTCTTGAAAAACCTCTGCTTTATCTTTCTGACTTTTTTGAAAGAAACAAAACCCTTTATTATGACAACTTGACTCTTGTTCGCACTAACAATGATCTTGCCCAATGGATTAAGTTTTTTCTGACAGGTATCATTCAAACAGCTGAAATTGCAGTAATAACACTAAAATCAGTCATCGAACTGAAATCATCTATAGAAAGAGAAAAAATTCTAACACTGGGTAAACGCACAAAAATGGGGAATCTTTTTTTAAACTCCCTCTTTTCAAAGCCGGTAGTAACAATCAAAGATGTGCAGACAACGACCGGCCTTTCCACAAAAGCCGCAAATGATTTGGTTAAGGCATTTACAGGACTCAAAATACTCAGAGAAATTACTGGTCATCAGCGAAACCGTATTTTTATTTTCGATGAATATGTGAGGATGTTTTAAAAAAAATAATCTCTATAATAATTATAGTCGTAGAAAATGCGACACAAATAACTTTGTTAAAAACCCAAAATACTCCTGCTTTAAAATATTAAATGCACAGAATTGCGACTAAACCCGGAGATTTAGATTCCGAAAAAAAACTTGAATCCGTACTTCAAACTCCTGCCGATATCTTATTTATCAGTACAGCCGATACGGAACTTTCCGGACTGGCACAGGTTTGGGGTAAACGATTCCGTAAAAAAGCGGAGCAAACCCTGAGTTTAATGCAGGCCATTCCGTTGCAGCATCCGGACGCGGCAGAACATTATGCGGATCATGTTTTGTGTGAAGCAAAACTGGCGATTTTCCGGTTGCACGGCGGTTACGGTTATTTTCCGCATCTGCTGGACGAAATCATCCACATTAAAAGCCATGGTGCCAAAACACGTATTCTAGTACTTCCTGGAACGGATGAATGGGATCCGGAGTTGATGAAATTCAATGATTATGCTGAACCAGTGGTGCGTAAAATTTTCACCTATTTCCGTGAAGGTGGAATTGACAACATGGAACGTGCGGCTGAGGCGGTGGAATTGTTGCTGGAAAATAAGACTGTGGGTTTTCCGGAAGCACTTAAAATACCGACCTTTGGCTGGCTGGAAAAAAAATCAGCAGCAAAAAATAATTCAGTCGCTAAGAACGCTAAGGACACGAAGCCAAGAGCTGCTCCAACTTCTCATCAAAAACCAGAAATTGGACGAGTTTGGATAACCTTTTATCGTGCTTTGCAGCAAACCGGCGATATGGCTGTGGTTGAGGCTTTGACTGAAGCTTTAATAAAACAGGGGCTTGAAGTTTGCGGATTTTATGCATACTCCTTGCGTGAACCAGAAGCACAGCTGGAGATGCTGCAGAAAGCAGAGGAAGAACCCCCGGACGCTATTTTGACCATGCAGAGTTTTTCGATTGGTACCGGACCATCCGGCGGCACCGGACCTTCCGGCGGGGGAAGCATTGACGAGCGGGAAGAAACCCGCATTTCGTTTTTGGAAAGGCTAAACTGTCCGGTGATTCAGGTACCGACGTCCACCGAGGATCGAGAGGCATGGCTAAAAAATCCACGGGGTCTTTCGGCTACCAACGCAGCAATGTCAGTGGCTCTTCCGGAAACCGACGGACGGCTTTTTAGTACAGTTGTCGGTTTCAAATCTGAAGAGGCGTATGATCCTAATTTGCAGTTTCGTTCAAAACGTTTGGCTCCGGATTCAAATCAAATTGCGCATGTGGCGGAACTTACAGCGAATTGGGTACGCTTGCGGCGCACCGCAAATGCTGAAAAACGGGTTGCCATTATTTTGGCCAATTATCCAAATAAAGACAGCCGCCTCGGAAACGGAGTTGGACTGGATACTCCGGCCAGTGTAATTGAATTTTTAAAGGACATGGAAAAACGAGGATACCGCATTTCATCTTCCTCGGGAACGGAGTCCGAGTCTGGCGGTGAAGATTCGGGAACAGAAATCCCGGAAACCGGTGATGAACTGATTCGAATTTTGCAGGCAGGAATCACCAATGACGCGGAAATGAGTTACGGAAAAACTCCGGATCAAGGCATTTCACGCGAACGTTTATTTGAAATGATCGGCGAGCTTCCTGAGTCAAGTCAGGCGACTTTGGCCAAACAATGGACGCATGAAGTAGCGGATTTTATTCCGATTGCCGGAAAACGTTTTGGCAACATTTTTATTGGAATTCAACCGCAGCGTGGATTTGGTTTGCAGACTCAGGCGATTTATCACGATCCGGCTTTGTCGCCTCCTCCGGAATATCTCGCGTTTTATCAATGGATTCAGCAAGACTTTGACGCACATGCGGTAATTCATTTTGGCAAACATGGAAATTTGGAATGGCTGCCTGGACGAAGTGTTGCCCTGGGCGCGGATGATTTTCCGCAAATTGCGCTGAAAACTTTACCGAATTTGTACCCCTTCATTGTCAATGATCCAGGCGAAGGTGCGCAAGCTAAACGCCGTGCTTCTGCCGTGATTGTTGATCACCTGACCCCACCTTTGACACGTGCCGGGCTTTATGAAGATTTGGACAAAGCCGAGCGTTTGCTTGAAGAACATGCCCATTGTGAAACGCTGTATCCGGAACGAGCGCACGAACTCGAACATGAAATTGAGCATCTGCTGGAACACGCAGACTGGAGTGCAGAATTGCCCGAAGATGAAGACCAGCTCAATGCTCTCAGCAACCACCTTTGCGAACTTAAAGAAAGCCAAATCCGCTCCGGATTGCACATTTTTGGACAACTTCCTGAAGGCGAAAAACGAATTGATTTTCTGCTGAGTCTACTGAGAATGCCTTCTGTGGAACGTCCTGGATTGTTGCAGGCACTTTTGGGAAAAGCAGCGGATTTTGACCTCGACACGCTTTCAATTCGGGAACGTGACGAAATTGAAGAACGCGCCAGACAGTGGATCAAAGCTGAATTAGCTCATGCAGGAACAGCCTTCGACTCCGCTCAGGCACCGACAACGATGAAAAAACTCGCAGAGGGTAACAACCGTTCCCTTAGCGGAGTAGAATCCGAAAACCGCTCCCAGGTCGGGACAAACAACCGTTCCCTTAGCGGAGTAGAATCCGAAAACCGTTCCCAGGTCGGGACCAACAACCGTTCCCTGAGCGGAGTCGAAGGGATATTGGAAATAAGTCGCTGGCTCCATGAAATTCTATTACCGCGTTTCCTGCGTTGTGCAGAAGAGACCCGAAGTTTGGCTTTGGCCTTGGATGGACGCTTTGTCAGTCCGGGGCCATCCGGTGCACCTACACGTGGGCGGATAGACGTTTTACCGACCGGACGCAATTTTTATTCAGTTGATCCCCGGGTGATTCCGACTCAAACCGCATGGCGTTGCGGACAGGCATTAGCTGAAGAATTGATTGAACGCTACCGTACTGATCACGGCGAATTTCCGAAAACGACTGCACTCGTGATTTGGGGAACCTCGAATATGCGTACTGGTGGAGATGACATCGCCCAGGCTTTGGCTCTTTGGGGCTGCGAACCTGTTTGGGAACCGGTTTCCGGACGTGTGGTTGATTTTGAAATATTGCCTCTTTCAGTTTTAGGGCGGCCTCGGGTGGATGTGGTTTTACGGGTTTCCGGAATGTTCAGGGATTCCTTCGGTGACGTGATGCGTTTGCTTTCGACTGTACCAAAACGTTTGGCGGAACTTGATGAACCAGAAAAAATGAACCCCGTACGTGCCGCATGGTTGGCGGATCAAGAAAGTTTAAAAGCTTCCGGAGCTTCTGCGGAAAATGCTCAACGTTTGGCGGAACTTCGGGTTTTCAGTTCCGGTCCTGGCGCATATGGAACCGGACTTTTGCCTTTGATTGATGCAGGAAACTGGGAAACACGTGGTGATTTGACAGAAGTATTTTTGAAATGGGGAAGCCATGCTTACGATTCCGACGGCACAAGTTCCGAGGAAATCAATTTGCTGCGTCAAAGACTGAGTTCCGTGGAAATTGTGCATCAAAATCAGGACAACCGCGAACACGATATTCTGGATTCAGACGACTATTTTCAGTTTCAGGGAGGACTCCAGGCGGCAATTACAGAAATCAAGGGAA
>Ga0209658_1001500_pt1 | contig 13983 bp, 12 predicted proteins | sample SaaInlV_150m_DNA_6_FD_184656 | JGI IMG/M metagenome (GOLD analysis project Ga0209658, IMG submission 184656) | Marine microbial communities from expanding oxygen minimum zones in the Saanich Inlet - SI037_S4LV_150m_DNA (SPAdes) (version 2) | ecosystem: Environmental > Aquatic > Marine >...
TCATCAGTAACCCAATCATTTATAATAGAAAAAGTGGGACTCATCTTCTTGATTTTATCCACATCATCCATATCTTCGATGAAAAAGTCAAAAATACTACACGCAAGACGCGATAAATCAAAACTCATATTAGGGTCCAATCGAGGTTTATTCTTATTAAAATATGGCTCACAGTTGTATTGCGTCGCAGCATCTCCATCTGAGTGATAACTATCACTGCATAATACCTTGTCTTCGAACTTGTAAATAGCCCGCCCAAAATCGATAATTTTATATATTCTTCCATGAGTTGGGACTTTATAATGAACACCTTCGACACAATAATACAAAAACTTCTTTTCGGTATTAATATACATGACATTATTCGTGTGTAAATCATTGTGTGTCATTTGAAAACATTTCTGATATGTGTATAACATTATATTTATTTGAAATAATGCCGATATCCACTCATGTTCGCTTAAATCGCCAGACATCATAAGTGTATCCAATGTATTGTGGCATTTTTCTAAAAATATAGCTTGGCATGGAAATTCATTAATGCGCACAATTAATGGGTCATCGTCTCCCGAACTTGAACTACAATCAGTATATTCGTCATCATAATCATCCGAATCATCGTGTTCTTCATCTCCATCCATATTATCAGAATCATCGTTTATAGATGTGGACGAGGTGGATGACGAATCGTCGTCATCATCACATCCTTCGCTTTTAATTTTGAAAACGTTTTGTTCTGATTCACAAATATTTTCATACTCGTCGATTATAATGGGAGAAGGTTCAATAACACCAGACGGTTTTACGTTTTTAAACACGTCCAATACATCACTTTCAAAAGACGATATACTTAACACTGAATCACAATCACCAATCGTTAATCGATTTTTATAGTTGCGAGAAGAATTATCAAAATAATTGGTATCAATATTGTCGGGTAGATCAAATAAATTTTTGTTATTTTTATGAAAGAAACTATTGTTGTGAATGGCCTCCATATCATCGACTATATCATACTCGAATCCCTTCTTTATCCCAAGAAAACTGCCATAAAAGTCCAGCCCATGAAAAAAACTATTATGATGAAGTAAATTGCTGGTTAGGTATGTCATAAAAGAATCTACATAGGCCGAGTTATTGTAGTCGTTTATTTTATCGATTTCACTATTGGTTTCAACACTTGGTAAAGTAGATATGTCTTCACCTACATATTTCCCAGCCAAGTATTTTAATGGATCCAATAGTGGACCATATTTAATGAAAATTTCACAATCTTTATCCTTTTCTGTTTTTGAATTCATGATTTTCGCATGAATAGTATGATTGTCAATCGTTTTATGAAAATGTGTAATATAATTATGTGAATTTAAATTAATTAGATTTTTATTTGTCTCGTTAAGTGAGAAGAATCGGTCATATATGGGTATGTAGTTTTGCATTTTTGTTAATCCTAAGTCAGATTTCTCTAAAGATTGGAAAAGGTGTTGGTTTTTCTTCTTCCTATAGTAAATTGAAAAAGTCATTACTTTAATAGAATGAAAAATTATAGCCGATTAAACCTAACTCTAAGGCTAAAATAATGCTAAAATTAAATCTAAAAATAATGCTAAAATTAAAGTAATTATTATCTGGGTGATTATTTTAGTAATATTGCGTTTTATGATTATTAAAATTGTGTGCCCGTTTAGCAAAAGAATGACTCTGGATTTGAAAAAATTTGATATGAAAAATATTAGCTTTAACCCCGATGAAAACAAGGGGCCTGTTATTGTATTGATAGGTCGACGTGATACGGGCAAAAGTTTCTTAGTGAGGGATCTTCTCTATTATCATCAAGATATTCCCATAGGTACAGTTATATCTGGAACTGAAGCAGGTAATGGTTTTTTTAGCGATCATGTACCGAAATTGTTTATTCACGATGAATACAATACTGCAATTATCGAGAATATATTGAAGCGACAAAAAAGTGTTTTGAAGCAAGTTAAAAAAGAGAAGGAAGCCTATAAAAAATCGAATATTGACCCAAGAGCATTTGTTATATTGGATGATTGTTTATATGATAATAAATGGGCAAAAGACAAAATGATGCGTCTCCTATTCATGAACGGGCGTCACTGGAAGATAATGCTTGTTATTACAATGCAATATCCATTAGGTATCCCACCTAATCTAAGAACGAATATTGATTATGTTTTTATTTTGAGAGAACCTTATATTGCGAATAGAAGACGAATCTGGGAAAATTATGCAGGTATGTTTCCCACATATGAATCATTTTCTCAAGTGATGGATCAATGTACCGAAAATTTTGAATGTCTGGTAATTGACAATAATTGCAAATCGAATAAATTACAGGATCAAATTTATTGGTATAAAGCACAAAGTCATAAAAGTTTTAGACTCGGGTCGAACGAATTTTGGGAAATATCAAAGGGATTGGATTCTGATGATGACGACGACGACCCATATGATCCTACTTCGTCGAAAAAAAAGGGCGCAGGTCCAAAAATAAATGTCCGCAAAAATACTTGGTAATTATTTCATATAAGCATTATTTCATATAAGCATTATTTCATATAAGCATTATTTCATATAAGCATTATTTCATATAAGCATTATTTCATATAAGCATTATTTCATATAAGCATTATTTCATGTTTATATGAATATATATATTAATCAACTGAACCCACTTCCATTGCATCATCATCTGCAGCCACATCCGTGTCAGTGCTCGTACTCGGAGATACATTTAGCACTTCTGATTTCGACATGGAAGACAATCCACGGTCATTATTATTATTATCTGTAATAACATTATCAACCTCGAATATTGAATTATGAATATCATCACTTGTTAAAATTGAATCCTCTTTGGAGGGTATTCCGAAAGTGCTTGCTGCGCCATCCGCGGTTGCAACATTTACCAGATTTCCTTGGTCATTTATTGTCTGTGTGAGCTTATTTCCCGACGCCTCTGCCTTGTTAATATTATCAAGAATTGCCTTCTCCTTGGTCTCTCTGACTCGTTTATCGAATTCCACTTTGGCTTCCGCTTCATTGGTCTTCTTCTCACTCATCAATTGATTCAATGTATCCTCCATGTATTCTACACGACCAGTCTTGTATGCCTCTGGATGGAAAGGCATCCATAGACCTACCTCACCAACATACACATCGTGATTGGGATCAGCATTGCGTAAAAACTTACACCTTAGTTCCGCCTCCTCTTGTGATGGAAACACGCCACGAACTTTAATTCCGCGAATGCTTGTCTGAAATTCGTGGCGCTTATCAAATTCCGCACTCAATTCCTCCTCCTTTGCATCCACGAATGTTTTATATTCATCGATAAATGTCGTGTTTATAAGCTTGTCCCGCTCAGTCTCACAAAACTCATTCAAGTCGGCAGTCACTTTATCAAAGTCAAGCTTGTATTTAAAACTTAAAAAACTCATAAAATGTCTATATTTATCCATCGACTTGTGAAAATCCCAATGCTTTACAAAATTCTCAAAAAAAAACATTTCTCGCTGCTTAATGATATCTTCTGGTGAAATAAATGATAAACACGCGAACTTCTGCCCAGCAATTGGTTTATCCTCATCCAACAAATCCACATAGTTGGTATTATTTTTTAGAAGAACTCCTTTAGGTTTAGGTAATTCCATTTTATATAATACTAAATATCGCAATTAGTTTAAGTGATTTTTAATGAAATAGTATTTTAACAAAATCGATTGATATAATTTAATTATATAAGAATAATAATATTTTTATATAGTATAAAATGGACGGTTTACACTTGAATATGAGCGATGTTTTGCGTCGCGCACTTAAATACATTATTGAAGGTATCATGGTTGCTCTTGCTGCCTTTGCTATCCCAAACAAACGTCTTAATATGTCAGAGATTCTTATGATTGCTCTTACAGCTGCTGCTACATTTAGCATTTTAGACACATATGTGCCTTCTCTTGCCATGGGTGCTCGTTCCGGAGCAGGATTTGGTATTGGAGCAAATCTTGTTGACTTCCCAAATAAAATGATGTAAATCTGCTATAAATATGCTGTAAATATACAATGCCATCTTTTATAAAGAATTGATAGAATTATAATTTTTTATAAAGTTCGCTACCAATTAAGTATATAATGATTAATTGAACGATAGATGTTATAACACCGAGACCAACGTACGAATTCTTTATAATTCGCAAATGCTTTACTTGTTGTTTGGAACATTTATCATCGTTTTCACACATATGTATTACATTGTTCATTCGCAACGTATAAGGACCAACTGAATATATCATATACATGGTAGAAATTAATACTAAAGATATAGCAATGGTTGCTGAAACACGAGGAGATGCCTTTATTGTCTTAAGATTTGACATGTGATAAAATAATAAACCCGTAGTTAGTAAAATATACGAAAGGCTCAACCACGACGAAAAAACCGATTCCGGTTCATATACATGTACTGAATATGCCAAGTCATTCATATATAATACGAAAATATTATATATAACTTCAATCATTGTTATAAGAATTCAATCATTGTTATATAATTGTTATAAGAATTCAACGTTTTTGCACTAAACGACGAAACTTTAAATTGTTGGAATAAATGCCCAATCTAATTCTGCGCATATTTTCTTCCAAATATCATCTTGCTCAATTCTCTTTTCACGATCTTTCAACATTGGAAAATACGGCAAAAATTGTTTTTGGTCTAATAATTCACAAAGTTTATATATCGTATAATAATAATTAAGAAAATTCACACGATCGTCTGGGCAAAATTTTGCATACGGTCCTTGAATATCCATGAATAAATTACACAATACTTCTTCGAGTTGCTGTGTCATAACGGGTGGTTTAATTCCCAATTTATGTTTTATAAACGGAATATGTTCATAAAATTTATTATAACCCAATTTCTTCAGAATGTCCTTTGCCTTTTTATTCGTAAGTTGCTCAACTGAAATACGTTCCTTTTTTATTTGATTCTTAATATCCTCGAATATTATTTCTGGAATCTGCGTTGTTTCTTTTGCTTGAAATTGTGCCAAAATTTCCCGGAAATGATTAATACGTTTATATGCATAAAAACACGCCTCTTTGGGCGGCTCTTTATATGACGTTTTTTCATTTTCAATCAAGTAGGGAAAATTACTAAAACATACGTTGCAAATCATAATACCATCACTATCTACTGGTATCAACTCCCCTTTATTACACGCTGAACACGTTTCCACATTACACACGACATAATTATTTACATCCATGAACTCGTCGTCAATGTTGACCAAGTATTTCTTGACACTATTATTTACATATTGCTGTTTTATGATGGTTTCATTATCTTTCACTTTGAAGAAATCGTTCAAAATACTTTTATTTTCACTCGCGCTTCCAGTAGAAATTTCCTTTTTTGCTTCAAAATAATCGAAAATAAGATTATTGTTTTGCAGATAATAATCCTTTTGTTTTTTATTTTCAGTGCGAATTTTTAAAGTAATATCTTTTATGCGATCATTCATCTCTATGCGAATAATTTTATCGACTTCAGTTTCCAAGCGAGTCTTATAATATCTCTTTAATGCCCTAAGTTCAGGAATAGTTTTATTATTATTATCATAAAATTCAGACTCTATTTCTTTGTGTTTGCTGTCAAGCGTAACTATACTTTTTTCATCAAGCGTAATTTTCTTATTTGTTTTATGCTTAAATGAAGGCATGTCTAAAAATGATCTATATTAAATACGCAATTATAGTTTAAACTATATTGCAACCTATGTATTAAATATTCAAGTGTGTAATATGTTAGTTATAGTAAAATAATATATCGATCGTTTTTAATGGAAATAAATATTGAAAAAAGAAGTCATTCGAATGAACTTTCAGAGGAAGATTCGAAAAAGGTATATTTCATTGAAGAATATTTAGAACAATCATACAAAATTAAAAAACAAGGTACAATTTATCTTTTGAAAAATAGAATCAATAAAATATTAATCGATGAAACTACAATCAATAAGATGTATAAAACCCGGCCGAATATAATATCTAATGCAACAGGTCAAAAAAATACATATATATCGCAGTTTTTACTTAAATCATTACAAAATAAATGGACCATTGAAAAAAAACATCATAATTATATACTTTCCAAGAAGCATCGTGGTAAAAAAGAATATTTCTCACCCAATTTTCTTACTTGTTTCATGGAAAACAGTTTCTGATTATAATATATATTTTAATAATCATAAATTAATTAGTATTTTTTCTGAAAAATTATTTTCTTTAGCAATATTATAACACAAAAATGGGAGGCGGACTAATGCAACTTGTAGCTTACGGTGCCCAAGATGTCTATCTTACTGGCAACCCTCAAATCACCTTCTGGAAAGTGTCTTACAGACGTTATACCAATTTCGCAATGGAATCTATTGAACAAACATTTAACGGTCAAGCCGATTTCGGTCGCCGTGTTACATGTACTATCAGCCGTAATGGTGATCTTGCATACCGCACCTACTTACAGGTTACTCTCCCTGAGATTAACCAAGGTATGAAAGGTAGTGGCGCAAATGACGATGGTGTTTACGCTCGTTGGTTAGATTTCCCCGGAGAGCAACTTATTGCTCAAGTCGAGGTTGAGATTGGTGGCCAACGCATTGACCGTCAATATGGCGACTGGATGCATATCTGGAACCAACTTACCCTTACATCCGAGCAACAGCGTGGATACTACCAAATGATTGGTAATACCACTCAACTCACATTCCTCACCGATCCCTCTTTCAACGCAGTTGATGGACCCTGTGAGAGCGGTGCCCCCACTCAAGTGTGTGCTCCTCGTAATGCTCTTCCTGAGACCACTCTTTACGTGCCTTTCCAATTCTGGTACTGCCGTAATCCCGGACTCGCCCTTCCTCTTATTGCCCTTCAATACCACGAGGTCAAGATCAATCTTGATATTCGTCCTATTGATGAGTGCTTATTCGCTGTTGGGTCTCTTAGCTGTCCAAGTGGTTCCAACAAGGTCACCACCGCATACAACCAATCTCTTGTTGCTGCTTCTCTTTACGTCGACTATGTCTTCCTTGACACAGACGAGCGTCGCAGAATGGCCCAGAATCCCCACGAGTACCTCATTGAGCAACTTCAGTTCACTGGTGATGAATCCGTCGGTTCTTCTTCCAACAAGATCAAGCTCAACTTCAATCACCCTTGTAAGGAGCTTATCTGGGTTGTCCAACCTGATGGTAATGTTGACTACTGCGCATCTCTTGAGTGTGGCCAACCTCTTAACAAGGTTCTTGGTGCACAGCCTTTCAACTACACTGATGCTATTGACGTTCTTCCCAACGCCATCCATGCATTCGGTGGACCTGATGCTGTTGCTGAAACAACTCAATCCTACATCAATGACAATATGTTCAACGATGCTGGTGCCGTCGATCTTACAGGCGCTTCTGGTGATTACTGGAGTGAAGCCAATGGACAATACACCAACCCCAATTTCGCACCCGATGCTGCTGATGATTTCATGAACTCTGGTGTCTCTGATGCCGGTACATTCGTTCTTTCCGAGACATCCATCGACATGCATTGCTGGGGTGAGAATCCTGTTGTCACTGGTAAGCTCCAACTTAATGGCCAAGATCGCTTCTCCGAGCGTGAAGGTACATACTTCGACCTTGTCCAGCCTTACCAACACCACACCCGCAACCCCGACACTGGTATCAACGTCTACTCCTTCGCTCTTCGCCCTGAGGAACACCAGCCTTCCGGAAGTTGCAATTTCTCCAGAATTGATAACGCCACTCTTCAACTTGTCCTTTCTAACGCCACTGTCCAAGGTACTCGCACTGCCAAGGTCCGTGTCTATGCCACTAACTACAATGTCCTTCGTGTTATGAGTGGTATGGGAGGATTAGCGTACTCAAATTAATTTTAGAGATTTATCTTACTTATTTAGTTAGTGTAAAACAACTTAAATAGATTCATATTAAATATACTATAATATGAATAATCATTCAGACTCCACATTTACTAATTCAAATATTACTACACTTAGCGACGGTACTTACATTCGTCCCATATATTCATTTATTAAAAATGATATGTGGAGAATTGAATTTCAAACAAAAGCAGTATTTACTATTGATAATAGACAATTAGAAAAAATAATAAATTGTTCCAAAAGGTTTGTATTTCACAACCCAACTGACACCATTCCTACATATGGTATAAATTATAAACGCATATCATTGTTAGAGTTTTTTTATGGCGTGAATCCATATACAGAATTCTATACTTATAAAAACGGAGACAACGCAGATATACGCAACATAAACATATGTTTCACAAAACCAAGTTTTTACACATTGACCCAAAATTATAATGTGGTAAAATATTTAAACAATGAAATAATAGTTACAAAAGGACGATATGCAGGAGAAACTAAAAATTATATGTGTGAAATTAAAACTCCCGATGATAAAACACAATATTTAATGTTATGTAATCAAGATAAAATTTGCAAACTTTGTCCTATTTCCTATGAAAAAATATTAAATTATGAAAATAAATTCAAGAAGAAAATAATATGGTCTTATCAAAAAAACGGTTATATTTTAGGTAATAATAATTTATTTATTCATCAAGTAATAACTGGTTGCTATGGAAATGGTAAAGGGACTAAAAACATCAGCGTAGACCATATCGACCAAGACCCATTAAATAATACTTATGACAACCTGCGCATTGCTTCTCAAGAGGTTCAACAGCAAAATTCTAAAGGCATTAAAGAAGGTACAAAACGAGCAAGAAAAAAGTCGGCAAAACCATTACCCGATGGAATAACCGAAGATATGGTTAATAAATATGTATATTATTCAGATGAAACTTATGGAGAGCACAATAAACTCCGAACCTATTTTTGCGTATGTCATCCAAAGTTAGATAAGGAAAAGTACTCATCAAAATCAGAAAAGCTCTCCACACTCGAAAAATTAGCCCAAGCAAACAAAATTGTGGATGACTTGGAAAATGACATTTATCCGGATGATGTAGAAAAAGTATTACCCACTGGTGTTAGCAATAAAGATTATCGAGGGAAACCTCATTTAACTTTTGATAGAAGAGCTCCAGACGGAACAAGACAAAGTGTAAGAATGGTCCTTCCAACTGAATATGAAATTGAAGAACAAATAAATATTCTTAGAGAGAAAATTATTGTTAAATATGATTTCAAAATATAACGTATTATTACATCTTTGGTAATTTATATTATAAAATTTTATAATATGAATTTTTATAATATAAATTTCGTTGCATTAATTGAGTGCTATTGGAATATAGTTTAATATTGACTCATAAATTTTTAAATCTGTTAATTTTTGTATATCATTTTCCATAATGGATATAAGTTTTTTTGATTCCAATATATTTTGCAATATAAGTGCTTCAGTCTTGCCTTCAAAATCAAGATTTAACAATATGTTTATTTTTTCCAATTTCATATATTGGTCGGTTATACTTTTTTTCAATACAATAACTGTTGGTATGAATTCTTTCATATAATTAATTATCTTTATTATACCAATATGAAGGTGTATAATATTAGTAATTTTTACTATATCACCATCTAATTGTGTTTTTAATTCTGTAATTGTATTATAATGTTTACTACCAATTTCATATAATGGTTCAAATCTATTTTTTATTAATTCATTATTAGTGGCTGTTGCTGATTCTGATGCATTAGACTGTATAAACAATAATGCTGCCTCCAATGGTAAAACTTGGTTGTAGTTACTAATTGGTAAATCTGTACTCTTTGTAGTCCATATATCCTCGTGGCCCACTCCCTCTAATATATTTAATACATAATCGGCTGACCGATCCAATTCATCATATTTCTCTTGGATCACTTGAGCACCAGAAGCTGCAACTACTTGATCATTACTTCCTATCCATACCATCATCTTAGGACTGTCATTATCCAAGTGTTGGTGTGCTGTAGTTGGTGGATCAGTTGGTGTCGTTAATGATCCTGCAATTGCAACGATTGTATTAATAACACTTCTATCTGGTATTTTTAAACCATATTGGATAAACGGACTTTCTCCAATACTGGAAAGTAATGCCATTGTGGCTCCCGCTGAATACCCAATAATGTTTATCTTATTAATACTTAAAGTCTTTATAAACTCGATTGCATCTATTAAATCATTGGTAGCACTTATAACCGCATTCAACCACCACATTGTTGCGACTTGACCTCCAGCAGCCATTGCCTGAGCATAGCTCTCTTCTGATTGCAATGTATAGGCCATTGACATTACATTGTATCTTTCATCATTAAACTTCTTAGCACAATTTAATGCATATTGGTTTTCTTCTGTACCGCGCATAAAATACCCACCGTGGATATATAATACTATTTCATTAATATTAATTGGATCCGATATACGATATAAATCCAGTTTATTACCAGATGCATTGCCAGATGCATTGCCAGATGCATTATACTCTATATCATCTGTTTTCCCAATATTATATGATTCTATTGAATTATTAATGGGTTCTTCTACAACTAAAACCTCTTCTTCTACAACTACAACCTCTTCTTCGACATTAGTAGTAGCCGTTACTAAATTTCTTGCAATTATTCCTATAGCATCAGTCACTGTCTTTTTCTCAGTTTCTTTTTTATTCAACAATTTTTCCATTGTACCAAGTAGTGTTAAACATACCATTTATATATAATGAATATATTATTTTACGCGCAATATAATATATTCATAATTACTTAATAATTAATTAGTTCCAATAAAAAAGGATCTTATTCTGGAAGAGGAATATTATCGAAAGTATAAACAATTGTATTATAGATTGTTGTATTTTGTTCAATATTATCATAAGTAGATTTTAAATAAATTCTTTTATCATCATTATTTGCTCCAGCTATAAATAAAACGAATGCTAATACTTTCTTACCATCTATTGTAGTAGTTAATAACTTCTTAGCCTTGGCAATTGCTTCGTTGGCTGTTTCATTTGCTGGTATTAATCTATAAATAGTTTTTTCACCAGGATATTGTATATCATTTTCAGGAATAGGATATTGTATATCATTTCCAGGAATTCTATAATTTTCATATTTATAAAAAGGTAACAGCTGTGGTGTAGATTCAGTTTCAGTTTCTTCTTCTGATCCAAGTTCAGGTGCTGGCTCTGGTTCAGGTTCTTGATATCCATTTAACAACGCATTTAAAATTCCTACACATCCTTTACTACTATTTTGAACTTTGTCAAAAAAACCCATTTTATATAATATATATATATATATATTTTACGCGCATATAGTAATATGTATGAATCCATTCTAAAATATATAAAAAAATATGATAATAGTTGGTGTAAATTTATGAATTATGATAACACATATATTAGCGCATTTGATTATCCTCTTTCTTCTAATTTAGAACCATATGATCTTGGGGCATATAAACGATTTCCACAACATAATTTTGTTTATGATAAATTATGGATTGCAAAAAGTCAAGATTTAGCATGTGGACGCATGGAAAATGTAGATATTGAATCTCGCATTAATTATCCAATTTTTATTAAACCACGATGGGGCCATAAAACTTCATCCAGTCGCAACTGTTTCAAGATTGAGTCATTCAATGAACTCGAAAAATATCAAGGAAAAAGCGACATGATATGGTCAGAATATATTGATGGCACTGAACGCATGACAGATTTTATTCTCATTCAAGGACGTGTTGTATACGAGATAACCTACAAGTATAGCAAAGATCAACATGGTTATATTGACGAATGGAAATACATTTCACAGAAGAACACATGTCCCACAATGGTTTACGACTGGGTAGAAAAACATATGCGCGGTTATACTGGTGCCCTAAATGTTCAATATAGAGGGTATCGTATTATTGAAGTCGGTCTACGACTTGCCCGTGGTGGTTCATATATTCAATCTACTCAAAATAAAAATCTCATTGACAATATCAATAGCGCAGTAGATGAAGGCATATGGAACCATAATATAGATAATGATATGGATTTCAAGCCATTTTATTCATTCAAGTGCTATACAACCGTATCGTTATTTTACATATTGCCATACAAGATAATACAATCCATTTTACATAGATTCGGATGCATGCCATTTTTTGAATACTATTTTGAACCTTCGGGAAATGAAGGTATGGTTTTCTTGCAATTTACACACGGAGATTTTGAACGCGGTATGCGGTGCAAAAAATTTATTGAAAATCTTGTAGCATACTGCAATTATATATTAATGTTAGCTTTAATTGTTGCGTTTATAATGATTGCACTGGATTTCAAGAATCATTTAGCCTATTTTATCTTATTGTTAATTTCAATCATATTTCTTACGCGTTTTTTAAATCCAATCGATGTTCAATACAAACTTGTAAAAGTAAATAAACAACAATGTTGACGAAAAAATTATAATATATGTATATGTTATAATCATGCCACCAAAGTCCGAACAAAAGTCCTCTTTTAGCTACGCGATTGGAATTGCAGACAAAAATGGAGTTTTTAAGCCTACTAATATGGTTAAGGAACCAACCAACTCAGAGTCTACCCTTGATAACGCGAAAACTTCCAGTGTCCGTTATTTCACCAATGATACATGGACACAATTAGATGAAAATGGGGGTACCATTGCCTTTCAAACAGACGTGTCAAGACTCACCGACAACACAAAGCGCGTTCTTGAGAAAATGCAAATAACATCACCTCACGGAACTAACTATTATGCATCAATATATAATGATGGTGGTATTGCTCTTGACGGAAGTACATCCAGTGGTACAACTGCTACATATTATTGGCTTGGCGGTTCAGATCCCAACGAGCGTAATGTAATCATCGAATTTAAAAAATCGCCAAGTGGACAAAAGATAAGAACCGGGAAATATGAGGATAATGATACGAATATGGCTTCGGGTGATGATGATAATTCATCGCATGATTCTGATTCTGATTCTGATTCTGAAGCACATGATGATGATAAGAAGAAGAATAATAGTTCTTTCGGCATGTCTATGGGTCTTTTGCGTAAAATATTTGATTAATCCTCTTCAATTTCATCCGTTTCAAAAAGGCGCACCATGTTTTGCGCCTCTAAACTAAAGTCTTGCTTAAAGAATATTTTAGGAAGAAAGCTATTCTCTCGTAATCGAATAGAATAGGTTTTACTCAGTTGATTACGCCCAATACGACCCATTGCTTGAATCGTCTTCTCTTGCGTTATATTTTCCAAGTCCTTTCCAATGAATCCATGGCAAAATTGGTAATTCGTTCCGTAAATATAATCCGATGTCGCCATGATTAAATATAATTTTTGATTATCGGCCAATTGTTTCATAATTTCATTATATTCAATGCTACCGTGATTCGTCATGACACCAATACCCATTAACAACAACACTTTCCAAGTATCTTCTATTTCCAATGTCATTATACGCTCAACAATATGTGGTTCGATTACAGGCATCATTTCGTTCGTGCGAATCGTTTTATCAGACCACTTACTTAAATGTTCATTCGTATTCGGAATATACGATGATTCCATTTCTATTGTCTGAATCTGACTATATAATTCGTCAATGTCTTTTTTAATTTTCTTCTGTTCTGGCGAAATGCGCATATTCGTCATTTTACGCTCCTTTTCGATTTCATCCCCCAAGCTGTCTTCCAATTTCTTTTCCTTTTCCGTAATTAATTTCATAAGACGATTGTTGAAATCTATATTTTTAGAAATAGTCGATATCACGGACTCGGGTATGCGCGCATTTTGCAACATAAACATGGCTACTTTATTTACGTCATCTGCCAAGTAAATCGTCGGTCCATCAACTAAAGTGTGTGCATCCTTGGTAGTCAATAATACACTAC
>Ga0209658_1001512_pt1 | contig 13911 bp, 18 predicted proteins | sample SaaInlV_150m_DNA_6_FD_184656 | JGI IMG/M metagenome (GOLD analysis project Ga0209658, IMG submission 184656) | Marine microbial communities from expanding oxygen minimum zones in the Saanich Inlet - SI037_S4LV_150m_DNA (SPAdes) (version 2) | ecosystem: Environmental > Aquatic > Marine >...
ATAATATCTTGAACTGATTTATGCAATTCTTGCTCTCCTTGAAAGATTATTTTTTATTTGAATCACATTTTCTGTGAGATTTTTCTTGTTATCAAAATCATTAATTATTTTCTTTAGGTAATTTGAATTCTTTTTAGATAATCGTTTTGATTCAGAAATTAATACATCAATTGCTCTAGTTACATTATCTACAATTGTAATATTTGCAGTCTGTGATGTTCTTGATAATGGATTTAGATCAAATGTGATTACAATTTTCCCTGCTTTTCTTAATGCAATTGTTCTATCTCCATCCTCTAATGGCACTACAACCACATCTGCTGCAAAAATTCCATCTTTATCTACAATTCTTCTTGCTGAATCAATTCCTGGTAGTTTTGTTGATGATTTTTTATCAATACCAAAAATCTTTTTTGCACCATTTTTTTTGAGAGTCTTTATGATTGTCTTTTTTCTTTTTTCATTTGCATAAAATAGATTTACTTCGAGTTTTGCTTTGGTCTGTTTTGAGAGTCTTATGATTTGTTTTGGACATAGTGCTGCAACATTTCCATTAATTGAGATTACTGGTATTTTTGCCAAAAGAAGTTGAGCAGCAGCTGCCCTTATTGCCAATTTTGCAGCCTTGCCTGTTTTCTCGCCTAATAGATAATCAAATGCCTCACCTCTGCCTTGAGCTAGAAGTCCTTCTTTTGCAACTAGACCATTATCAAATCCATTAACCAATTTTTCACGAATAAGTAAAGACTTGACTCTTGGATGTGACTTTGGGATTAATGACATATGTATTCAATTAATTATTTAGAACTCTTGCACCATCTTCATCTAATTCTGATTTTATTATAATTCCTTCAGGATATTTTTGTAAAATTTCTAAGACTTTATTTTCATTATCTTTTGTAATCATTGAAAAAACTGTTTCACCAAATAATGCAATTCCACATTTTAAATTATTTTTTGTAAATTCATCTATCAATTTTTGCATTTTTGGAGTCATTACATTTACATATTTTGCAAATTCTAAAGACATGTCTTGAAAATGTTCATAGTCTTTTGATTCTAATAGTTTGTTTACCATTTTCCCACCTAAACCATTAATTTGAGATAATCTCTCTTTGATGAATTTGTTTGTAGATATTGGTGAAAAACAAATCATAATAATTGAAATTTTTCCTACAGGGATTTTCTCAACGTTACCAATTCCTGGTGCCCCTGCCTTTATACGAACTTCAAAACCACCATGGTATGATGCTAATACATCTCCTAACCCTGTTTTACAATTAACTTCTGCATTATGTGCAATTTGTCCTATTCGTGTTTTATCTAATTTAGTTTCAAGTGCTTGATCTAAAGCATATGATAGTGATAATGCAACTGCACCACTAGAACCTAAACCGTATCCAACTGGAATTGAAATCTTATGTTTAATATCAAAAAATTTTCCAGAAAATTCACCTAGTTTTAAAAATTCATTTAAAACATATTCTGAGATGTCTGTTTTATCTGATTGATACCCTTGTGTTGAAATTTCAAAATGCGATTCTTGATTATTTTTTGTTTGAATTTTTACTTGTGTAGTAACACCTTGTTTGATAGAAAAACCTGCACCCATGGAACCTAAGTTTTCTAAATTATTTTGATCATCTTCCAAGTGAGCCTTGAAAAAGCCAGTTACATGTGCTGGACAAAATGCTTTTGCCTCCATCATTGATCTAAGTTTAAACTTTACACAAAATATAAGAATATGGATTAAATTAATTAAATTAATATAAATTGACTAAATTTGTTCGACGCCTACAGAGGATTGGGAGTAGCCTACTAGTTTCATTGCCAAAAGAATGGGTTGATGCTAATAATCTTGGTAAAAGCAGCCAAGTTGAAATTGAAACTGGACAAGACAGTATTTCAATTTCTGCAAATAAAGAAACTAGACCTACAAAAGAACTTCAAATCACATATCCCCTTCCAAAAGAAGAAAATATTGTAGCTGATATTACTGGAGCATATCTTTTAGGATATGATATTATTCAAATAAATTCAAAATCAACTATTCCTGGAGAAGATCGAGAAAAAATTCGTAACTCTATGAGGAGATTAGTTGGAATGGAAATTATTGAAGAAGATGCATCACACATTAACATGCAATTTCTTTTAGATGCAACAACACTTAATCCTGAAAAAATTCTAAAAAGAATGAGCTCCATTGCACTTGGAATGTATGATGATACATCAAATGGATTAATTTTAGATGATAAATCAAATTTACAAACATTATCAAATCGAGATGTTGAAGTTAATCGGCAATATTTTTTATTAGTTAGATTAATTCGTAGTACTCTTGTTGATAAAAGATTAGCTAATGTATTTAATTTAGAAAATATTGATGTCTTAGATTATAGAGTTGCAGCAAACCTTCTTGAAAATGCAGGTGATTCAATAGTTGAACTTTCAAATTTTATCTACAACTCTACTTTGTCAAAAATTCATTCAAAAAAAATCTTTGATGTAGTTAAAGATTTTAACAAACTTGCAGAAAAATCAATTGATGCATTTACAAAACCTGATAGATTATTAGCAATTGAAGCAATTTCATTACATAAGCAATATGAGGAAAATCTTAATTCACTTAAAACCGTATTAGGTAACAAAAAAGAAATCCCAATAGATTTTTTAGATTTAGTATACATGTTTGAACGAATTGGACAATCATGGGCAGATGTTGCTGATCTTGTACAACCTATCTATAATCAATAGTTAACATATTTTCTTTTTTGTAGCATACATCAAAACCGCACAAATTGTTTTTGAATCTTGAATTTTTCCAGTTTTAATCATACTTAGCAATTTTTTCATCTCTATTTTCTCAACTGATAATATTTCATCATCATCTAACTTCAAATCTGAAATTTTCTTCAATCCTGAGGCTACAAAGCAGTGAATCACTTCTTCATTATACCCAATTGAAGGATAGTATGTTACTAGTGGAGTCATTTTTTTAGCTCTATAGCCTGTTTCTTCTTGTAATTCTCTAAATGCACATTTCTCTGGCTTTTCTCCTTTTTCTAGGGTTCCAGCAGGAATTTCCAAAACATAACCGTGTGGATATCTGTGTTGTTTTACAAGAATCACTTTTTTATCTTCATCAAATGCAAGCATTGCTGCAGCACCACGGTGCTCAATTATTTCACGTTTTACTTTTCTTCCTTCTATTTTCCCTTCATAAACACTAAGACCTAAAATTTTTCCTTTGTAGATTTGTTTCTTCTTCATATAAAATCTTAGAAATTATTATTATTTAATTTGTTTGATATGTCAAATGTAATTTTGGTGATTTTTTAGAATCATTAATAGCCTTTTCTAACCATTTAATATAAAATGAAATCTTTTTTGGAATAAACAAATCTGCTGATTTTACATTTTTAATTGTTCTAACTTTTTGTGTAAGCTCATCCATTTTGAAAATATTTTCACTATACATTAACAAAACAATCTGATTTTTTGCTATAAATGGAATTTGTAAATATGATTCTGAAAATACTTTATTCATTTTATCTAGTGTTTCTTTAAGATCTCCTTCTATCCAAGCAAGTATTGCATGAGGAATAAATTCATCAATTTTTTTTGGATCATAAACTAATGTAAATTGAACTCCATCATTATTTTGTAATTTTTCAATACATCTTGTAATTGTTTTTGCTGACATGTTAGTATTACTTGCAATTTTTTCAATTTTTTGTCTTGGATCTTTGATTAACTCTTCTAGAATTTCAAAATCTGTTTTTGTAAAATCAGAATCATATCCCGGACTCTCAGCTTCAAAAATTGATAATACTTTAACATCTTTCATCAATTTATTTGCAAGTTCAATTTTTTCTTCTGGATTATCTTTAATTACTATACTACAAACTGTTATTCCACCAATACACGGTGCTACAAAATATGGTTCTCCAACTAGACTAATTTGTTCTAATATTTCATCAATATTTTCACCTGATACCACAAAATACAATACACCATTTCCTAAAACTGGAGGTTCAATTTTGATGAAAAATTCCTCAATCACTTTCTTTTCTATCATTTTTTGAATTCGTTTCTTGACTGCACCACCTGAAATTCCTAATTCAATTCCTATTTGCCTACTTGATTCTCTACAATTATTCAATAATTTATTGAGTATCTTCATATCTAAATTGTCCATTATGTAACTCCAAATATCATAATGATATAAGAAAATAACTAATTGGATATAAGATTGTCCATTATATTATTCTTATATCCATATACATTAAATATCATACATTTTATTAGATATTGTGGATTACAGACTACGATTAGCCAAAAGAATGCTATTCAACAAAAAAGGAAGTCTAATTGGTGCAGTTTTAGCTGTGACAATTGGAATTTTAGTAATTCATGTTAACTTTGTAATATTTCAAGGACTCTTTGATGCTATAGTTAGAGACATTAGTGATTACAGAAATGGTGATATTCTTGTAACTGATGAGGCAGATTATATTGATAAATCTGATTTATCACTTGTAAATTGGTTTGAACGAATTCCATTTGTTGAAGCAGCAACGCCCCGGCTTTCATCAACGGCTGAAATGAATATGACAAAAAATGGAAAATTAATTGAAGAAACTAGAATTCCTATTGTTGGCGTTGATCCCTTTCGTGATATTAGGGCATCAACTGTTCATGAAACAGTTACAGAAGGAAACTATGTGTTTTCAAGAAATACTATTGTACTAGGATCTAATGTTGCAAGAGATCTTGGGGGAGCTCAAGTTGGTGATAGTGTTAAAGTTCTTGTAACTGATAGATATGGTCAAGATCAAATTAGACGATTTACTGTATCTGGTATTGCTAATTCTCCTGGTGGTCAAGGATTTGATTATTCTGCAGTTATACATATTGATACTTTACGTGATATGATGAGCAGATCTGGAGATACTGGTTCACTTATGGTGAAACTAAATGATCCTTCAAAAGCAGATGAAGTTAAAGAATTCTTTTTACGTTCATTCCCTAATGATGATTTCCTTGCAGAGACTATAGAGGAATCAGCTGAAGAGCAACTTGCTGGTTTTAGATCTGGCATTGCAATGATTAGCATGATAGGATATTTTGGAATGGGGTCATCTGCATTTGCCATTCTTACAATTCAGATGATGTTGGTTAATGGAAAAACTAAAGAAATTGGTATTATGAGAGCAATTGGAGCTAAAAGAAAAGATATCCTAATACTTTTTATTTTCCAAGGAATAATTATTGGAGCAATTGGAGCCTGTATTGGAACTGCAGCAGGCTTGGGTTATACTGTCTATGCAGATATCACAAAAATGTCATTCAATAACAGCCTCCCTCTTGAAGTAACGTATAACTGGGAAAAAATTATACAAACTGCTCTGACTTCATTTATTTTAGCAATAATCTCATCACTATACCCATCGTATAGAGCTACAAAGCTGTTACCCGTGGAGGCAATGAGAAGTGTCTAGTGTACTTGAACTTGTTAATGTTAGTAAGATTTACGGCGAAGGAGATAGCGAAGTCAAGGCACTTGATAATGCATCTTTTTCAATTAAACGAGGAGAAATTGTTTTAATTGTTGGTAGCTCTGGTTCTGGAAAATCCACATTACTAAACATGATTGGATTATTAGATTCTCCAACAAATGGACAAATATTCATTGATGGAACAAATACTACGTCACTTGGAGACAATAAAATTTCTTCATTTAGAAATACCAAATTAGGATTTATTTTTCAATTCTCTAACTTATTAACAGATCTTTCAGTTTTAGAAAATGTGTTACTGCCAATTCAAATTGCAGGATTAAGTAGTACTGCTGAAAAAGATGCTAAAGATTTACTCAAAGCAGTTGGACTTGAAACTCAAATGCATAAACGTGCAAACAAAATATCTGGAGGACAAGCTCAACGAGTAGCTATTGCAAGAGGATTGATCAATAAACCATCAATTGTATTAGCTGATGAACCAACTGGTAATCTTGATTCAGTAACTTCTGGAACTATCGTACAATTAATGAAATCAATGGCTAAAAAACTTAATCAAACATTCATTATCGTTACACACGATAGAGAACATTTTGGTGATGTTGATAGAGTTATTACAATTAAAGATGGTAAAGCATTTGAAGGTGATCAACCATCAACAATGGAGGTTTTAGCATAATGAATTGGAAATTATTATTGTCATTATTTATTTTGTTTCTCACCCCGTTAATTTTTGATGAATCATATGCTCAAATCACCTCTGGTGGATTTGGAGACTCTCCTTTTGAAAGAAATTTTGGAGACATCAAATTTTTAGATGCATATTTTGGTACATTAGATGATAAAATAGAAATCGAGTCTGGAGATGCCAATGTTCCATTTACAGTTGTATTTGCAAATGTAGGAACTCAAGATATTACTGGAATTAGAGGCCAGTTATCATTACCTTTGGGTTTTTCAGCATCTGATGGTCCAGGTTCAATTATTCGTGCTGATAGTAATTCAAATTCTGATGCAGGTGATAATTTTCACTTGACATTTTTTGTAAATTTAGATAAAAATGTGAAAATTCAACAATATCCTGGAACTGTTAAAGTCGATTATTCTAGATTGAGAGAATCTGGAGTTAGAACAGCATTTGAAGATTTCAATTTTAAAGTAACCGGTGATAGTGTAATAAATGTAAAAGCATCAGATCCATTTCTAACATCATTAAAAACAAATGACGTAGTTATTGAAATTGCAAATGATGGAACTGCTCCAATTTCTAGTGTAGATATTGTTGCAACAAATACATCCACAGAACTTGCATCAACTTCATCATCAACTACCAATATAGAAAATGTAGTAATTTTGGAATCAAGTTGGGATGTTGGAAATATTAATTCAAAATCATCTAGATATCTAACTGCAACAGTTTACATTCCTGAAGGATTGAAGGGTGATACTTTGAGAATTCCTTTGGCAATTTCATATTATAATGCACATGGTGATAAACATGAAATTTCAAAAATAGTTGATTTTTATATTAAAGGATTAATTGATCTTCGTATCTTTAATGTAGATGTAATCGAACTATCTGGCACACAAATGGTTGTTGGAGAAATAATTAATGAAGGAAATGAAGATGGGTTGTTTGGTTTTGTAACAATTGAACCTAGAGGTGATTCTAATATTAAATCAAATACACAATTTATTGATGAAATTGAAACAGATGCCCCTGTACCATTTAATCTTCCAATTGAATTTGAAGATGAATTAAGATCTGGAGAGCATGACATTACCATTACTGTTAGATACAAAGATAGTACAAGAGATGAAATTTTTCTAACACATGATACAACCATTTTTGTCAAAGAACCTTCAAACAATGATGAGGAGGGACTTGATCCAACAATCATCATTATTCTAATAATTGTGGCTATTGGAGCAGGAATTTACATTATGCGTAGGCGTAAAAATGCGATAATTAAGACTAGTAACTAGATTTTTAATTACTAAAACAAAATTAAGATAATTGAAATTAAGCATTATTGTTTTACTTGGAGTTTTAGTTGTAGGTGGAATTATAATTTCATTGGGTTTCATTACAAATCAAGAAAATATTGTAATTTCTGAAATATCAAACCAATATGAAACATTAGAAAAATATAAAATTGAATTAGAAAAAATTAATCAATCTAATCAAGAGGTATTAGAAGATCTTCAAAACCAATTGAAAAATTCTGATAATGTACATTTAGATCAATTAAATGAAGAAATTGAAACTATCAATCAAGTAATCAGTGATAATAAAGCAGAACTTGAACAAGTAATTCAGAAATTATCACAAGTAGATTCTAAACCTTAATTTGATATATTCTAAAAGCTCATTTCATAGTTACATCCTAATTTAGTATGATGTAGTTGAGTATTGGAAAATACCATTTTGTTTTTAGTTAAAATTTCTGAGGTTTGTCATAATATTGTAACTACAAGTTTTATTTTCTAAATTCATATAGTAACCAATTAAATTATTTTTGTTGGAAACTCACAGGAAACTAACAATAATTGGAGCTATCTTGTTAGTAATGACATTTTTAATTAATAATTACCATCAAGAAACCCATCCTGGGGTGGGATTTAACTATGCATATATCCCTGGAATTTTGATGCTGGCAGTTTTAGCAATTAGTTTTATAATATTTACAAAAGACAGAATGAAAGAATCTTAATTTTTTAACTTCATGTTATTGAATTTAAATATAATTTTATTTCACACATCATCTATATTTTACCTGAAAAATTCTAAATTTTTATAGATTTAGTCAGGCTCACAGAGATCCTGTAAGATTATAAACAATTACTTGATCTTGCGATTATGCCTGGCGATGAGATTGAAGTTCCAAAGGAATTACGAGAATTCATGCTAGAAGAAGCTGAAGAAACATTTCTTGGACAAAAAAATGGTGCAGAAAAACAATACCGTTATGGCAATTTACACATTAGAGAATATGATGATAAATTTTTAGTCCATAATGATAGAATTGATCCTAGAAAAGATCCAATTGGACATTTAGTTTATGATGCACCAGAAGTTTTGATTGGTTTGGCGTGTGCTATTTTTGGAGGTTCACAAATTGCTAAAAAAGTAATGAATACAAATTCAAAAAAATTAACTTTTACATCTAGTTTGTTTTCATCAATAATTTCTGGATATATTGGATATTTAGCAACTAAGAAAATAAAAAATTATTTGGAGTAAATAATGACAACTATTAGAACAATTCATGTACTCTTTAAACTTCTACCATCAATCTTTGCATTACGTAAGGATAGAAAAAAATGGATTAATCAAGAAAAAAATCAAATTGATTCTAAACAATTTAGAAAAAATGCACGTAAAGTACTTGATACTTTCAAGAAAAAAATCAAATTGATTCTAAACAATTTAGAAAAAATGCACGTAAAGTACTTGACACTTTCATTTCGTTAGGTCCTGTATACATAAAATTAGGACAATGGCTTTCTTCAAGAGCAGATATTTTACCACAACCATATTTAGAAGAGCTTTCAAAACTTCAAGATAGTGTTCCATCTACTCCTTTTGATCAAGTTAAACCAATAATTGAAAGAGAAATAGGCTTGATTGATGAAAAATTTGATGAGATAAATCCAAATTCAATTTCAGGTGCTTCATTAGGTCAGGTTTATCGTGGTTCTATTTCTGGTCAGCAAATAGTTGTTAAAGTAAAAAGACCAGGAATTGAAAAAATTGTTGCAGAAGATCTTAAAGTTCTAAAAAAAGTCCTTCCGTTTGCATTACGATTCGTTGATCCAAATTTACGTTATTCTGCAAAAGCAATGCTTTCTCAATTTATTGAAACAATTCATGAAGAAATGGATTACACAAACGAATCAAAGAATCTTAAAACAATCAAAAAAGACATGGAGAATTCAACTAATGTTATTGTTCCAACAGTATATGATGATTTATCATCCAAAAATGTTCTTACAATGGAATATCTTCCTGGAATTAAGGTAACAAATGTTCAAGCATTAGATGAAAAAGGCATTGATAGAGAACAACTAGTCATTGATGTACATAAGGTCTTTTTCACAATGCTTCTCAAACATTCAGTTTTTCATGCAGATCCTCATCCAGGTAATATTTCAGTAACTGATGATGGAAAACTCATTTTGTATGACTATGGAATGGTAGGACGAATAAACAACGAAACCCGATTCAAGTTAATTCGACTTTATCTTGCTCTAGTTGAGAAAAATCCTTCAAGGGTAGTTAATGCGATGAATGATCTTTCAATGCTAACTCCTGGGTATAATAGAGAAGTAATTGAAAAAGGAATTGAACTTTCAATTCGTGCAATGCATGGAAACAAACCTGATGAAATGGAAGTACAGAGTCTTATGGAACTTGCAAATCAAACTATGAGTAAATTCCCATTTGTGTTACCAAAAAATCTTGCTTTGTATATGAGAATGGCGTCAATTATTGAAGGAATTTACAAAACTCATGATGTAGATTTCAAGTTTGTCAAAGTTCTAAAAAATATTCTCAAAGAAGAAAATTTGATTCCAAGAGCATATGTTGAAGAATTAAAGATCTCTTTTGATAATTTCTCAAAATCAATTGATTATGCAATTAGAATGGGGCCTGAGATGAAAAAATTTATGGATGAAACTCAAATTTTAATGAAAAAAAGAAAACCAACTGTATTACTTGGTGGTAGTATCTTTGCATCGGCAATTTTTATGGGATCTGTATTTTTGTATCAGTCAAATGAATTATTTGGATTATCTGGAATGATTACATCTGGTTTGATAATGGTATTATCTGGATTTTTAAGAAAATATTAATTATTCAATTGAAATATTTTTTCCTTTTTTGATTATAGGAATAATTATCGTAAGAATACCGTTTTCATATTTTGCAGATTCAATTTTTTCTTCACCTTGTTTTACATCAATTGGAAGTCTAATTTTTTTATCTATGATACTTGGTCTTTGATTTGTAATTAATGATTCAGATTCTTTTTCATCAATTACTTTTTGAGCCTTTATAGAAAGAATATCGCCGCATAAAGTTAAGTTGATACCTTCTTTTGAAAATCCTGGAATATCAATAACAATTTTGAGATTATTTTCATAAAGATACATGTCAACTGGAGGTAAAACAAATTCGTAAAATTCTCTTGATTTGTTCCCAATCTCTTTGATTACTTCTTTTACTAATCCCATTTTGAATTAATTACTAAATTTTTGGTTATAAATCTTGTAGATTCAAACTAAACTGGATGTAAAAATAAACACTAATTTAAGAAAAAATATTTTTTGAAAGAGAAAATAATTTTAATTATTTTGCGCCTTCAAGAATTCCAGAATCACCGTGAATTCTATCTATATGTTTTGACATGTCCTCTTTACTTTCAAATACTGACTCACAATAAGGACAAGAATATTCTTCAGCCATAATATTAATTTCATTTAGGGGATAATAAACAATTTGTAAATAATCACACATGATAGATTTTTAATCGATAAAATTCTCTGTTTTGATAACTTATGATAATTGTTATTGAAGGTGGAGATCAAGCAGGAAAATTAACTCAATCTACTTTGTTAGAAAAAGCGCTCAAAAAAAGAAAAATCAAAACAAAACTGTTTCATTTTCCTGACTACAAAACTCCTATTGGGAAAGAAATTAGAAAATATCTTGACGGTAAAAGAAAATTCCCTCCCCAAGTAATTCATTGTCTTTTGGCTGCAAACAGATGGGAAAAATTAGATCAAATTTTAGATGCACAAGAAAAAAACTCTGTTTTGATCATGAATCGATATTATCATTCTAATCTTGTTTATGGATTGGCTAATGGAATGAAACAAAAATGGCTTGAAAATCTTGACATAGATCTGGTAATTTTACTTGATGTTACACAAAAAGAATCATTTCATAGGCAGAAAACACACAGGGATAAATTTGAGAAAAATGAAGAATTTTTGAAAAAAATTTCTAAAATCTACCAGAGAACTGCAAAGAAAAAACATTGGAAAATAATTGACGCATCAATGAGTAAACAAGAAGTTCATGAAGAAATTATGAAAGTATTTTCAAAGAAAATAGGAATATGAAAAAAAACTATCTAGACATTATTGATCCTATCCATGATTTTATTCGTGTATATGAACATGAATTATCTCTAATTGATAATCCCATTTTTCAAAGATTAAGACGGATCAGACAGCTTTCTGGTGCACATTTAACATATCCAGCTGCCCAACATACAAGATTTGAACATTCATTGGGAGTCATGCATATTGCTAGTCAAGCAGGCCATGCTTTACATGAAAAAGGAATTCTCAAATCTGATGATATTGAAATTCTTAGATTATCTGGACTTTTACATGATATAGGACATGGTCCATTTTCTCATTTATTTGAAGAAATAATTCAAGAGAAGAAAATTTCACATGAAGATTTTGGTAAAGAATTAATTTTAAAATCTGAAATTGGTGATAGTTTATCAAAAAATGGTTTTGACAAAAAACTAATAACAAAAGTTGCTTTTGGAGATTCTAAATTTCAATACATGAATGAAATTGTTTCAGGTGCATTAAGTGCAGATATGATGGATTATTTACTACGAGATGGTTATTTTACTGGAGCAGAACATGCAAAAATAGATCATAAAAGAATTACACAATCTCTTGATGTACATAAGAAAAAATTAGCCTTGGAACGTTCTGCTCTGTATTCCTTTGAATCCATGATGCATTCAAGATATCAAATGTTCAAGGCAGTATATTTCCATAAAACCGTTAGAGCAGCAGAAGTAATGTTACTTGAAGCACTAAGATTATCTGATGATGAATTTGGTTTTACAACTTTTAACATAAATGAATTTGTTAACCTCACTGATGAATACGTTCTATCAACTTTGATTTCATCAAAATCTCCAAAACTAAAACAAGCTAGACAACTTGCTTTAGATTATCAAAATAGAAAATTGCTAAAATGCGTATTTGAAAGAATCTTGACTAGCAGAACAAATTTGAAAAAAACTCAAACTAATGAACTTAGAGCCAATATTTCTAAAAAATCAAAAGTTGATGAAAATGAAATTTTTGTCGATAGTTCTGTCACCCCATCAATTCCACTTGCACCCTCAAAAAATGAGTCAAAATCCATTATTTTGATCACAAATGAAAATGGAAAATCTTCAGCAAAAGAGATGCCTATTACAGAAATACCTGTAGTTTCAGCCATTTCTGGATTTATGAATATACTTAGAGTCTATACACACCAAAAGAACAGGAAAAAAGTTGAAATTGCCGCAAAATCTATCCTTGGTAATCTAAAATGAAAAAAAGAATTGTAATAAAATTATCTGGACGAATATTTGGTATGGATAATGTCAAAGTCCTAAAAAACTATGCTGAATTTCTTGTAAAAATCAGTAAAATTTGTCAACCAATAATTGTTGCAGGAGGTGGAAACATTGCAAGACATTACATTTCCCATGCAAGATCTTCTGGTGCCGATGAATCAACTCTTGATGAACTTGGAATTGAAATCTCGAGACTAAATGCAAAATTATTGATTTATGCTCTAAAAAATAAAGCATATTCACATCCTCCTACTACTTTACAAGAAGTTAAACATGCAGTAGATGATGGATTAATAGTAGTTGCAGGTGGCTTACATCCTGGTCAAAGTACTAATGGTACTGCTGCATTAATTGCAGAAAAAATAAAAGCTGAACAATTTCTTAATGCTACTGATGTTGATGGAGTATATGATATGGATCCAAATAAATTCAAAAAAGCAAAAAAATTCAAAAAAATAAAATTAAAAGATTTGAAAAATATACTTGTTCATGAAGATTCTGTTGCAGGAGGATATGATTTAATGGATATTGTTGCTCTAAAAATAATTGAACGCTCCAAAATTAAAACACGGATTTTGAAGGCTAGTCCAAAAACCATTGAACAAGCCATAAAAGGTGGCAATGTGGGAACTGAAATACTACTTTCTTTAAAATAACTATTCTAAAACTTCATTTTGAATAGTTGGTATTGTTTGAGACCATATTTGAATTTCTTTATTTGGATATTCATCAATTCCTAAATCTCGAAGTTTTTTAAAGATTGATAGAGCTTCTTCTTTTTCTACGGCCTTTGATTGTGCCTTTGTAAAACCATCTTTATCTACAATTATTGCAACATATCCATCTGGAGAATGTATCACAGCAGTTAATTCCTCTTCTCCAACTGGCTGAAAATTACCATCAACTTTCTTGGTTGTCAAAGTTAGCATGCCAAATCCTGCAACTTCAAATATTTTCATTTGTGATTTATTTGCTATTTGCTTTCCTTTCTGAACTGCTTGAAAATA
>Ga0209658_1001523_pt1 | contig 13842 bp, 5 predicted proteins | sample SaaInlV_150m_DNA_6_FD_184656 | JGI IMG/M metagenome (GOLD analysis project Ga0209658, IMG submission 184656) | Marine microbial communities from expanding oxygen minimum zones in the Saanich Inlet - SI037_S4LV_150m_DNA (SPAdes) (version 2) | ecosystem: Environmental > Aquatic > Marine >...
ATATCCCATACAAGGAATCAGATATTAAACAAATTATATATCAGAATATTATTAGTACATCAAATATTGCACCAATTCGCGAATTATATACTTTATATCCAGGATCAAAAGTTAAATTTGGCGATGATATGGTAGAAACTTTATTAAATACTATTGATAATGTTGCTAGAACGGACAATGACTTGTATAAATTCGCTGATATAAATGACATATCCGGCAATGGATTGGGCGAGTATTTTATTAGTACTAATCCTGATCCAAACGATAAAACTTTTGTAGATATTAGTGATAATATTGGTAATCCAAAACAACAATTTAGTTTGGTGATTAATTTAGCATATTATGATATGAATGATGGCATGGTTAATGCTGCTCAAAATGAAGCAAATGATGCTAATAAAATCATTCCTAATCCATTATTAAGTGCAAATTTTAATCATAATTGGCTAAGCGATCAAGTTTCACGAGTTACAGATGGTGTTGATACATTCAATTCATTAAAAACATTAAATTATCCATATTTGATTAAATACATGGCTAGTATTTTACCATGGACAACTATAAATGAACAAATTCGTAACCTCGTAATTGAATTATTCGCAATGAGCAAACGTAATGATAATTATATATTGGGATTTAAGAAAAGTTCAATTCAATTCATCGAACAAGCAAATCTTACCATGAAGGCATTATCGTCAATGGCCAGACATTTAAAAGTTGACGATTTTGATTTCATAATAACTAATTTGGGAAAAAGTTTAGAACATATTTATTATATTTCAGCATTGAGTAAATTGATTGATAATCCACAGGAAATTACATTACCATATGCAGATCACACCATCATGACATATACTAGGGAACAAAATGGCACTATCGAGAGACAAATAATAAGTATTGAGGATTTATATAATGAAAATGTTTTGAAAAACATGCATATTGCCATGAGATATAAACATTTACAATCTAAACAAGTCAATGATTATATGAAAACGCATTTTTCTGCAGGTATGAGTGCTAAAACATATTGTATTAAAATATGTTTAGGACATGGTATTACTAATTGCAAATCAATTATTGAATCAAAAGTAGAAAATATATATAATACCATGATCATAATGTTGGAACAATTTGCATACAATAAATTGTTGCCATTCTTTGCTATTGCACCTACAAATTTTACAGTTGATTCTAAATATAATGTTAGTGATAATTTATTATTACATATGTATGCTAATGAAAAAATTACCGGTATTGATATTAATCAACATTTAAATAAGGATAATGGTAATGATAGTATTAATGCGTTCTATGATACGTTAATTACTGGTAGAAAACGTAATTATTTACCATCATTTTTAGAGCAACTTGATAATAATTGGCTATTAAAGATTAAAAAGGAAGTTGTATTAGCGCCATTGGATTCATTAGATACGTATAATGCATTAAATGATAATTTTACCAAAGATTTCCAAAATGTTGATGATAAAAAGGTAGAACATTGTGAAAAGATTGTTGCTACATTTTATGCATTTCTACTAACTTTTTTCAAACGTTACTTTTTCGATAATGAACACTATGGACCTAGAACTCCTATTACTAATTCTAATGGTGTTACTGTATTAGCTACTAATGTTGATAATTTAATATTTGACACAGTAGTTCGAGCAATAGAACAACATAATTTTACTGATGCTCAAGATGGTTATAATTCTAATATGCAAACATATAATGAAAATCATTATGAAAATTATATAATGGATTTTGATAAATTAATAAAACCTGTTCTCGCCGATGCAAATACAGAAAGAGAAGCTAAATCAAGAGCAGCAAATCGTGCCAGAAATGCAGTAAATGCGAGTGCAGAAGACGCAGCAGATATAGCAGGAAATGCAGCCAGAGCAGAAGCATTGCGACTAAATCCTGGTGATCATGTCGCAGCTGGCATTGCGCAACGTGCTGCAGCAGCTGCAGCAGCTGCAGCAGCTGCACCATATACAAAAGAAGCAGCTAGATTAGCAGCATTGGAAGTAGTTGAAAAAAGACGACTTAGATCTCTAAATAAAATTAAACCAGGTAACATTATACGTGACAAAGTACAAAGTGATATGAGTTTACCATATAATCGTCAAAATGTTAATATCGATGTTATTTTTGGTGGTATTCATGCTAACAATGCACACAATAATACTTACTTATGGATAGATGAATTTATGGATAAAGCATTAAACTTGGTATTCAATTTAGATACATCTGGTATATATGATAAGGAGTTTATAGTACATATGTTAAGAAAAGTTAATAAACATATGGTGAGTAAAAACAGTTATGAAACAATTTTAAGCAAGGTAATAAATGTAAATGTAGGTAATGCATCATATGTACCGAAAGAATATCACAAACTTGTGACCGATCCATTAATAAAAGCATTAAAAAATATTATGAATGTGGGTGATATAATTGAAATTAAAGATCAAGCTCTTATCACACCAGTAAATAATAAAATATATGGTAGAGGATATAATACCGAAGTTAAAACATATTACGAATCATTATTTTCTTATTACAATGATAACAAAGCTTTCACAGGATTGGATAATGCTAATATAGCAGCAACAATTGTAGGAAATGATCCAAGTCCGCTCATTAAAGCTCCTACTTTTAATGACATGAAAACATTGGTATTCATCGATGACACTATTATTCAAAATCAATCTAATTTATTAGTAACTGTACCTATTAATATAGATCCTGAAGAAATACCAAATTATAATTTAATCGTCGTATTGATGGTACAATTTAAAAATCAAATACAACATTTACAAACTGTCGCACTTGATAATACTGCTTTAGTAACATATAAAAATTGTTACAAAATGTATCATCATTGTGCTCTATTGGTTAAATTATTCGAATTGTTGCATAATAAAAAATCCAAAGTATATTATGATCTTATGAGGATAGAGATTAATTTCATTAATAAAGGATTAAAAGATGTTACTAATGTATTAGCATCAAATTATTCCCATGAAAAATATTATCAAAACGCTATAGAAACAATATTAAATATTAGACGAAATATTACTAAAACTATTTTCAAAGTATTAAATACTCATTCTGTGAAATATTATAAAAATCTTAAGATATTTAATAAAATAAGTTCGCAAATTATTCCTATGAAAAAAATACATTCTTTAGCACAATTTGATTTTGCATTACGTGACAAGTTAAAAGTTGGTAAAAAAATTAGCATCACATTACAAGATAATAATATGTATAAACTTGGTGAACTAGATATTACTAACACATCCAAGGAATTAACTGGTGTACGCAATATTGTTATCGAATCATCACCAGGATTAGATGTGATACGAAATCTTCATGGATTTGTTAAAAATTTGACTACGAATCCTGTCTTGATTGATGCATATATAGCAAATAATGTACAATTGGTTGCATTTGTAGCACGTAATCCTCAAAGTCGATCGACCATTGCTACACGACATGTTAATGAAATTGCACAATTTGCAAAAAATAATACAAATGTCGTTGAAAACACTGGTAAACATCGTACATTCACACAAATAATGCAAATAATTGAAGATAATAAAGATAAAGATTTTGTGGTTAAATACGGTGAAGATATAACAAATACAATAAATTATCACATGAAATTATATATGCAACAAATGTATTTGTATGTATACAGTTCGCGAAATGTTTTGGCTGATTATTCACCATATAATGGAATGACACTTGCCACCGAACCTATTAAAATGTTGGATATTATTGATAATCAATTAATGAAACAAATTGTTGCAAATCACTACAATAACACCATTGCTAAATATAAATTAAGAAATACAAATTATGGTACTTTAGATCTTTCTATAGATAAAAAAGAGAATGTCATCAATAATCACATGCATAACATATATGAACAATTTTTCATTAAACATATGACCAAACAAATTCAATTTTTGTTTACGGCAGCAATAAAACAAAAATTAACCGGCAAACAAATTAACATGAATGGAATAAATGCAGTACAATCGTTCACCCCTGACGATTATGTAATTGATCTTAATGTTAAATCAGAATTAAAGAATCATTTAATAGATGGACATGTTATTGAAAATGAAAATCATCATACCAATGTTAAGTTGATCGAAGATGAAAATTATGATATTGTTACGATTCAAGATAATGTTATTAAGGAATCTGGAAAAGATACATACGTATTTTATTCTTATGATTATTATAATAAACAAAATGATATGAAATGTATTGAAATAAATACAAATATTATTGAAGAATTGATAAAACATAATGCAAACATATATGCTATTGACATTAATAATAAAACTATTATTGACTATATGATTGAGGGACGTATGTATTATTTGCTAAAGACATCAACCGTAAGACAAGCATGTTCCCTATATAATTCTATTATAACATTAACAAATTATGAAGAACGTCACAATTCTTTATTTATTAAACAAAATAACAATGTAATCACATATCCATTAATGGACAATCATCAATCTGATTTTATTAATAAATTAAAACAAACAGAAAATATTAAATTAAATATTCCTATAAATATAAAATACATATTCCTTGTTTTTACTGTATTTCAAAATATTCATTGGTATAGAATGATGAATAAAGAATTTCACAATAATGATGATTACAATGATAAGTATATTGAATATGAAAATAATGCTATTGGTCCTGGTCAACGTATAATTCAAAAGTACGATTGGAAACAATATTTTAATATTCCTATTGAGACAGAAACCATTTTGGCAAAAGAAAAAGCAAAAATTCAAAAGCAATTGGAAAGAAACGATAAACTTGAAATATACAATAGAGATAGAACATTTTCTGATGTACAAAAAGAAGTATTAAATGCTTTGAAGGATGATAAGATTGGTGTATCTGGTGAAAATGTTAATTTAGATGTTTTCAATCATGATCACATAAATAAACTGTTCACATATTTTACTGACTTATTTGAAAAATATAATGATGTTCCAACAAATTATACATATATTTGGAAAGAACTTGATAAGAATATTATGGAAAAAGATTTTATCATTCATAGAGTGTTAATGAGTAAATATAATTATCATATTACAAATGTTAAAAATTCAGAACATAAAAGTAATCTAATGTCTGGTAGAAAAACCACATTGGATAAGGAAAAAGTTAATTCATTGATTAAGGAATGTAAAGTGTTGGACACATTATTAGATCCTATATCTAAATATATTGATGATAGAGTGTTACCTTATATTTATGACGATAATAGATTATTACAATTTCAAGTTTCCACTATAATTCATATTTTATCTTCATTCTTGGGTTCTAATATATATATGTTGTATAAACGTATTATTGAAGCTGATATGAAAAAATCATCTGTTCCGGTTACCGATGCATTGTTAGATGATGTTCTAAAAGACTTGAAAAAATATGTATTAAGTAATGATGATAAAAGTGGAAATTTGAGTTATGATTTTGTTAAAGCTCATATGCAATTCTTGGATAATGATGAAGATAATGACGAAATTGAATTAGCAAATACATTATTTGTTAAATTACCCGATATGTTGTTAAGTATTGATAATTATAACGTTAAAAGTAATAGTATATTTGAAAAGTTGAAATCATCAGTAGCAAATTATTATTTAGCATTATATATTGAGACAACAAATGCATTATTGAACTTTTCCGATGGATATTATCGATTAACTAAAAATCAACTTTTAGGTATTAAATTCACATCACTGATCAATCAAGTTAATTAATTAATTATTTTTTAATATTTGTTCATGTATTTCTAAAGTATATGAATGATTTAAGTTACCAAAACTACATAATTCATCATCAACATCATAGAACGCAACTTCCCATTCACTAACATTTTTTAATGGTGGATTAAAGTCTCCTCCCAATTGACAAAATTGATTGTATAATATTGTACCTGGATCATCCGATAATAATAATTTAGCAAATAAATTATTGACTGTACCGGAATTATATGAATCATTTACTAGGGGACAAGTCATTAATATATAATTATTGCCAGATAAGTTAATTGTATTATTTGTATAACGATCATCTAAAATATAATCATTTTCATATATATCTTTATTAGTGTTCGTAAAACTATAATTTGATATGGCATTCGATTTCCCAACATTACGATAACCAATTAAATTTCCTATTGTATCTTGTCTATCAAATAATATTTGAGATTTGATTGGAAATCTGATAGCAATAGAATCACCGCCGTTAGATGTAGTTAAATCTGTTAAAGCATTATATTTTGGCAATTTAATTTGATATGTACTTTCGTCAAGTATTTTTTCAATTTGAAATTCATTATTAAGTATATTGGCAGGAATACCATCTGTATTCAATGCACCAATAATCGTAACCATATTATCTGATGTAAGATGATGATTTGGATGTGTTACAATTAATCTACCCATTCCGTCTGTAAAAGTTTCAGATGATTTATAAGTTAATGCTTTACTATAATATAATACGGCGTAGAAACTGATGGTAAATAAATCTAATCGCGGTTCAATAGTAATAGTGCATAAATTATATTCATGATATGAATAGATTGAATTATTTTTATTAACAACTCGTAAAGTGTCGCGATAAGTTGATTCAATAGCTACTTTTAAATTAGATAATAAAAGATTAGTTGAATAGTTACCTGGCTCCAAATCTATCGAATATATTGCAGATCCATCAGTTTCTAGTTTCCAATAAAATGAATTATTCTTCTTAGACTCAGGAATTGATTTAATAATTTTTTCTGTATTAGGAAATTCTGTAGAAATTAATTTAATTTTCGTAACATTATTAAAAGTTTTTTTAAAAGGTATTTTATAATAATTATTATATTCATATCCTTCCGTAAAATCAAGTATTTTTGCAGTCCACATATTATCTCCACCAACATCATAAATACTAATATTATTATATATTTCTAATGATATGGTAAATGTATCGTCAGAAACACTTTGTATGACATGATAACCTTGAACTTGGTCGACCGATAACGGAAAATTAGCATTTATTAAATTCAAATCAATTCCATTTAATCCAGTGAACACAATGTTAATTGATGTAAGATCATAAACATTTGAAAAATTAGCAACAATATTTTCCATATTAATGTAATAATAATCATTGTTCTGTATTTCTTTTACAGCTTTAGTAAAATATATTTTATGCCTTTTATTAATTTTATTGACAGGAATATTATAATATTCGGTGTTATTATTTGTATCACCTATAAATCCTGTAATAGAAATATAAATATCATTGACTGTTAAAAAATCTAGTCCATGACCCTTATGATCTATACGCACATAAGAACTATTTGCAATAAAAGTCATTGCTTCAGCTAAATTAATAGATGTCGATTGCGTTCCCTGTATAACAATATTATCTCCTGCTGAAAAGGTGTGATTTGGGAGTTTGACAATCATTTCGGAATCATTCAATGTGTTATAAATAATAGTTATTGGATTATTAGATAAAGTAAAAACTTTCGTATCAATAATATTTTTAGATTCTTGGATTCTATGCATTGAATCAATATTTACTTTGGTTATTTTAGTGTTTTTTATTGGGCTAGAAACTTTCGCACTATTAAATTGTTTACCCATTTTACGAGAACTCATTTAATAAATAGTATGATTAAAAATTTAAGTAGAATGATAAATTAAAAATTGATAAATGTTCATATTTGATAGAATTATAATTGTTTGGTAAGATGGCAATAAAAAATAAATTAATTAAATATTTTAAAGATGATAATATATTTGATAAAGATGGAAATATATTATCAGACGCGGTAAATACATTATTGGAATCGTCAATGTGTAAAGAAAATATTTCAATTGAAGATTTGACAAAACGAATAATAACACTTAAAAATAATTATAAGAAAATAGATTTATTAGAATTATTTAATTTAGTTGATGTCAATAAATTGGATATTTGTAATATTGTAACATTACGAGACATATCTATTAAAGAACAAGTATTATTTACATATTCTCTGCAATCATATATTGATAAATATTTTCCACAATTAACTTTTATTATTGAAGAAGATTTTTTATTAAACAATCGTTTTGGTAAATTTTATATAGGTACATCTAGAGGTCCACGAGTTGATATTTTATTCGAATCATTGAGATTAATAATTGAATTTGATGAAAAACAACATAGTACATTGGATCACACTGAAGCTGATATAAAACGAGATGAATTGATAAATGTTTTGGGATATAAAGTCATTCGTATTAAATATAATGATGATTTTATCAATTTCTTTAAAAATGAATTGAAAGATATTATTGAAGAACGATATTTTCTATTAAATCCGGATTTATTAGAGGAATATATTACGAGTATTTTTGTTAAATCTGGATTTGATGAACAATTAATTAAAATATTAATATCAGAACAATGTACTGAAGTTATTGATGGTGTGGCAGCAAGTGAAGTTGGCATGACGCCACGAAATATGACAACTGATACAATATTTGATTTTCTACAAATTAAACGCACCGAACCTGATTTTTTAAATGATTTAATTGAAAATTTGGAAAGTTGTGATTATCCTAGTGTAGAAATGGACAACGAAATAATATTATCACCAAACGCTTTTGAATATTTATTGGCACAAATATCTGCAGATGATTATCCACAAGTATTAGCATGTCGTAGATTATATATTGAAATGAAAAACACATTCATACATTATATACATAGTACAGGTGTAAAATATAGACAACTTTATGAAGATACAATGTCATCGATTTCTATTTTATCAAATAACGCATATACTATTGCCAAAAAAGAATTACATAGTAAAAATAATAAATTAATTAAAGAAAATGAAAGATTACAAGAGTCGCTGCGATTGTATGAAGAAAATTTTGAACTCAGTTTACCACGCAATAATAAAGGTATTATTAGAGCACCATTACATTTTGTTTCATCTGTTAGAATACATATGAAACCACTTATACCAGAAATACCAGAATTAGTGTATAGTTCTAACAATAATGATATTATATTACCAATGAAAAATGATATTTTAAAATCATATATTGATCACAATATTAGACGATTTAAATTTAATAACAAGAAAATTGGTCTATTTATTAAAGATATAAAAGAAAAATTAGGTATATTTTATAATCCTAATAGAGATAGTGATTATATTCCACATTGCAAATTATTACCATTTGAATCCATGATTAATTTAACAGATTCTGCATCAATCTAAATGTTTAGCAGTATATACTTTTTTTAATCCAGATTCAATGGTACCAGTATTTAATTTATTAAAAAGACGTTTATAATCACCTCTCATAAATCCTCTATTCTTGAGTTCATTAACGGTGTAATGAATAGCATTTGTCCTAATGTCTTTAACAGATATTTTACCTTTATCATTTACGGTGCGGATTTCACAAGCCATAAACATTGGTCCATAAACACCATTTACTTTATAAGAAAAATCATAATATATGATAATAAATTTATCACCTTCGTCGCATTCATATTCAGAAATATAATCGGTGACTGTTTTATTAATTGCTTTTTTACTAGTGCCATTACCAATCTGAATTAATTTGCGACCATCTTTAATATATGATACATATTCTGTAGAAGATTCAATCATTTTATTTTGTATTTTTTTGAGATAATCATGTAATTTATCGTCCATTAAAATAGAATGATAAATTAAAAAATTGATAAAATAATATTTAAATTAATAATGATATTTCTAGTAATGGAAGAAACTGAGCCTCTAATAAACAGAAATAGCATTGAATCTTTTAAACAAAAATTTGGCATTGGTGTAAAAGATGTTGAATTAATTGATGAACGGTCATTGTTTAATAAATTAATGCCTCCAGTGAAAGAGTATGCAATTAATTGTCCGCAAATTATTAATGGTGATCGCAATAATAATTTAAAACGCAATATTGTTATTGTGCCAAAACGTGCATTTTTTTTAAGTAATATATATATTATTCTAACATTTGGAGAATCTATTTACCAAAGTGAATTTAATGTTTATAATGCCTTGGATAAATTCCAAATATCAGATGGCGGTATTGCATTAGATACCATGTCTTTTACCGAAAGTTATTATGATGATCATGTGTTTGGTAAAAAGTGTCCAACTGATGTCACACAAAAATGGTTAGCAGATAATAAAGTAATGATAAAAATACCTTTAGATATTAGACATTTTTCTTTACAAAATTTAAGGAACCAGATGAGAATTGAATTTTTACAAAAAACATATTATCATATTATTAATACGACATTTTCTTTTGATTTTTTTAATTAATTACCATATGTCATAATCTCTTGCAATGAATTGTATGTCACAATGTCATTGGGCTTTCCTTTATAAGATGACCATTTACTAATCTGGGAACTGGTAATATGTTTATCAAATACAATCCAAGTACATGATCCAGTATACATATCATTATCGATTGTTCCAGGATAAATATGAATAGTTTCCGAATTTTTATTAACATCTAAGGAGAAACTATTAACACTTACATCACTGTCAATTGACTGATCAAATGAACCGGTAACACCATCGGAAATAAATACACAAACTGTCACATAAGTGTCAGTTAACAAACATTTGTGAATTAGGTATACGGACATAGGATATGCAATTCCATTTAGCAAATGTTCAGATGGCTTATTAAAGCAATAATATTTTAGTTCAAAATCGCGACCGTTAAAAGTGGCAATTTTGTTTCCAGAAACTTCAAAGTAATAGTTATCAGATAAGTTACGCTTAATACTAGAAATAGTTTCGCCCAAATAATCAAATGATACAATATTATTTGATAGATCTCTTGGAAAGATTTGAGCACTGGCTATAACATCAATAGGACTCTTACGTAATGGTCTAGTACTTCCACTCACAAATTCTTTAATAACATTTAATGTGATATTTGATGTGGAATGATTGGTAAATAGAGTACTATTCCATAAAAGAGTACCGCAACTGAATGATCTGTATGTGTCTTTATTGAGATAGACCATTTCGCCGCCATCTATAGCGCCACCAATTACGTTACTCTTATCGGTTGTGTGTCTAGTATCATCAACTAACCAGCCACTGACTTTGTCATTTTTCAATGTTCCCAAGGTAGCATGACCAAAAGTATAATCAGATCCCTTTAACATAAAGTGTTCACTATCCTTTGTATAATAATTGGCAGATGTATCGACATATTTACTTGGGTTAAAACTTAGGCCAAACATATCGATAGGATGCAAGTATGGTGCATCAAAAGTGTTATTTGACCATAGAGCATCTGATGCACCCTTATCAATAACAATATTATCATCGTCATATGTTACTTTATAATGGAATGCACCACCGCCAAAGTATGCAAGATCGGTACCATTTCTACCCATGGTACTAACATTTTTAATAGATTGTTCAGTCCAGTACTGGGCATGACCATGAATCATAAACATTTCATAACCACCGAAATAGGTGTGATGTAAATCATGATCGTTAATAATATCAAAATCAATGTTGTTATCATATAAGAATTTATACATCCATAATTCATTGTACACTTGATGGGTGTGAATATGAAATGTTCTAACATCATTTTCCAAATATTTTAATATTTCTTCAGATGCATTAGTAAATGGTCTTTCCATTGTCACTTGTAATGCGACATTGTGAGACACATCTTTATAATCAGAAGAGATATCACTGGTCCATCTATGTAAACTAATTACATCATCATTATAACCTGCCCATGATTCATAAGCTGTCCAAGTATTGATGTTACTCAAGATTAATAACTTGCTGACATTATTCTTATTTTTAATAATCAATGGTAAAAATGTTACGTGGTCACTATACATGACACATATAAAATACATTCCTGGCACAATACCATGAGTTTCCATGGAATGAGTTACAGTCCAATCACAACCGAGATTGACACCATCGTCTTTATAATCTTGAAATATAATATTAGGACTGTTTGTAACTTTGACCACATTCTTACTAATATCTAATAATGCATACTTGATAAACTTTAAATTTTCATCAATATGTGCTGTCTTAACACTTGTGCAAATGTTAACATTGGATCCTTCGAACACCGACTTATCACTATATGCCAAAAGATTACTATTGTGGGTATCGCTACTTATATCATCAAGAGTAAAAGTTATGTCAGATCGCATATGGAAATCGAAATCATGTAAATAAAATGTATCGTTTTTACTTTGATGTTCGAATAAAACATATACTTGAACCTTTGTCACATTTTGAGGAATGGTTAATACAACTTCAATAGATGTCATTGATACTCCAAAACGTGTGTCAGTAGCTGTTACAACATTACTGTTATCATAAGGACTGAAGACAGATAGACCAGTGAATGCATCATTAATATAAGGAAATACATTGAAAGAATTATCTGTTTTGCGACCGACAAATTTAAACATATACTTTTCTCCAGGTATAACTGTTAAATCTCTGTGTCTGACACCTGGTGTAGATGTATTTTGTCCAGCAATAACTTTTAACGCATCGTTAATATAATTATGAGATACATCTTGATTTGCTAACCATGTTCCAAACTCGGTACTAATTAATTGTCCATTTCTAGTGAAATATTCGGGACTTTCATCAATTTCATCTTCAATATCAAAATCCACAAGGTCAAAAGATATGGCTTCAAGCAAAAATTGAGAACCAATTTCTTGGTCTTTGAATAATAGAAACAAATCAAGATTATAAACATTTTCGGGAATTTTAAAAATAATTTGTAGAGGCCATTCGATATCACTTATATCATGACCGGTGAAAGCAATCATATTATCTTTATTATCGGGACCATAAACAATATCTAGAGTATCTGAATCACGAATAAATGGAAATACTGAGAAATCATTTGTACCTTCAACATCTACAACTCCTTGAGCTATAATTGAATAAACATATGTTTTGCCTGGTACTACTGCAACATTAGCATTTACTAATCCAGGAGTAGAATCATTTTGCTTACTGGTTACCAACATATTGTAATAAAATTCTGTGATCTGTACGTCTTGATGTTCAACCCAGTGACTCTGAAAATTACCCATTATATATACTATTGTAACATTTTATTTTGCATATTTTTCACCATCATTTTTAATCAATCAATTCAATAATAGAGTAACTTGATACATCACCACCATTACAAACTATTAACGAATTTTTATACATAAATATTTCTGTGTCACAATCACCAATTTGGGTATTTATTGCATCATCAGTTACTGTACATAACACTGCACCATCCTTATAAACAATACATCCTCCTTCACCAGGTAAAGTAACAGTATAATCATCTTTCCATTTAAATTGATAACCATCATCTAACTTTAGTTTATCAAATGACAACGGTTCAATATCATCAAATGGAATACCAACGTATTCTAAAAATATGTCAGTTGGAGGTTCCATACATTGTTCGCCAAAAAATGCACTAAACTTTACATTTTTCCCAGTGTACTTAAAATCATCATCACTATCTTCACTACATTGTAAATGTTTTTCATTAAATATACACCAATAATCATCATCGGTACAAATAAATAATTGATCATCATCCTTGTAATATTTATAATCATAATCCATGTCCATGACTAAACATGTTAGTTGTCTATAATCGTATCTTCCATCAAATGCATTGATAAATGATGCATGTTTTATATTCTTTGTAATGATAATAAAAGTTG
>Ga0209658_1001536_pt1 | contig 13794 bp, 24 predicted proteins | sample SaaInlV_150m_DNA_6_FD_184656 | JGI IMG/M metagenome (GOLD analysis project Ga0209658, IMG submission 184656) | Marine microbial communities from expanding oxygen minimum zones in the Saanich Inlet - SI037_S4LV_150m_DNA (SPAdes) (version 2) | ecosystem: Environmental > Aquatic > Marine >...
CCCATCCAAACATTGCTTCAAATAGTGAGTCTAACATTTTAATTTAAAGATTTATGGTCCTTTTTAAAGGTTCTTATTGCATCATTTTTCTTAATGCTGGATTCATGTCCATCATGTGTTGTTGTGCAATTTCCTCATATAATTTATATATGATCATAACTGTAAGTAATATTCCAGTTCCACGAGATAATGCGCCAGATAGGTCTGCTATTGCAGCTAAAATTCCAACTGTTGCTCCACCCATTATTGTTAATGGACCAATATATCGTTTTAATACCCTTTCTAATACTCTTGGATCTCTTCTGAATCCTGGCATTTGTAACCCTGATTTAAGTATTTGATTTGCTTGAGATTTTGCATCCATTCCAGCAGTTTGTACCCAGAAAATGGAAAATATTACTGCTCCACCCACCATGAATCCGATGTATACTAAACTTTGTAGTAATATATCAAATGTGAAATATTTATTTATCACTGCATCCACAAGATTCGGAGCATGAGTCCAGTACACTAGTCCAGAGATTGGAGCTTGCCCAGAAAATTGACCTAAAATATTATATGATATCCAGTGTCCAATTCCTGTTTCACCGGCCTTATTTTGCAATAACCTTGCCCATAATTGGAAGTTTGCCATCAATGCAGCTACCAAAATAACCGGGATATTCGAAGTATAAATAAATTTTAATGGCCATCTGATTCCATGGCCCCTAATTCTTCCGAATGAAAGAGGAATATCCACTTTCATTGCTTGTGCATAAACTGCGATTATGAAAACTAAGATTGTAAATAATATTGCAAAGAATGGCAATGCTGCTCCGGACAGGTCTGCATTTATCAAAGATTTGAAGAATACCCACATTTGTCCAACAGGTGCCAACCCAGAACCAAATGCGAATTGTCCAGTTGTTGTTAGTGGGGAAAATGCCCTAATGAATATTTGTTGTGAAACTCCAGCGGCAATAAATATTGAAATTCCTGAACCGAATCCCCATTTATCTACTACTTCAGCCATAAATAATATCAACATTCCACCAAAGAATAATTGTAAAATTAATAAAAATTGTACTAATGAATACGTCGCTGGAACCAAATTTGCTGCAGGAGCTAATCCACCCATCATTACATAAATTATTGCTTCAAAAACTATGAAAAATATTCCTAATAATTTTTGTAATCCTTGGAAAAATTGTTTTCCTTCAGGACTAGATTGATCAATATTTATTATTCCTGATCCAGATAATAATTGCAATACAATGGATGCTGTTACGATTGGTCCAATACCTAGCGATATTATTGAACCAAAACTTGCACCTAATATGATCGATAATTGTTCAAATTGTGATAATGCATTTTGTCCAAGTCCAAATAATGGAATCATGGAAAGTATGAAAAATGAAATTAGAATTATTCCTGTCCACTTGAGTTTTTCTTTAAAAGATAATTTTTTCTTTGTTGGTCCTGCTACTTCCGGCAACATTGCCATAAGTTTTTTCAACATATTGCTGCTTCTCCACCAACTTTTTCAATCTTTTCTTTGGCTAATTTTGAATATGATTTTGCAATTATTTTTACTTTTTGGGATATTGTTCCTGTGCCCAATACCTTATCATAATTACATGCATCAAATTCTTTTGCACCAGTTTTTAAAATTATTTCATCAATTTTTGAAAGATTAATTATTTTTGGTGTATTTATTTTTGATTGTGGCCTACTGAATCCGAAACTACCATAATATCTTTTGTCTCCGGATGCAAGAATAGATGGTTTTTTTTGATCTGCCCTTTTACCAGTTCCTGCCATTCCTCTTCCTCCACGATTTCCAGCTCCACGATTTTTTTTCATAGATCCATATCCGTGAGTAGTCTTGGCTCTCATCTTGGTATGTTTTTTTCTTTTATTAGTTGGCATTTTAGATCATCCTTTGAATCAAATCATTTATTTTATATTTTCTGTATCCTAATGCTCCACCGATTGAAAAATGTCTTTTTGTTCCTTTTCTTTCGAATCCTTTTCTTGGAGGCATCAATCTGAAAAATGGTTTTAATCCTTCTACATCTTTGATTTTATTTTTTTCTGCAAATATTCCTTCTGCAAATTCGCCTAAATCTAATTTTATTTTTTCTTTTATATATTCAGAAGTTATAGGCTTATTTCCTGGAAGTCTTCCTCGTTTCTCTAAAAGAGTCGAAATTGTTTCTTTATCGATCTCTCCCCAAGTAACATTATCCTTAATAACTTTTAACATTCCTTCTAGCTGCGCGGTATTTGAAACAATTACGCAATTATACTTTTTATGGAGATTTAATAATTTAAATGTGGTTTTTACTTTTTCATTTAAACCTTGTTCTCCAGAGATCCTAATTATAGCTATCCTAGTCATTTTATCTTTTTAACCTTTGAAATTTGTTTTAAAGCTTCTATGCATGCTTTTACTAAATTCAATTGTGTGTTAGTTTTTCCGTAAGTTTTTGAATATACATCTTTTATTCCTGCTAATGCAAGAATTTTTCTTAATTCTTTGTGTGTACAAAGATTTGTTCCTTTTGGTGCAGGCAATAATTCTACAATTACGCTGCTACATTTTCCAGAAACTTTTAGTGGAATCGAATGTTCTTCCCCACACGCACAATCCCAGGATCCGCAACCATAACTTACTTTAATAAGATTTAGTTTTGCTTGGCGTATTGCTTTTTCTCTCGCAGGAACAGTTTCTTTTGCTTTTCCATACCCTATTCCAACATATCCTTTTCTGTTGCCAACAACAGCGACAGTAGCAAATTTTGGTTTGTTTCCTTCTTTTGTTTTCTTTTGAGTTTGTTTCCAGATACTTCTCTTTCCGCCACCAAATTTACCTTTTGATTGGCCTATTGTAATTAAGTCATATTCTAGATCCGGAATTAACGCATCTACAATTTCTGATTCTAATATTTTTCCACCTTTATCTAAAATTACATCGATGTTCTTTATTTCGCCAGATTTTACCTTTTTTCCAAATTCGGTCTTTGGAATCCATGCTGCCAAAGCTGCATCAGTCCTAGACTTTTGAATTTCAGCTTTTTTCTCTTCAGACATTCCTGTATATTTTCTTTTTGGTGCCAACTTTATTCTCCATTAATTTTAATTTTGACTTTTTCAAATTGTTCTACCATCAATTCTGGCTTTTGATTTTCTTTTAAATATTTTGAAAATTGTTTTTTATATTTTTCTTCATCTTTTAATAATAAGTTTGCAAATTCAACAATTCTTTTTCCAGTAATTGCTTCTTCTGATGGGAATATCGATTCGTCATAATTTAATCCTATTCCTGAGTCTATTATTCCTTTTATTGCTGCAGGAACTCTTGTTCCCTTTGTGATAGTATTTAATCCCAAGTCAATTATTCCTTCTTTTATTTTTTCTTTTATCTTGTTACCAAATAATAATCCAGTCAAATATGATGATGGGATGTTTCCAGTGGAATATTTCCATCCATATTTTTTTAGATCTGAGGATTTTACTGTGATTGTTATTTTGTCTCCATCTGCATGATAATCTACTGCCTGAATGGACAAATTATTTGTAGAAACTCGGATTACAAATCTTGTTTTATCTGATTTTAGATAATTCAATCTCTTAGGGTAATCAGTTTTTCCTTCTCGTTTCCTTTTGAAACTTACTGTATATATTTTACTTTTTGACATCTTCGAATAACCTGTTTTCTGTTAGATAAATTTTTATGTGGTTTTTACTTCTGAAAAATCCACCTTTTACCTTATTGTACATTTCTCGATACACTATTGTTGTGATCAGTTTTTTATCACGTAGTTCTTTTATAAATTTTCGTTGTTTTCTTACGTGATTCATCCAATTTAACTTTTTTGGAAGTCTTGCAGTCTTTACTCCTTTTCTTGAACCTGCTCCGGACTGCCTCCCTTTTCTTTTTTGAACTAATGATTTTCTAACTCTTCCACGTGAAACGCCTCTTTTTGGATCTGCTGAAATCGCATTATCAATGATCAATGATCTAATGTCTGCCCGAGTGATTGCTTCTTTTATATCTGCCAACCTTGTGATATTAAATTTGACTTTCTTTGTACCTTTTTTTAGTACATCTGCAGCAATCCTTCTTTGATTATTTAATTTCATTGTTTATTTCCGGGAACACTGCTTTGTTGATGGCCTTCTTTAGCCACAGCGGTATTTTTTTCTTTTGTTTGTTTTTGTTGTTTTTCTTCTTTTGGCTTTGATTTTAATATTTCTTCTTTTTGTTCTTCTTGTTTATCCGATTCAGCTGAATCAGTGGATTCATTTTCCTTCTTTTCTTCCTCTTCAGCTTTTTTAATGGACTTTTCTTTTGATTTCTTTTTCTTTGTTGTTTTTATTATCTTTTCTTTTTTTCTCAATTCTAATTTATCATTAACTTTTGTTATGAATTTTTCAATATCTTTTATATTTGAAACTGTTATTCCTTTTGCTTTACATGCTTCAAGGATTATTACTTTATTCTTTATTCCTGTTCTTGCAGCAACTTCAACTATTTGAGTTTCTTTTTTAATATTATCCAATTCTTTTATGTTTGAAATATTTATTAATTCTAATCCTGAATTGTGTAATCCTCGTACTTCTACAGGAGACCTATATCCTTGAGATGGATTTTTTTGATGCCCTTTGTATTTTAATCTTCTTTTATTTTGAAGGCCTCTTGGCTTTCTCCATTTATTTTTATATTTTTTTCGATTAGAATCTGTCCTAAGGAATGTTGGCTTTTTTGCCTTCAGTTTTTTTCTAATCTCCAATAATGTTTTCATATTTTTTTACCTGCTTTTGATGTTATGAATATTCCGTCTTGAAATCTTCTTCTGTCCTTATTTGTTATTCTTGTTAAGGCCTCTATTGATGCTGCAACTTGTCCAGCTTTTTCGATATCTATTGAAGTCACAGTGATATCGTTTCCTTTAATTTCTATTTCTGCACCAGTTTGCATTTTCTTTTTTCTTGGTACTGACTCTCCCAAGAAATTCTTAACGATTACTTCTTGATTTTCTAAGGATACGGTCATAGGGAAATGTCCTGAACAAATTTTTAATTTGTAAACATATTCCTCATTTACGCCATTGATCATATTTTTTAAATGTGCCTCAGTAGTTTTTAGCACCATCTTTTCTTTTTTTGCTGCTTTTTTAATTGAAAATATTACTTCATTTTCTTTTACTTCTATTTTAATTCCTGGCGTGAAGATGCCTCTGGATAATTCTCCTTTTGGTCCCTTCACATTTATTTGATTCGAATCTATTGAAACTTCCACCCCTTCAGGGATACTAATTTTATCTATGATGTCTACTTTTACCATTTTAATAACAATATGAAATTAATTTTCCCCCAAGTTTTTGTTTAACTGCCTCATCTTTGGTCATCAAACCTTTTGTCGTCGAAACAATCATTATTCCGAAATCTTTAGCTGGCAAATATCTTTTTTCAAATTTATCATAATCATCTACTTTTACTGGGAATCGTGGTTTTATTGTCCCGCAATTATTGATTGTGCCTTTTAATCCGATAATCATTGTATTTCCTTTCGGACTTTCAATAAATTCGATTTTATCAATATAACCATGTGCTTTCATTATTTCTAAAACTTTTTTCATTACTTTAGATGCATCTCTCACTGTGCATTCATTTTTTCCTACACCTTCACAATTTAAAATGTGTGATAGGGCATTTGCTAATGTATCGTTCATTGACATTTTTTATCCTCAGTTATATTTTTTGAAACCTAGTTTCTTTGCAGTTTCTCTGAAACATTGCCTACAAAGGCTAAGGCCATATTTTTGAATGTGACCACCATTTCTACCGCACATTTTACATTTTTTTAATGCAATTCCGCAAGATCTGTCTTTTGGTTTATTGTGTTTTATAAACTTAGCTAATTTTACAGGTTTTGCTTTAAGTTGTACATATGCTTTTTTGTAATCTGCAGCGGTCATTTTATTCATCATCTCCCATTTTAACATTATATTTTGATTTCATAAATTCCATAGCTTCTTCGGGAGTTATTCTATGCCTAATTGGGATTTTTTTTGCATTGAATTTTCTATTTTTTACTCTGAATCCGGCTCTTTCTAAGGTTATTGCAACTTCTAATCCGACGATACCAATTTCAACTATATATTCCATTCCAGGTATATCGATATATTCTGGGATTCCAAAAGCGAAATTTCCTTCTGAATCAAATGATTTTGGTTTTAAATTATTATCTACTGCAGTAAGCAATCTTTTCAATAATTCTTCTGCAGCTTTTCCCCTTATTGTTACTTTCGTACCTATTGCCAATCCTGGCCTTACTTGCCAAGTAGGGATTCTTTTATTTGAAATTATTTGTATTGGTTTTTTTCCAGTGATAGTATTTAAAAGTTTCACATATTTTTCTAATTTGGCCCCAGATTCTCCTGCACCCATATTTAATGTTAGCTTCTCTACCCTAATTTCTCTCATCTTATTCATTTTTCTAATGTTACCAAAGGCTTAGTTTTACCAACTACAAAAACATATTCTTTTGATGTTTCATAATCTTCTTTTCCTTGTGTGAATGTTACTCGCGAAGGTTGCAATCCTTTCTTTTCTTGAATCTCTTTTATTATGCCGATCTTCCCAACTTGTTTTCCTGCTAAGACATATACCATTGAACCTTTTTCTAATATCAAATGCTCTTTTATCTTTTCATTTGAAAAAACAATAGTATCTCCAGTAGCATATTTTTCTTCTGATAGAAGGTTAGTTCCATCTGTGAAATTTATTTGGGTCTTTTTTCCCTTCAGAGATTTTTTATTTTCTACTTGTTTAAGTATTAACTTTGATTCTGCACCATTGATCTTTACAGGAATTAATTTTCCTTTTTGATTTATGATTATTCTATAATTATCTTCGCCAATAGTGACAACATCTAAAATTCCCGCAGGTAATTTTTGATTTTTTACTAACTTGCCATTAACAAAAATCTTTTTTTGATTTAGAACATACTTAGTTTCTTTTGTAGTTTTTACATACCCAAGTATTTCTTTAATAATTAAACCAATTGGTAGAGAGGTTCCTAGTGTGTGTGAACCAGGGCTGGACTTTAGTACCCATACATTTGTTTTCCTATTAATTGGCCATGATTTTGGCGCTGCTAATCTTTTTATATGTGCTTTTCCCATTTTATTTTCTCTCTAAACTAGCTTTTCTTTTTTTATCGTCTAGTTTTAATTCAGTAATCATTAAATTTGAAGGCGAGATTGGATAATTAACTTTTGAACCATCTTTTTTTATCATTTCTGCACCTTGAACTAAAATTTTAATATTTCTTACATCTACTTTTTCAACTAATCCTTCCTTGCCTTTAAATTGGCCACTCATAATTTTTACTTTATCTCCCTTTATAACAGTTAAATTTCTTTTGTTATATTTTTCTCGAAGCTCTTTAGTAAAATTTACTGAAAGGAACTTTTTCTTTATATGAAGTGGAGCATTATGCCTGTACTTCCTTTGCTTTCTAGGTTGCTTACTCCTTATCCATGCTAGTGAAAATATTGATCTCATTTTTATACGATTATTTTAGCAACTTTACCAATTGCTGGCCATCTCTCTGTGGCTTCTTTTGCAATAGGGCCCTTAAAAATTGTCCCTTTTGGATTACCCTTTTCGTCTTTACAAATAATTACTGCGTTATCCTCAAATTTTATTCTTGTTCCATCTGGACGCATATATTCTTTTCTTTGCCTTACCAGTACTGCTGGTACTAATTGTTTTCTCATTTCTTGATTTCCTTGTACTATTGAAACCTTAAGCAAATCTCCAACTCCTGCAGTTGGGAATCTTCCCTTTCTTGTCTTTGAACCTTTTACAGAAACTAAATATGCTTTTTTAGCTCCAGAGTTATCGCAGACATCTATCTTTGATCCCCTTACAATTGTTTTTGTAATATTTGCATTTATCGCTTTCATTTTATTCTATTTTTTCGATTATTACGAATTTTTTTGTTTTGCTTATTGGTTTTGTTTCAACTATTCTTACTAAATCTCCTTTTTGTGCATCTATGCACGAAGGATTATGAACGCTTACTTTTGATTTTCTATTTTCTGTTCTTTCATATTTTGGAATTTTAACAATTCTATCCCATTCTACTACTGCGGAATTGTGTGTATCTTTTGATACTAATGTTCCCACGAATGATCTGCCCCTAAGTTTTGTTGATCCATGATATGGGCATTTCCTATCCGTACATTTATCTTTAGGTACGTTTGATTCAATTCCTATATTTTTTTGTTTTGTCATTTTTTTATTCTGTCTTCTGGTTTTTTTTGTAATGTTTTTCCTTCGATGATTTCGCCATTTATTTTTATTGTTATGTGTGATTTAAGCAATTTTTTTCCATTGCCTAAAGTGATTGTGTTTTTTGTTTCTTCAATAACATTTCCTTCCATTCCGAGGAGGGATTTGTTTTTTGAATTGATAATGATTATTTTTTCTCCGATGATTTCTTTTTTCCAAGATTTGACCATCTTACGCCATTGAGTCTTTGTTGAAACCCAATTTTACAAGTTCTTCTTTTATTTTTTCTACATTGTGGTCGCCTTGGAGTTCAATTATTGAATCTTTGACCGTACCACCACAAGCGAACTTGCTTTTAAGCTTTTTGGACACGTCTTTTATGTCGATTTTTGTTTTGTCGATCCCTTCGATGAGGGTCATTATTTTTCCGTACCTTTTTTTTTCTTTTTTTATACGGATAGATTGATCTTCCTTTGCTATTGTTTCACAAACACAAAGATCGTCTGGGAGCCCACATGTGGAACATATCTCAGTCATACTTTACTCTCATCCCCCATTTGGTTTTGAATTGTTAATATTCTTGCAATTGTCCTCTTGATTTCTCCAATTTTTCCTGGATTCTCAGGAGCAGTACCCATTGCAACTTGAGCATTTAAGGAAATTAATTCAGTTTTCAATTCTTTTAACTTGTTTGAAATTGATTTTTCATCCATAGTCCTTAATTCTTTTGGTTTTATGATTGCCATTTTATTCTTTTGATTTCTTTTTTGCTAATTCTGCAGCAGTAGGAACTTTTTCTTCTTTTTTGGTTGCTTCTTTTGCTATTTCTTCGCCAGATTCTTCTTTGACTTCTTCAGCTACTTTGTCTGCAACTTCTTCTTTCATTCCTTCTTCTTTTAGTTCTTCTTTAACTTCCCCTTTTACTTCTTCTTTAACTTCTTCTTTAACTTCTTCTACTTTCTTTTTTTCCTTAGGAGATTCTTTTTTCTCTTCTTTAACTTCTTCTACTTTCTTTTCTTCCTTAGGAGATGCTTTTACTTCTTTTTTGTCAGAAGTTTTTTTAGGATCTTCAGTTTTCTTTTCCTCTGTTTTTTCTCTAATCTCTTCTTTTACTTTTTCCTCTTTGTCGCCTTCAATTATCTCTTCTTGTTTTGAAGTTGGTATATCTTTAATTTTTATTGAATCTGGAAGGATTACATCTGGATTCAAAATACTTACTTTTACTCCCACTGAACCTGATTTTAAATGTGCTACTGCAAATCCTTTACTAATTAAACTTTCTGCGACATCTCCTGATTTTTTTAAATGTCCTGCTGAGAATCTCCAAGTTCTAGATCTTTGACTTGGAACACCCCTACCAGAAATCACAATTTCTGTCCCTACAGCTCCAGCACTAATTATTGTGTCCAACATTTTATATCCTAAAAATTTAAATCTTTGTGGACCAAATCTTTCGAATGTGTGAACAATGTGTTTTGCAACGGAATGAGGATTAAGATTTGGATCTTCAATTTCGCTTACTTCTATTTGTGGATTTTCAAATCCAAATTTTATTTTTAATACTTCGGTAAGTGCTTTAATATTCGAACCTTTTCTTCCAACAATGAATCCTGGTTTTGATGTATAAATTGTTACTTTTTCACCCAAAGGGGTTTTCTGAATAGTAGTATGGCTATATCCTGGCCTATCTAATACTTCTGCAATATACTCTTGAATTTCAAATTCTTTGAGTTTCTTTTTTATTATCTCTTTCTCAATCATTCTTCTTTCTCCATAACTTTAATGGATAAATGAGTGTTTTTCATCTTTCTTCTTCTCATTCTTCCTTGATGCCATTGTTGTGGCCCAAGATCTGATTTTAATTCTGTAATTATTAAATTTTTTGAATCTAGCCCTTTATCTTCTGCATTTGCTTCAACAGAATTTATTAGGATTAAAAAATTCTGAATCGCCTTCTCTGGGAATCTTCCTGCAGCAATATTTCCAGCCTTATGCCCTGTGTCTCGATTATATCTTTTGAATGGTACTGCTTTCTTATGTTTTAAAACTTCATTTAACAACATCTTTGCTTTGGAGGTCTCTTTTCCTCTTATGAAATTTGCAACTTCCACAGATTGTTTAGTTGAAATCGGAACATTTAAACATTTTGCAATTGCAAAATGTTCCTTTTTATCTTCAGATTTAACTTCAACTTTTTTTGTTTCAGTTTTTATCTCTGTTGTTTTGTTTGTTTTATTCATTTTTATTTAACCGATGCATATGCACTAGATCTTGTAGCTCCAATTCCTGGTGCACTGTGCTTTAATCTTACTCTTGTTGCTGCAAATTCTCCAAGTCTGTGTCCAATCATTTCGGGCATTACTTCGATTGCATCAAATTTATTTCCTCTATGAATTTGAATTTTTAATCCAACCATGTTTGGCAAGATTATCATATTTCTACAATGTGTTTTTATTATTTTTTTGTGTGTACCATTATTTGCGGCTTCTACTTTTTTTAAGAATAATTTTTGCACGTCTGAAAATCCTCTTTCGATTGTTCTCCTACCCCTTGCGTGGAATAATTTTGCAACCTCTTGAATTGGCATTGCTTGCAATTCTTCTAATGTTTTTCCCCGATATGTATATTCTTTTTTAGCCATTTTTATTTCTTACCTGTCCTCTTGGATGCTATTGAACCAACTTTTCTTCCAGGCGGTGCATTTCTTGATACAGTTCTTGGTTTTCCCATATGTCTCCCTCTACCGGATCCGAATGGGTGATCTACTGCATTCATCGCTACACCAGATGTTTTTGGGAATAGTTTGTTCTTTCCTTTCATAATCTTTGCTTTTTTTCCAGCTTTAAGAACTGGTTTGTCCATTCTTCCGCCACCAGCTACAATTCCTATTGTTGCACGACAGTTTGAACTAATCTCTTTTGTTTTTTTTGATTTGAATTGAATAGTTACTTTTTTATCTGTTTTTGAAATTACTCTTGCAAAACTTCCTGCAGATTTGACAAATTTCCCGCCATCTCCTGCTTGAGTTTCAATATTATGAATTTGTGTACCAATCGAAGTTGAACTTAATGGAACTGTATTTCCAACCTCTACTTTTGCAGTTTTTCCTGATGAGATTTTATTATTTGTATTTATCCCTAGTGGTGCCAAAGTCAAGATTCTACCCCCGCCTTCAAATTCTACTTCCATTAGTGGAGCAGAATGCCCTGGACAATTAATTATATCTAATATTTTTCCAAATATTTCTCCTGTTTTTTCGATATTATCATAAGGCCTATTTGCAACAGATCCTACAAATCTGTGACTTGGAGATCTATATGTTTGAGTTCCCCTTCCTCTCCTTTGTGATATTATTCTTTTACCCATTTTACATTAATCCTAATTTTGTAGCTACATCTATTGCCGGAGTTTCTTGAGACAAAGTAATGTATGCTTTCTTTCTATTATCTGGAGTATTCAAAGTATGCACATTTAATACTGCTACATCAAATAATTCTTCTACTGCCCTTTTAATATCTGATTTCGTAGCTTTTCTATCTACGATTAATACTAACTTGTTTTCTATTTCCATCATCCGGACTGCCTTTTCAGTTGCTAGCGGATATTTTATTGTTTTGTATGCTTCCATTTTTTGAATAAAATAAATTTTCTTTATCTAGTTTTTCTATTGATTCTAATGACCAAATTACTAGTCTTCCTGGCTCTGCACCTGGTGCTAACAATTCAGCATTTAGTGACGAAACGTCGGTAACTTCGAATCCTGGTAAATTTCTCCCAGCTTTATACATCTTGGATGTATTGTTTGAAACTACAATTAATGGGCCTTTTGGTTTTCTATATTTTCTTCCCCTCATTGTTCCCTTTCCAGGACGAATCTTTTTTGTATTTGATCTTTCTATATCTTTTGATAAATCTAACTTTGATAATAATTCTTTTACTTCTTTTGTTTTATTTACGTCTTCTAATTTTTCAATAATTAAAGGAAGATTGTTTGTGTTTATTATTCCTTTATTTTCTAAATATTTTTTATCAATTGTTGCTGCAATTGCAGAACGAATTGCCTTTTGCCTTTCTTTTTTGTTTAAAGATTTAGCGAATATTTTTTTACCCTTCGGTGGATGAGCTCTTCTTCCACCAACTGTACCTGAAACTACTGCCCCAGTATAAATGAATTGTGTACCTCTTCTCAACATTACTTTTCTAGGAATTCTAGACATACTTTTCCCATATCCTCCACGATATGCTCTTCTTCTTCTTGAAAGTTTTGCTGAATATTCTATTCCTGCTCTTGGATCAGTACCATACTTTTGCCTTTTCCTTGATTGAATAACTAATACTGCCTGTTTAATCAAATCTGGCCTAATTTCTTCTGAAAATTGTTTTGGTAAATCTATTGATTTCCCTTTTTCTCCAGCCATTGTATAAATTGTAGATTTCATTGTTTAGACTCTTTACTTATGTATTTTATATCCATTGGTTGTTCTGCCTTTTTATCTCTTATTGTGTTTGAAAAAATTATTAATCTCTTCGATGGACCTGAAACTGATCCCTTAATTAACATATATTTATTTTTAACAAGGCCATATCTTTTTATTCCGCCTTTTTGATTTACATCTTCAGGGTTCTCGCCTATTTTTAATATTAATTTGTTGTACTCTGTTCTTTTATGATAACCGTGTTGTCCATGCTGAGGTACTCTCCACGAAACTTTTCTAGGAGTAAATGCACCCAAGTTTCCGGCAGACCTTCTTTTCTTTTCGGATTTGTGGCCCTTTAATGAGATTCCGAATCTTTTTATTGGTCCAGTGAATCCGTGCCCTTTTGTAATTCCGTGAATATCTGTGTAACTGCCATTATTGAATACATCTTCGATATCTATTTCTTTTTCTAATAATGATTTTGCGTACTCCAAATCCCCTCCAAGTGGGATCTCGAAAATTTCTGGTTTCTTTTTTCCAATTCCGGTTAATTTTGGTTGAGTATATACGACTAATTTTATGAAATCATAATATTTTGGTATTTCTGTTTTTGATTTTTTTGGTAATGATATTTTTTTTGATAATCCTTTGTCTAAATTTTTTGAAAATATTTGAGAAATAACGCTTGATCCATATGGTGAATTTTTGTAAAATCTTAAAGCTAATGATTTCATAGGTGGGCACTCTATAATTGTTGCGGGAATTGTTGTAATAATTTCTACCCCTTTTTTTCCGGATTTTACTGTTTGAATGTGGGTCATCCCAACTTTATATCCTGCAAATGCAAGTGGCTTATTTTCATCCTTTTTTATCCATGATTTAATATTAGAATAAATCCTTTTAGCCCTCACTCTGGGCCAGAACTGCAAACTTCCTGATCTTGGTTGATGTCTTTTTGCCATGTTTCTTTTTGGGAACTTGTTCAGTTTATAAATCTTTCTAGAATCAGCGGCCTGAATAACGCATATAATGAGACAATTCTTTGGTTGAAATTCCGATTTATAAAGCTTATTGTTCTCATTTTTTGTTT
>Ga0209658_1001562_pt1 | contig 13679 bp, 15 predicted proteins | sample SaaInlV_150m_DNA_6_FD_184656 | JGI IMG/M metagenome (GOLD analysis project Ga0209658, IMG submission 184656) | Marine microbial communities from expanding oxygen minimum zones in the Saanich Inlet - SI037_S4LV_150m_DNA (SPAdes) (version 2) | ecosystem: Environmental > Aquatic > Marine >...
TGTGGACATATACATACTGGTCAGGGTGTGCTTGATGGTTATGGTGAAGTTACAACTCACATTAATGCAGCTTGCTTAGGTGAAACTTATAAATTTACAAACCCAAAGGCATTTACAGAATGGACTGTTTAAGTATATTAAACGAATGTGCTAGTGATAATGGTAGACTATTTAAAATTGATGTAGTTGATAAGAACAAGGATAATGAATTGTTTAAGTCTGTTATCAAGGCCGCACTTGACCCATATACACAATATCATATTAGAAAGATTCCTGAGTACATCAAAACAGACGCACCTGATATTTCTCTTTGTTATGCATTAGATGAATTGAAAAGATTATCATCAAGGGAATTAACTGGAAATACTGCTAAGAATCATTTAGAATGTTTATTAGCAAATTTATCACCAAGTGATGCAGAAGTTATTGAACGTATCATCTCTAAAGACCTGAAGTGTGGTATTCATAAATCAACTGTAAATAAAGTATTCGGTAAAGGGTTTATTGAAACGTATCCTTGTATGTTGGCAAGTTCTATGAATGAGAAGAACTTTAAGAACATTAAATTCCCTGGAGCAATAATTCAGACTAAGATGGATGGAATGAGGGCAAACATCATTATTGATTCAGATGGTAAGGTTGATATAAGAAGTCGCAACGGTAAGCAGATTGACCTACACGGAATGCTTGATATTTCTGGTATGTTTGATATTGTGATTGATGGTGAGTTAATTGTACTTGACGATGATGGTAACATTCTTGACCGCAAGACTGGTAATGGTATTCTTAATTCCGCAGTTAGAGGAACTATTACACCAGAAGAAGCAGAACGAGTTAGAATGGTTGCTTGGGATATAATTCCACTTGAAGACTTTAAAGTAGGTAGATTTGATATGCCATATTCAAACAGGTTAGATAATTTAAAATTCACACTATTTGTTGAAGATAAAATTGATATTGTTGAGACATCTATGGCTGATAATATGGATGAAGTTAGAATGATATTCCAAGAAGCATTAGACGCTGGTCAAGAGGGTGTTATCGTTAAGAACACTGATTCAATCTGGGAAGATAAACGTTCTAAACACCAAGTCAAAATGAAAGTGGAACTTGAAGCAGATCTCTTAGTTACAGCTTGGAATGAAGGGGCAGGTAAGTATAAAGGCTTAATGGGAAGTGTCACGGCTGTTACCGACAATGGACAGTTAGAAGTTAATGTTGGTTCTGGGTTTAACGATGGAGATAGGAAAATGTTACCTGAGGATATCGTAGGTAAAATCATAACAGTTAAGTATAATGAAGTAATACAGGACAAAAATAAGGATACTAAATCATTGTTCCTCCCTATTTTTGTAGAGATTAGGTTAGATAAGGATAAGGCGGATAATATATGAATGATGAAGAATTGTACGAATTTTTATTAAAGGGCGGCTCTATTAAGCAGTTAGCGGCAAAAGCTTTTAAGAAGGGGTATGATAAATGCCACGATGAAGCTATGAGATATTTAGTAAAGGAGAAATAATGGGGGCTTTAAGTAATCATTTTGATGAACTAGAGGCGAGGCACAAGGCTGAGGTTGACAAGCTTGAAATGAAGATTATCGACCTTACCACAGAGCTATCAATGATACGAGAGCGATATGATTCACTCTGTGGCACGGCCTGTAAAGATTCTAATGGTAAACGTAGCGTTGATGAACATAGCGCTTTCTTAAGGGGATATGCCCGGGATAAAGGCTTTTGGGAATAAACGAATCCGATGTAGTATTGTACTGCCGGCATACCTTAAACATTAAGAAAGTGGTAGATATACATATTACGGAATGCTGTCTTAAGCATGATAATGCTTGGGGGTGGACCTACGATGAAGTAGAAGGGGAAATTGATATAGAATTAGATATCAATTTATCAGGGGAATCTAAGCTCTTAACGTTATGTCATGAAATGGTGCACGCCTGGCAGTTCTCAGAGGGCAGGGAATCAGATGAAGCAGAAGCTTTAAAAATGGAAGGGGTACTAAGGGATGGCTATAAGAGGCATGCGGGCATTAATAAGATTAGCTGATGAGGTTGATATATGGTTTCAAAACACTTTTAAGCTTAAACCTAAGCAGAGATCTATAGAAATCACCCAAAATCTCACTCCCCGCAAGAATTTAGACAAAACTATAGGGAAATCACTGGGAATTAAATAACATACTATAAACCAGGACATTATCGGGAAATAACGGGGAAATAACCGGGTTTCCAGTTGATTTATCCCTCAAGGTAGTATATAATATAGGTATATTAAATAATAAAGTAATGGAGCTAAGCCATGAATTTCAATTCCCAAGATTACCTAGCTAAGTTGTTAGCTAAAGAAGATTTAACAGTTACCCACGGTAACTTTCCAACGGCATCATTCGATGTTGTTAACAGAGAATTAAGATTGCCCCTTTGGAAAGATAAAGGAAAAGCAGTCTATGATTTATTAGTAGGCCATGAAGTAGGCCACGCCTTGTATACCCCAGTTGATGGATGGCATGATGCTGATATCAATGTTAAAGGTATCCCAAGATCTTACCTAAACATTGTAGAAGATATTCGCATTGAAAAATTAATTCAACGCACATACCCAGGCATTGTTAGCGCGTTCAAGCAAGGTTATAAGACTTTGTTTGCCGACAACTTGTTTGGCACGGTTAATAAGGACTTAACAAAATACAAACTTATGGATAAGCTAAACATTGCATCTAAGAGCAGGGGCAATGTTAAAGTAGAATTTAACGAAGCAGAGCAGCTACTTGTTAATAAAGCAATGGCTGTTGAAACTTGGGTTGATGTTATTAACATTTGTAAAGAGATTCAAGAATATGTTTTAGAAAACGAAAAAGAAGAGGAGCAGGATCAAGAGCAAAATACAGATGAACAAGGTGAAGAAGCTTCCGGTGATGAAGAGCAGGATACTGGTACTGGAGACACAACAGGTGATTCAGAATCAACTAGAGAGTCAGATACCCCGGAAGATGTGCAAGGGCAACAAGACACCTTAACTGATAATGCTTTTCGTAACAATGAAGATTCATTATTAGATACCGATGAGTTTGGTAATCAACCAATGTACTCAAGAGGTGTATCTAAGGATGAACTTAAAGGTATAATTATTGATTATGATACGTTAGAGGCATCAAGAAACAATCAAACTGGAGTGTTTGATTCCCCGTACAGATGTAAGGGTGTTGAAGCTAAATGTAGGGGGTTCATTAAAGAGTCGAAGGGGCTTGTTTCTGCAATGGCTAGAGAGTTTGAACGTAAGAAGGCTGCTTTTGAATACAGCAGGTCTCAAACAGCTAAGAAGGGCTCCCTTGATGTTAATAAGTTACACCAATATCAATACTCAGAAGATATCTTCTTAACGGTAACTAAGCTTGCCCAGGCCAAAAGCCACGGTATAATTTCCGTGTTGGATTGGTCAGGTTCAATGTCAGGGGTTGCCTTAGATGTTGTTAAGCAGACTATTGTGATCGCTTTGTTCTGTAAGAGGGTTAATATTCCTTTTGAGTTCTACACGTTCACAACAGGATCAAATAATCTTAAATCTTATTCTAGTTCCGTTGGATCCATTCACGGAATAAACAGAACTAAGATTGTTAACATCACCAACTCCTACTTGAAGAAGGCTGTGTTTGAAAGGAGTCTTTTTGATATGTACACAATTGGTGTTATGGTTGGTGATTACACTACCCGTCAAAAATATGGTTTGGATTACCGTTATGTTTCAAAGTTTGATAGAATGGGGGCGACCCCTTTAATTGAAACTACATTAGCTTTAGGTTCTATTGTTAGAAAGTTTCAACAAAGAAACGCTATTCAAAACACTAACGTAATTGTTATGACCGATGGCCAGGCTGATCGTATTGATATTAATAGTGGTTATATTAAGTCTTTATCTATTGATCACAACACAAAAGTTATCAATTTCGATGGCAAGAAGATCACAGGTAAAAACACTAAAGAAATCTATGCCAGCGCTGTTAAGGCTTTGAAGGTACAAACCGGGGCAACGGTAATGTGCTTCTACCTCGCCACAAATGGTAGTGATTTCCGCAGAGAGTATTGCAAGATGAATGAATACTCTTTGGGTGATACATTTAACACAGACAGGAGCTCCTTTAATAGAGACGGCTTATACACAAGATCAAACGTTAATGGTTATGATGAATACCTTATCATTAAGGTGGGTAAGAAGGAAGTTAAGCAAGAGTTTGAGATTCAAGAAAACAAAGGTGGAAGGGATATCGAAATCAAAGATATCAAACGTCAATTTAAGAGCTTCAATAGAACCAAAAGAAGTTCTAAATTATTAGTTAACAAGATCACTGATGTGGTCGCAGCATAAGGAGAAGGAGTGCAATTAAATAATTTAACACAAGAGCAGGTAGCTCGTATTATCTATTCATTAGATTTTACATTAAAGAATGATCCAACAAAGGTGGATGGTATTAGGGAGACTGCCCATTGGGTCCAGCTACAGCAAGATGAGCAAAAGAAAGGTGGTCCTTGGAAGGCTCGCTTAAGGGAGGCTGGCCATGTCATTTGAGCATTATCCTGATGCGAAGAAGCATCAAATAGTAAGTTTTATAAAGTCTGGTTTAAGATTTATAGGATACATCTTCCTGCCATTTAACCTATATGTGGCAGCTACATTTCTAATCCTTGCCGAGGTATTAGGTGTTGTGGAGGAACTTGTATAACCATACTATAAACCATGGTATAAACATGGGGACCTAGTTGCACTTTCCCCTAAGATAGTATATAATATAGGTATATTAAATAATAAAGTAACGGAGCTAAAATATGAATAAAGTGAAAAATAGAGTGTTAGAACAATTGGCAGTTAAGTTTGAAAACCAAGATAAGTTTTCAATCCCGGATGTATTATCTGTGGCTGAAGATATGGGTTGGACACGATCTAATGCATACACGTTTTTAAATGCATACCCTAAGTTAGGTAAGAAAGGGCGATATGGTGTTTACAATCTTGAAGCTGCTTTGATACCATTTAGATCAACAGTACAAAACATCGGGGTTACATCTATTTCTAATGGTGAAGTATTTATTCCCGAAGCAGATCCAACGTTTGTAGCGTGGGGCAACTTCGCCGATGTGTCTAAAATTATTAAGTCAGGAATATTCTACCCTACTTACGTAACAGGTTTATCTGGCAATGGTAAAACATTTATGATTGAGCAAGCCTGTGCTAAAGCAGGACGTGAATATGTCCGTGTTCAGATCTCTCCTGAGACTGATGAGGACGACTTAATTGGTGGCTTCCGTCTTTTAAACGGAGAGACAATTTTCCAAAAAGGACCTGTTATTAAGGCCATGGAAGCTGGAGCGATCTTATTAATTGATGAGATTGATCGGGGCACTAATAAGATCATGGCCCTTCAAGGTGTATTGGAAGGCAAGCCTGTTCTTATTAAAAAGACTGGTCAAATCATTAAGCCTGCTAATGGATTTAACGTCATTGCAACGGCTAATACAAAAGGAAAGGGATCTGATGATGGTCGCTTTTCTGCTGCAACAATCATTGATGAAGCATTCTTAGAGCGCTTCACAATTACTATTGAACAGGCTTACCCGACAAGTTCAATTGAGAAGAAAATTGTCATGAAGCACATGGAGAAATTCAATTGTGAAGATGTTGAGTTCGCTGATTTATTGGTGGCCTGGGCTGACACGATTCGCAAGACTTATGAAGATGACGGCATTGATGAGGTAATTTCAACACGTCGTTTATGTCACATTGTTCAAACGTTTAGCATTTTCAATAAGCGTGACAAGGCAGTTGAGTTGTGTGTTAATCGTTTCGATGGTGATACTAAAGAAGCCTTCTTGGATTTATACACTAAGGTAGATGCAACGGTAAGTGGCATTGGAGAATATCCTAATACTACTGGAACAACTGATTTTAACAGTGATGTAGAAGGTACATCACAATTTTAGGAGATACAAATGACAGAAGAAGATAAGAAGAACATTTTACATGTGGTTAAAGACTGCTCTGATTCACTAACTCGAATTGAAGGGGAGCGTGAGTTTATTAAGGAGGCTATCGTAGGCCTTAATGACAAGTATGAGCTAGATAAGAAACACCTCCGTAAAGTAATTAGTATTTACTACAAGCAAAACAAGTCAGAGGTAGAAGCAGAACAGGGTGAGGTAATTGAATTGTATGAGTCCCTTACTAAGTAATGAAGAACACAAGGCAAATAACTCCTGTCTTATTAGCACTCCGAGAGTAGTGTGAAACTCTCCTTGGCGGGTATCGTATATCGGTAATACAATGGGTTTCCAACCCATGAAGGTCAGTTCGATTCTGACTATCCGCTCCGGGCCTATAGCATAATTGGTTAATGCTTCCGACTCATAATCGGCAGAGTCCTGGTTCAAGTCCAGGTAGGCCCACCATTAAGTCTCGGTAGCTCAACTGGATAGAGCAACGCCCTTCTAAGGCGTAGGTTAAAGGTTCAACTCCTTTCCGGGACACCAGTAAAATAAGAACGGCGACTTTAGCTCCCGCCAATTTTCCCCCTATAAATATTATTATTATTAGGGGTTTTTTATGTCTGGATCAAACCACTTTCTCGGAAGAGATGGTTTCATTTGGTTTTACGGTGTTGTAGAAGATCGAAATGATCCTGCTAAACTAGGTAGGGTGAGGGTTCGATGTATAGGATATCATACCGATGAATTAGTAGACATACCAACAGAAGATCTACCATGGGCTACGGTTGTTAATCCAACTACAAGCTCGGGAGTTAATGGCTTGGGATCATCAACCTTCTTATTACCAGGTTCATGGGTGTTTGGATTCTTTAAAGACCCTGACATATTACAACGACCTGTAATATTAGGTACCCTATCTGGTAAGCCTGCCGATTACGTTACTAAAGGTGGTTTCAAGGATAAGACGGCAAACGCTGATTACGGACCATATCCTGTTAGATTCGATGAGAGTGATGTAAATAGATTAAGTCATGCCGACACGGTACATCCTAACCCAGCTTCAAGGGATGCAGGGGCTACGACTAATGTAACAACGGCTGTAGGGGCATCATGGAATGAACCTAAAACTACCGACATTAACTTAAGGGGTAATGATGCTTCCGGTACTAACCCGGAAACTAAGACTGCCAGGCAAACCAAGGCTAGGGTTAGCTCGGAGTATCCTTATAATAAAGTATTTGAAAGTGAGAGTGGCCATATTAAGGAGTATGATGATACTCCTTTCGCCGAGCGCATACATGAATATCATAAGTCCGGGACGTTCTATGAGATTGATGCTGACGGAGATAAAGTAACAAGGATTGTTGGTGATAACTATGAAGTCATCGCAGGAGACAATTATGTTAACGTTAAAGGCTCTGTTAATCTAACAATTGACTCAGATTGTAATACTTACATTAAAGGTAATTGGGATATTAAAGTTGACGGTAATAAGACTGAAACAATTAAAGGTACCGTTAGTGAGACTTACCAATCATCAAAAACTGAGAAGGTAACCGGTTCAGTTAGTGAGACTTATAGTTCATCCCAAAACACAGCTGTTCAAGGCTCACGCAGGGTAATATCATATAGCGATATTGATATGGATGCACCGGTAATTACCCTTAACTGATATGCCAGGCGCTAGTAGATTAGGAGACACTTTAACAACGGGACATGCTTGTTCTGCTACATCAACTGTTGCAACGGGCTCATCAAGTGTTTTCATAAATAGTATATCAGCTGCCCGCCAAGGTGACATAGTTGCGCCCCATACTATATTGGTAGGTATATATTGTGTTCCTCATAGTGCTGTGGTAAATGCAGGATCATCAAGTGTTTTCATTAACGGTATTCCTGCTGCTCGCATAGGTGATTCAGCTGATATGGGCGCACTAATTCAAGGATCCAGCGATGTCTATATTGGATAAATACTTTATATGAGTAGCCATAATCAAACAGCATTAGTAGACGCGGAAAGAACTAACCTTTCTAGCAGGAGTGTTAAGGTATATAAGGATCTTGATCTATTCTTTACCATGCACCCCATTAAAAAAGATATCGTAGCATTAAAGGATATTGAAGCCGTTAAGAGGTCAGTAAAAAACCTCATATTCACTAATCATTATGAAAGACCTTTTCACCCTGAGATAGGATCAGGTATAAGGGGTATGCTATTTGAATTGGTTAGCTCAGGCATCTCAGGGATATTACAAAGACAGATTAAAGATGTTATTAATAACTTTGAGCCTAGGGTGGAACTAACTAGGGTAGATGTTATACCTAACGAAGATCAGAACCGATACGAAGTAGAACTTGAGTTTTATATTTTAAATATGCCAGCTGAATTAGTAACATTAAACGTATTATTAGAGAGAACTAGATGAGTACAAAACTTAAAGTAACAGAACTTGATTTTGAAGATATCAAGACAAACTTAAAAACATATTTAAAGAATCAAACTGAATTTACCGATTACGATTTTGAAGGTTCTGGCATGGCTGTTATGGTAGATCTACTAGCTTATAACACACACTACCTAGCAATGAACGCGAACCTTGCAATGAACGAAGCATTCCTTGATTCCTCCGTGTTAAGAGGGTCAGTTGTTAGCCATGCTAAGGTGTTGGGTTATACCCCGAGATCCCCAAGATCTCCCATTGCATACGTGGATATAACGTTAAATAGCTACACCTCCACCACTGCTACCATGAATAAGGGGACTAAGTTTGTTACAAAGATTGACAATGTTAATTATAACTTTGTAACGAATGAAGCATACACTACTACTAATTTAGACAATATTACTAAATTTAGCAACATACCTTTATACGAAGGTACCCTGGTTAAGTCGATTTACAATGTGGTAGCTAACGAAAAGTATATTATGGCTGATGATAGGGTAGACACAACTACCTTAAAGGTATCTGTTCAAACAAGTTCATCTGATGATACCACGGCTGTTTATACATTGGCAACGGACATTACACAATTATCAGATACATCAGAGGTATACTTCCTTCAAGAGATTGAAAACAGTCAATATGAGATCTACTTTGGCGATGATGTAGTTGGTAAGAACGTTGAGGATGGCAATATTGTTACCCTTGAGTACATTGTTACTAATAAGACATTAGCTAACACGGCAGATTCATTTACTAGCCCTTCCATCGATGGCCATAACGATATAACAATTGATGTTAAGACTGCTGCGTTTGGTGGCGCCAATGCCGAATCTACCGCATCAGTTAAATATTCAGCTCCTTTAGATTATGCATCTCAAGGTAGAGCTGTTACAACCGATGATTATAGAATTATTGTACCTACCATTTATTCCAATGCTAAATCTGTTCAGGTTTGGGGCGGTGAAGATAATGATCCACCGATCTACGGTCAAGTTTATATCTCTATTAATACTACATCCGGGACTAACTTAACTCAGTCACAGAAAGATACCATTGCAAACTCTTTAAAGAAGTATAACGTGGCATCTATTAGACCTGTTATTATTGATCCCGATACTATTAGTATTATTTTAGATGTTAATTTTAAATATGATAGTAATAAGACTACTAAGTCAGCTGATGATCTTAAAACATTAATCAACACAACCATTACTAATTATAATACATCTGATTTAGGAGTGTTTAATGGGTTGTTTAGATTCTCCAAATTAAGTAAGTTAATAGATGATACTGATGGTTCTATCTTAAGTAATATTACTAAGGTTAATATATCTAAAACATTTACACCTACACCGAATACGATAACCAAATACGAATTAAATTACAATAACAAGTTACACTCGGGCCATCATGAATCAATTGTATCTAGTACGGGATTTAATGTTAGTGGTTATACCCAAGAAGTATTCTTCGAAGATGACCATGATACCGACAAGTTAAGGTTGTTCTATTGGCAGTCATCAACATCTAAATTCTATATCAATGATAGCTTTGGCACCATCGATTACGCAACGGGCAATCTAGTTATTGGTGCTGCTAATATTACATCTAGCGCTGCGATTACAGCGACCGTGAAAACAAGTTCAAATGATGTTATCGGGGTAAGAAACTCTATCTTGGATATTAACATCACCAATACTACCATTACCGGAGAACTAGATACGATAGTATCAGGTGGTTCATCGGCAGGAACAGGATATACCACAGCAGATGCGTTCTAAAAATATATCGACGGTAGTACATCACCAACTTCCTGAGTTTGTTCGGAATGATCATCCCCTATTCTCTACGTTCCTTCAACACTACTATAAGTTCTTAGAAGCAGGTGAATTAACGTTATCAGGATCTAACAATTACTTGATTGAAGAGACTAATTCAATCAATTATATATTAGCTGAGAATGATACCAATGTAGTTTTAGAATCATCAACCGGGAAGTTCGTGGAAGGTGAAATTATTATAGGGGCTACTTCTAATAGATCAGCCACTATACTTGTTGATGACTTTGATGATAACAATAGATTGTTTATTTCAAGCCAGCAATTATTTGATACCGGGGAAGATGTTGTAGGACAAACATCTGGGGCACAAGCTACCATTACTAAGTACAGGGGCAACCCCGTACAAAATATTCAAGAACTATTAGAGTACGCCGATGTAGATAATACTATATACGACTTCTTAGATAAGTTTTACTCTTCATTTATGAGCTCCCTCCCAAGCACTTTGGCTTCAGGGGTATCTAAAAGAAATCTTATTAAGAGTATTAAAGATCTATACTCGGCTAAAGGTACGGAAGATGGTCATAAATTATTCTTTAGAATTCTATTTGATAAAACAGCTGAGTTAATATACCCTAGGGATAACATGTTAAGGGTATCGGACGGGAAGTGGTCTACCGATAAGATTATGAGGGTTGTGGAAATTGGCACGGCAGACTTTAACGAGTTGGTTGGCCAAACCGTAACGGGAAAAACATCTGGGGCGACAGCTATTGTAGCTTCCATTATTAAGTTTAGGGATAATGAAACACTTATTGCCGAGCTATCTTTAGATGAAGAATCAATCACCGGTACATTCACCACGGGAGAAATCGTAACGGGAGTATCTAATTCATTAGATTTAGATATCTCAGCAACCATTCAAACAGTGATATCTAGTGCTGCCGTGAACAATGGGGGCTTATATTACGCTATTAATGACACGATCAACAGTAGTAGTGCTACAACCATAACCAAAGTTGAAAGTATATCATCAGGTTCAATCAATGAAGTTATTATTGAAGATGCTGGTACAGGGTATGCCGTGGGAGATTCCCTTGATTTTGACAACACTAATACTGATGGTACCGGGCTAAGAGCTCGCATTGCTGTTGTTGGTGGAGGTGTAGAGTTAGAGACTAAAACAAGCCCGGATCATATGCTATCTGAAGCAGAAGATTTACTCATAACGGAAGATGGGTACTATATCAATCAAGAGCAAAGTGTAGGGGACGTAGATAGTCTTACCTTGGAAGATGGTGATCAAATAATGCTGGAAGCGGATACATTTGCAACATCAGCTGAGTCTACCGAGATTACCAAGATTGATATTATTGATGGAGGCTCAGGCTACACCACCTTGCCTTTAGTAACGGTATCAAATACATCAGCAGGATCAGGGGCAGTCCTACATTCTAAATCAACTTCAGGGGTGGGAGCAGTAACAGGTATAACCGTACAGAATATTGGTTTTGGCCTTGTATCGGCCCCAACAATTACCTTTAATAAAAACATACTCATTAAGAATGTAACGGGGACATTTGCGAAGGGAGATCAATTAAACTCCCACTCGGGAACGGTTGTTAATTATAATTCATCTAAAGAGTTATTATTATTAGATAGTGATGTGGCATTTGCCTTGGGTGATACAATTACAACATCAGCTGGAGGATCAGCTGATGTTGTTCAGTTATCATTAGCGACTGGAACGTTATCCATTGGGCCTATTGGAACAACAACAGGTTCATTTGTATCTAGTAAGGGGAAGATATCTGAAAATACAATGAGGGTTCAAGACTCTTATTATTACCAGGATTATTCTTACGTTGTTAAGATAGATGAATCGATTAATGAATGGAGGGAGAGCTTAAAGAAATCTATTCACCCTGCAGGTTGGAATGTATTTGCCGAGATTTCCCTGGCTAGTCAAGTATCAGCTCAAATTGATATTCCAGCAGCTGGTTCTGTTGCAGATAATCAAAATGATCAGACGTTTACTCCTGAACTTGCATCTACATTTACTAACCTATTTACTACGATATTTGGTAGAAGATTAGGAACATCTAGTCAAGGTGCATTAAATGCTTCCCCATCGGTAGGCATAGATGATATAGATAATGTTGATGATTCTAAAAGAGATTTAACGTTAAGCTCCGATGTAACTATTAACATTGGAATGACTGATAAAGATGTATCATTTGTTCGCGCAATGGGTGCTATGGGGCCTACATTAAATCTTCTTCCCGAGTACGCATTTGCTGTTCCACCTTTAACTGAATCATTAACAGATATCAATTATGATCTTACCGGGGATAATGCCGGGACTGATTGGACAATATTTAAGAAGGGGAATACAGCTTCTAACTACCCAGGCATAACAAGAAGTGTAAGGGGTACATATACTGATGGAACAAACACGTTTAATAATGGAACCGTGAATGATTCAGCTTACTTCACGGTAGAACAATTTGGGCATATAACGGTTGATCAAGTATCTGATGCATCTAATAATATACCCGCAGCAGCTTATACAACAAGGATTAACGTCCCTCCCCCGGGAGAGATTGTTATTTCAACTGTATAAATAATATAAAGAGTTAGGAGAAAAATAAATGGCTTATTTAGGTAAGGGCAATTTTAGAAAAGGTGAGCGTAAGACTACTCGAAAGAGTTACACGGCTACATCAGGACAAACAGATTTTGATATCAATTATGATGTTGGTTATATCGACGTATACCTTAATGGAGTTAAACTTCAAAATACAGCAGAATTCACATCAACAAATGGTACTTCAATAGTATTAGCATCTGGTGCTGCATTAGGTGATATTGTTGATTTGGTTGCGTATGGCAACTTCATTGTTTCTAGGGGATTAACAAAGACTGGTGATAATGGTTCAGCACAATTACCTTTAGGTACTACAGCACAAAGAGATGGTGCCCCAACAGCAGGATATTTAAGATTTAACTCGACATCAGCAAAAACAGAAGTTTATGATGGGTCTGATTGGGTTAATGTTGACTCTACGTTAGATGCCGCGGATTTAGTCGCTAAGACAGCAAGTACAGGTTCTGCAGCTCTTCCAACTGGTACAACAGCACAAAGAGATGGAACACCAACAGCTGGTTATATGAGATACAACTCAACTACAGCATCCTTTGAAGGGTATGGTTCTGCTTGGGGAAGCATTGGTGGCGGTGCTACAGGAGCAGGCGGTGATGCAGTATTTATGGAAAATGAACTTATCGTTACAACAGATTACACATTAAGTACAAATAAGAGTGCTATGAGTGTTGGACCAGTCACAGTTAATAGTGGAATTTCTGTCACAATTCCGAGTGGTTATACTTGGGTAGTCCTTTAGGAGAATAGAATATGAGCAAATTAAAAGTAAGTGGTAACGCAAGTGGTACTGGTGTCAT
>Ga0209658_1001563_pt1 | contig 13678 bp, 13 predicted proteins | sample SaaInlV_150m_DNA_6_FD_184656 | JGI IMG/M metagenome (GOLD analysis project Ga0209658, IMG submission 184656) | Marine microbial communities from expanding oxygen minimum zones in the Saanich Inlet - SI037_S4LV_150m_DNA (SPAdes) (version 2) | ecosystem: Environmental > Aquatic > Marine >...
AGAAACGTCAGCGATAATCATTCTTGTGGCATTATCGGCATTTATTGCACGCATTTGTTCATTTATAATATTATTAGATACATCTTGTGTTAATGCTCTATTGCTAGCTTCAGCGGCAGTTGCTCTAATGACTTCTGAAGATAAATTAGCATTAACATTACTGATATTAGTACTAATAGTTGTCGCAAAATTCGCATCATCACCTAATGCATTCGCTAATTCATTTAATGTATCTAATGTAGACGGTGCATTACTAATTAATTCACCTATACGCGATTGTACAAATTCAGTAGTAGCCAATTGGGTATTATTTGAACTACTAGCTGCAGTTGGTGCTTTGGGTGTTCCACCAAATTCTGGTGAAATAATATTAGCTTTAGTAGCTATAGAAGTGGTAATATTAACAATATTACTTTTTAAATTAGATGATACATCTAGTGTTAATGCAGTGTTTGTGTATTCAGCACCTGCAGCACGAGTAATTTCACCAGATAAATCAGTTGTGATTCTAGTTGTTAATGCAGTATTTGCAACTTCAGCACCTGCAGCACGAATAATTTCACCAGATAAGTCAGTTGTTAATCGGGTTGTTAATGCTGTGTTTGCGATTTCAGCACCTTCAGCACGAATAACTTCATTAGCCAAATTCGTAGAAACATCCATTGTTAATGTAGCATTATCAGCTTCAAATATTCTAGCTAGAGCAATTTCATTTTTCAAATTTAATGAAATATCAGTTGCTAATGTATCAATTCTATATTCTTCAGTTACACTACGTTGTTTCTCATTTTTCAAATTTAATGAAATATCAATTGTTAAATTATTATTTTCATTTTCAGCAGCTTTTGCACGAACAATTTCATTTGATAAATCGGTAGTTAATAAATTTGTTGATTGTGTTAAAAAATATTCAGCACCCTCTGCTCGTATAAATTCAGCTGCTAAATTACTAGAAACATCCTCTATTAATGTAGTATTTGCATCCTCTGCTAGTGTTGCACGTTGTTTTTCACTAACAAGATTAGAGGATACATCCTGAGTTAATTCACTATTACTATTAATACCTGGTATAATTGTAGTGTTAAGAAAGTCAGTTACATTTCTCAAATTACTTGAAACATCCATCGTTAATCCAGTATTAACTGATTCTGCAGCTTCAGCGCGAGCAATTTCCCCAGATAAGTCAGTAGTTGTATTGCTTACTAATTCACTTATATCAATAATACGATTATCTAGTATACTTCCAGGTTTTGCGGCAGATGCTGTAGCAGCATTACCACCTATATGTAAATTGGTAACAGGTGTAATGGAAGATACCTCAAAAGGGGCAGTTCCAGTTGCAACTTTTGATTTTATTACAGTTGCTTCTAAATTATCTTTTATATATAAATTTTTATTCATTGACACATCGTTGTTTACAAACAACCGGTTACCAATAGTTACATCTTCGGTAAGTACTGCGCTGCCGTTTACTGATAAATCTTCTGCAATAATAAATGTATAGTCAGTCGTAGTAGTATTAATAACATATTCATTATTTACTAATTGAACATTTAATTTTCCATTTACTGTTAAATCGTTTTCTATAAATAAATTGTTATGCACTGCAACATTTCCATTAACGGATAAGTCACCTTCAACCATTGCATTACCATTAACCAGGATATTAGAGGTATCAATATTCTTAGTGCTAATATTTGTTGATATATCTAAGGTTTCACCCCGCATAAGAGTAATTGTAGAATCATTTGCAGTTATAGAATCATATGCAAAATTTTCAAAATCTAAATTGCCAGTAATTTTTAAATTAGCAATTACAGAATTACCACCAACCGTTAAATTACCATGAGTATGCAAATTTTCTTTAACTTCAGCATTACCATAATAGGTTGTTGACTTATCGTAATATGCATTACCATAGAACATTGTATCATCGCGTACAAAAAGACGTTTATACATAGTAACATCACTTGCATTAAATGTTGCTCCTCTTGTTAGTAATTTTCTATTAACAATAAGGTCTTCTTTTACCTCAGTATCACCATTTAAGATTGTAGTACCATCTACTACTACATTGCCAATAACATGTAAATCTTTGTTCATTGAAATATCAGTATTAAAATTAGTTCCTAATATTCCATGTGGACCAACTGGTCCCATTTGGCCTTGAATGCCAATAGGACCAGTTGGTCCAGGTATACCTTGTTCTCCAGGTGGTCCAATATCACCAGTTAATCCAACTGGACCAGTTAATCCAATTGAACCTGCAGAACCTGTTTTACCAGTTGAGCCAGTTGAGCCAGTTGAGCCAGTTGAGCCAGTTGGACCAGTTGGGCCAGTTGGGCCAGTTAAGCCAATAGTATTGCCTCCATTACCTCCAGTTTGGTTACTTCCTGAGCCAGCGTTTGTAAACATCCACAAAGTGTATGTATAATTTATAGATACACTTTATAATACTAGATTTATCGTATTATGTATTATTTAAATTGAATATTTAAATAATATAATTTTATTAAGGTGTCGAAAATGTGGTTACTAACCATTCTCCAACTGGATCATCTGGCAATTGGAAATACATGTATAAAATTCGTTGGTATGTTGTAGACTGTCCTTCAATTGGGTTAAATCCATAATAGATTTCTCCAGGTGTTCCTGGATTAGATTGTGGATTATCATAATTCCAACCGTTAGGGACGGGTACAATTCTAGAAGGTCCAATAGGCCCCATAGGACCAGTCACTCCCTGTGGTCCATCGAAACCATTTGCACCATCTACACCATCTACACCATCTATACCATTTGTTCCTGGTGCTCCAGTAGGTCCAGTTTCACCAGCTGGTCCTGTATCACCGGTAATACCTTGATTTCCTTGAATTCCTTGAGGACCCATTAGACCATTCGAACCAACTGGTCCGGTAGGACCACCAGATGGTCCAGTTGGTCCAGTTTCTCCAGTTGCGCCGACTGGACCAACTGGACCATTTGGTGGACCTTGAGGTCCAGTAGGTCCAGTAGCTCCATCCAAACCTTGTGGTCCATGAGAACCAGCTGGGCCTTCGTTGCCAGGTGAGCCAGCGGCACCAGGTGCACCAGCACCACCGGCGGGACCAGGATTACCCTGTAATCCTTGTGGACCCATAGCCCCTTCAGGTCCGGTTGGACCAGTACTACCAGGATTTCCTACAATTGTAGATAATGTATTTTCATTTAAAGTTGTATTACCCAATACAATGTCTCCTGATATATTTGCATTACCATTTAATGATAATGTACCAGCTACAACTAAATCAGTTATTGGTGTTTTGCTCATTATAATATATATATATATAATGAATAAAAATTAAACTATATATTTATTGTTATTTGTAAAATTAATTTGGATTAAAGATTGGATTATATGCTAAATCAACTGAAAATAAATATTTATATAATTCATGAATCTTCTTTCTTAATGTATCCATTATTATTCCATTTCCATTTGGATTAAAACTTACATTATTTACAATATTAACATTAAAGAAGTATTGATATATTTGATTAATTTGCACATTTAAAAAATCTTCAGTTACCGCATAATTGCTTTCAATTCTCATATTATAATTAAATAAATATGTAAATAAATTATGAATATTTACATCATATTGTTTAATTAGCTCATCAACTGGATCATAATTAGGATTTGTTTCCAAGTCAACCTGAAATAAATGCTTGTATAGCATTTCCATACGTTTTTTTAATTTTACGACTTCGGGATCAAAGAAAATTAAATTTATATCATATATAGAACTTTCGCTAAAATCACCTGTAATATTGTCAATATTTCCAATAGATAAAAATCCAATATCTGAGTCATAATCAAATATTACACCATTAAAAAAATTATCTTCATAGTTTTCTATACTACAACTTATTGCCATATTTGGTGCAAAAGGTAAAGATTTTTCTACTAAAAACCCGACAGTACCATTCTTGGTAGGTACTACTTTATATTTCTTTATTGTTTTTGTCATATATTTTTGATGACTATGATCTGGTACAACATTATGAACATGTGCAACATTCTGTTCATTTTCTATTACACATAATTGTACATTGTTACTTGCATCTGGTTGGCCTACACTTGCAATGGGGGTTTGACCTGGACCAACAGGGTTATTACATGGTACGATTGAATAATTTGGATAATCTTGTAATGTATGAGTATGGTCATATGTATCATAATGACAAGGAGGTAAAATATTACATGACAGTTTATTCATATGGCGTAATCTTCTAGTATATTCATTATTCATTTTTTTCTTTTCTATAATATGAATTGCGAAAAGAATTAATTCCTATTATTTATTTCAAACGAATTTTATTTGTTTATCTAGAAAGAATATAATTATATCCAAAGATAGTAAGTAATGGAAAATCTTGATTTAGATATTAATAATTATACTATTCATGATTTGGAAAATTTCTTTAAATTAAAAAAGAAACATAAATATACGGTTGCAGACATTGAACTAAAGGAATATCAAATTAGAGAACAACTATTAAATAGTGGACATATAGATAAACGATTTAAACGAAATTTAATTGAATTCCTAGAATCTGCAAAAAAACAACTTATTTTTACAAAATGTAAAGATGAAGAACATCATCCTACTACTATTCCAAAAAATTATCAATTAGATAAATTCAATGACCCCATTCCAGATAATAATGTTGCGTCTAGAGAAAATAATCTATTAAATCGGCCAGTTACTGAATATATATATACCAGTAATAGTGATTTTTTACCTGGTAGAATTAATCCTATTAATACTAGAGTTATTACTAAATGTGTTAATATTGATACACGATTTCGTGAAAGTATTAATACATCACAAAGTTCTGATTTTACAGTTCAATTAACTAGCAAATTTAATAAAGTCGTTTCTATGGAATTAACTGCATTGGAAATGCCATTGAACTTTTATGGTATTTCTGAATACAATAACAATAATTTTATATATATTAAAATAAATTTTACTGATGCAGAAATTACAGATGGTTCTACAGTTGATGTAGAAAGAGTATTTGTTATTCCAGATGGGAATTATAATCCTAATGATTTGATTGAAACGATTAACACACTAATATGTCCTGTGGATGATGAAGGTAATCTATTGCAACCTGATGTCATTTTTTCATATATTAAATTTACTTTAGATTTAACTAGTGATGGTTCCGGTAGTGGAAAAGTCACATTAGGTCCTGTCGGTACTAAATCTGAAACTATTAATTCTATTACATTGGATTTTACACGAGACCTTGAAGGAAAACCTTGTAATGTAACTATCAATAAACGAATCGGGTCTAATTTAGGATTTATTAAACCTATATACGAAAATAATCTTTTTTATACAGGTGAATCCATTATTGAAACGAATAATCACAGATATCTATATTTATCAGTTGATGATTTCAACAAAAATTCTAATAGTCCATTTATCAGTATATTTAATCAATCTATTTTAAATGATGATATTTTAGCCAGAATTTCTATTAAAGGTACGCATTTTAATATGCTTTTAGACAATGAAATGAGTATTGTATCTGAACCACGTATTTATTTTGGACCTGTTGATATACAACGATTACGTATTAGACTATTTGATGAATATGGTAGGATTATACAAATGAATAATACCAACTTCTCATTTTGTCTCAAAATTAAAACAATGTATGATTTGTAAAATATTTTATTATTATATAGAAAAAATAAATTATGAGTCATAATAAGAATTCTCCATCTAATGGATTATCTGGTGTAGTTAATCGTTTGAATACAAACAAAACACCATCCCCTATTATTAAAGATGAACCACCAGGAACTGCTCAAACTGTATTAGATACAGATTCAATTGCAACTCAATTAAACAGCCCTGAAAATGATAACAACGGCCAGTTACACGACCAAATATTTAATTTACAAAATGAAAACAAAATTCTTAGAACCCAAATAATAAATATAAATAATAATTATAAAGATATACCTGTTCCCGACACAGTAATCGCTGATAGAAGTGGAAATTCATTATACACTATTTGTCCATTTAATACACATCCGGAAAATACAGAAATATTCAATAACGAAAATAAACGTGTTATTTTAAAACCAATGCTTGTTAATTTTTTAAAATCATTATATATTCGTTGTCCACTTACAACTGCACATCCTGATAATGCACCAAGATTTAATCAAGATAACCAACCTATAGTTGGTTCAAAATTATTTTCTAGTCCTAATTATAAAACACATAAATCTAGTAATAAATCACGTAAACGTAAACTAAGTCCTAATAAATCACCTAGTCCTAGTAAATCATATAGTCCTACGCGAAAAAGAAACAAACCATAAATAATAAACTATATAAAATACTTTTTATTTATATATTATGTATCAATTATCAAAAATAGCTATACAACCATTACCATATTCAAATAGCTTGTTATATATGTTATTAAAAAATAACAGTGAATTTAATAGATGGTATAGCAGTTTTGATTTCATAAATAACAAATATTTATATAGCAATACTATTCAAAAATACGAATATAATATTTGCTTTCAATATTCTTGTATAAATAATAATTTTAATTATAAATGCAATGACATTATCAATAGTTCATTAACGTTAAAACACAACGATAATATCTATAATGAATTTATTAAACAAGAAATTCAGTATACAAAACCGTATGATGGTCCTTATTGCAATTGGGATTATGAAATAAATACCAATTATATTATCAAAAAAAATGGTGAAATTGATAATGATATTGATTTAATCAAAACAATATCTAACAATAAATTATAATTATGCCATATAAAACTCGTAAAGTTAGAAATAGAAATTGTTATCGTGTTTATAACCCTATTAATAAAAAAACATTTGCAAAATGCACCAGCAAAGCAAAAGCTATGAAACAAATGCGCCTATTAAGAGCCATTCAAAATAACAAGAATTTTACTTCTATACGTGGAAGAAAAACAAGAAATAAACAATATTATACACGTAAAAACAAATAAAAAACACCAATACAGATGTTTTTTATTTTTTTATTTTTTTATTTTTTTAGTTTGATACACTATATTGTAACCATGCATGAATCATATCCAAAAATGATGAATCTTGTGTATAAATTTTCACGTGCTTGGGATTGTTATTCTCCCATAATCCTTCATATACAACACCATTATCATATATCATTTGTCCCTTACCATGTCTCATATCATTTTTCATTTGACCACGATAAATTTCACCAGTAGAATTATAAATAATACACTTACAATCTGTTGTATGATATGTTGCACGTGATGTTAAAGATACATTTGTGGTTTCTTCATTACCAATTGGGGATAACCCTTGTTGACGACGGGAAAAACGCTGAACTGTCATTATTATTTACGAATAAATTATTTAATTTAAAATAGTATACTATTCATTCTTTTCTCAATTTTCTAAGTTTTTGAGAACATTACAAACAAATCATTAATAGGTTCTCTAATTTCACGGTTTTTGAGAACATTACAAACAAATCATTAATAGGTTCTCTAATTTCACGGTTTTTGAGAACATTACAAACAAATCATTAATAGGTTCTCTAATTTCACGGTTTTTTAATAAATATATTGAAAAGATATATTCCAGGTTCTCTACTAGTTAATTTAATTGTGTAGAAAATAATAATCATAATATGTATTAACAAATAAATAATTGACAACCTAAGTATTAAATATTTTTATAAAAATATATCGGCTATATAGAGAACCTGTTCCAAAAATAGAATATTATGATTAAAATCATCCAAATTTAGAGTATTTATTGTTATTTATGAATTATTTATTTCAGGTTCTCTACTAGTTAATTTAATTGTGTAGAAAATTGAGAAAATATAATGATAGTTACTTTTTAATAATTAACTATAAGACAAATAATTATTAAAATGCCACCAACGAATACCACAAAATCTAATGCAAAAGAAGAATTATATAAAATGCATGAGTTGTATATAAAAGCATCATATTGGATTAGAGATATGAGTGCACCGCGTGCACCCGCACGTTTACGTTATAATAATCCGGGTATGCGTGCGGCTGGTGGGGGTCCTTCCAAATAATTTTCACAACAATATAAACTCTAATAATTTATTTTGTAATCTATAAATAAAGTTTTTTTACATAATGTTATAAAGGGTTTGGAGAACCTTATATAAGTTATACTTAAAACGTGTTAAAATAATATAAAAAACGATATATAATTAATTTATTTTATTATATTAGTATCAGGTTCTCTTTATAATATAAAAATGTTGAATCAAGACCAACAATTAAGTGAAGAACAACAAAATATTTTGAACGCAACAAAAACCGGTGATAATGTCATAGTAGATGCTGTAGCAGGAACCGGTAAAACGACGTTAATTTTAGCAATAGCAAAGGAGTTAAGTGATAAAAAAATATTGCAAATAACTTATAACAAATCATTAAAGTTTGAGGTTCGTGAAAAAACAAAGGAACTAAATATAGAAAACTTAACAATTCATACATATCATAGTTTGGCTGTATGTTATTATTTATGTACAGCACATGTAGATAATGAAATTAAGAAAATAGTAATGAATAAAACAATACCTTCTAGAAAAATCCCCGAATTTGATATGTTAGTAATAGATGAGGCTCAAGATATGACATTATTGTACTATCAATTGATGATAAAATTTGCAAAAGACATAGGTTCTCCAATCCAACTACTAGTATTAGGCGATTATATGCAAGGATTATATGAATTTAAAGGTTCAGATATTCGTTTTTTAACATTAGCAGAAACAATATGGAAAAAACACCCGTCTTTGATAACCAATAAATTCCAAAAATGTACAATGAAAATGTCTTATAGAATTACAAAACAAATGAGCTCCTTTGTTAATAATGTAATGTTAGGGGAAAAAAGGATGGATGCTTGTAGAAATGATGTACCGGTTCAATATATACGTAATTCAAGGTATAATTTGGAAAGAATTGTATGTGCTGAGATAAATCGGTTATTTGATAACGGTGTAAAACCGAGTGATATTTTCATATTAGGACCATCTGTGAAAGGCGAACGTAGTAATATTCGTAAATTAGAGAACATGCTAGTGGAACAAAACATACCTTGTCATGTTCCAATGTTAGAAAATAGTGATATAGATCAAAGAATCATAGACGGTAAAATTGTGTTCTCTACATTTCATTGTGTAAAGGGTAGACAGCGTAAATATGTATTTGTAGTAGGTTTTGATAACTCATATTTCAAGTATTATGCGAGAAATTTACCACGTGAAATCTGCCCAAATACATTATATGTAGCATGTACACGTGCATTAAATGGGTTATATGTAATGGAAAGTGATACGCGCAGAGAAGACCGACCATTAGAATTTTTACATATGAATCATATTGATATGAAACAAGAAGAATATATTCAATTTCGCGGTCAACATAAATCATTATTTATGTTATTAGAAGAATTAGAAACGAATTTACCAATTAAAGTAACACCTACTGAATTAATCAAGTTTATTCCTGAAGAAACGAATCAACATATATGTTCAATATTGGACCGTATTTTTATAAAAGAAAAGGAAATAATAGAGAACATTGATATTCCGGGAATAATTCAAACAAAAAATGGGTATTATGAGGAAGTTAGTGATTTAAATGGAATAGCAATTCCATGTATGTATTACGATCATTTGTTAAATGCATGGAGTGAAAACGAGACATTTAAAACCAAAGATAGTGTTTTATATGACATTATAGATATGAATATAGAGAACATTCATGAAAAAAAACAGCAATTTTTATTAGAGATCATTGATAATTTACCAGAAACAATAGAATCTGTAAATGATTATTTGTATATGGCGAATATTAATACAGCAATTCAAGAATCATTGTATTTTAAATTGAATCAAATCGGTCGTGATGATTATAATTGGTTAACCGATGAGATAGTATCATTGTGTAAAGGCCGTTTACGAGATGTAGTAAGTCCAGATTGTCAAGAAAGTTCACCTTTAATTGAAGAATATATAATAACAGCATCAATGGAAGAAGAACATGAACATATAGATAAATTTACTCAACGTATATTACCGGGTAAAACATTCAGGTTCAATGCCCGTGTAGATTTAATAACAGAAACAACTGTGTGGGAATTTAAATGTACAAACCAATTAACACATGAACATATGTTGCAGGTGGCAATTTATGCATGGTTGTGGAATATGCGACATACCGATGATACAACAGAAGAAAATGAAATGGTATTTCGTTTGTTTAATATAAAAACAGGTGAATTATTGCGCATGGAAGCAAGTATGGGTGATTTAAATAATATCATGTCATCATTATTATGTTCTCGTTATACAGACCCAATTATCAAAAATGATTCTAAATTTATAAGTGATTGTATATCGTCTATTCAAGATTTATATGAAGAGCACAATTAATTTGATTATTGTTAATATTTTTTTTGCAAAATTTTCCATTTTTTAATAATTTTCCACAAACATATTTATAACAACCATTTCCGGTTCTCTTTTTATTAGCATTCCAATAATGACTGGCTTCATCAAAGTCAATATTGACATCAAGTAATTGTTTCGCGGTTTGACTACGGGTTTTCATCGTATTTTTTAATTATATTACAAAATAGTTAAAAATATTCTCAATTTTTTAATGAATATTATGTAGAAAATTGAGAACAAAACTTGAATACACATCATTGTATAAATATTTAACATGTTAACAAATTCAAAATTTATAATAGGTGAGGTGGCTCGTGCCAAATGGATGAAAGTACTGGTACCAGAGACATTAACAATAGATGAATATTGTAATTCAGCAGTGGGTTCAACTTTTACAAAAATGGCGGATATTACGTTAGATGATGCCGATTCTAGACGTACAACAATCAAAACCATTCCAGTGGTTGATAGCCTATGGAAAGAAACAGCCGAACATATTTACATAATTGTCAGAAATAATGAAATAATGAAAATAGGTGGTACACGAACAGGTATGAAAGCCCGTTGGGGGTCATATTTATGTGGTTATTGTGTAGCAGAAAGGAAAAATAAGCATGGTGAAGCAAATCCAGGAAAGATGTCAGTTACAAATGCTCATTTATATCATACAATAGAACATGATTTATTGGAAGGTAATAAATGGGAATTTTATAGTTGGAGATTGCCTGAGGTGACTGTTCAGGTAGATATACTAGGAACACCAACAAATGTTATTGCTCAAACATATCATGCATATGAAGCTCGTTGTATTGATTTATTTAAAACATTGACAGGACATATCCCTCAATTGTGTGATAACTCTGACCCAAATTATAAGGTAAAAAAAGAATAAAAAAGAATAAAAAAGAATAAAAAAGAATAAAAAAGAATAAAAAAGAATTGTATTATTATATTTGATGTAAATACCCCTTTTTTTGTTGTACAAAGTATTCAACTAATTCGTCATTTTTATAGTTATCAATGTATTTTATTTCACAGATGCCGGATGCAAGTAATAGTCGTGTACATATTAAACAAGGATAATGTGTGATATATACGGTAGCGTTATTACAGGAAACTCCCCGTTTCGCACAATCACATAGAGCATTTTGTTCGGCATGTATAGTAGCTTGTTCGTGTTCATTTCGTACAATACTCGTATGTAGGCAACCTGGTAAAAAACCATTATATCCTTGACTGATTATGCGGTTGTCTTTAACGATAAGACATCCAACTTTAAGCCGTTCACATGGAGAACGTTTTGACGTAACCTGTACAATTTCTTTGAAATAAGTATCCCAATCAGGTCGTGGTTCCATATATCTTGGATAAGAATAACAACATATATTTATTAGGTTAATGGTTATTAATAAATTGTATTTCCTCATCGGTAATATTGAAATGATTGTAAATTTCATTGATGTCATTGTTGTCATCAACATCTGGAATAGGGAAATTTTGTAATATACGTATATTATTGAAATTCCCCCATCTACATAAATTATTAATAAATACGTATAATGGATGTTCAAGTACTCGTTTAATTTTATTTGCTTGTTCTTCACTAGAACAGCATATAAATACAATAGATTGAGTCATCCCACAATTATCAACAAATACTTTATATTTATCTGTAGTAGAAATGAATACTTTATATCCATCTTGAAATTTATGTGGTCGTGATGCATAGCATGTTTGTTTTGGGGTATGTATCAATTTATATTTAAATATATCATCTGGTGTATCTTGTATAAAATCTTTTTTTGTATATCTATGTAAATCACTAGTGGTTTCAACTTTGAATTTTGCCAAACTGTTATTATCAACCGTCTTGGATAAAATATGATAAACTTCGTTTGTGTACAAAAGGGGGATATATCGCCGTTCAATGGATGGAACAACACTAGTATATTCTATTTTTTTCCATATCCCAGAAATATTAATATCTGTATAAGCTGGTGTATTTTGTATAAGATACCATGTAAAACTAGAACCAATCTTTTTAAAATATTTTTTTGCTCTGTGAATATCAAGGTGTACAATTTGTAACCGTGTAAGAATTTTAATCAATTCATTTCTATCAGCATAAGACATCCAATTGTCGGGGGTAATAAATAATAAATACCCACCCGGTTTTAAACAATCTAATGATTTTTGAATAAAGTTTTTAATTAAGTTATGATTTTTTGATGCGCGTTTACCATTTTCCAACAGCTTAGCATAAGGCGGGTTTGCAACAATTAAATCATACTGTTGAGAATAGTCAGTGTTTAAAAAGTCGTTTGTTGTGATTTGTAATTGATAAGCATCATTGTTAAATACGCTTCGTACATTGTTTAATCTGGTTTCATTAATATCATTAAATTCTAATATATTTTCTAAAATATCGTCAGTGCTATGATGTGCAATCAGTTTATGGTACAAATGTACACCAAAATTTCCGTTACCACAACAAGGGTCTAGAATTTTTAAATTATTTTGTTTCCAGAAATCAGCAGGTATAGATTGTACTAATTCTTTAACACATTGCATAGGCGTAGGTTCATCATTGGATGACTTATATGTAGATTTATCAGCATTTAATACATCATCGTAATATGTACAAACTTCTTCAAACGGTAAAGTATCAATATTCATCTTATAGTTAATATAAGATGAATAAATAATTTTATATCAATTTTTGAAAGCTGATTAATTATCCCTTTTAATAAATAACTCCTTTGCCATTGTTTTTATTATTTTATTATCTAATTTTATTTGTTCATCTTCTACATCACCCAATATTAATCGCATCATTTTATAACAGAAATTATAATTACGACTGTCCATTACTTCACTATCTGGGTGAGCATTTCTCCAATCCGGAACCGTACGATAATTTGTCATAGAAATACTACTTAATATTCTGCGTAATTTGGTAAGTTCTTCTGTATCTTTACTCCATCCATCATCTTCTTTTATATACATTGTTTCTCTTTTTATATCTGTACAATGTATTGGGCGTTTTGTTACATCCATATCTTTAAGGCGATCCATTATCATCTTGGTCATTCCATTGACATATCCATGATTACCTATATATTCTAATTCATCA
>Ga0209658_1001577_pt1 | contig 13573 bp, 17 predicted proteins | sample SaaInlV_150m_DNA_6_FD_184656 | JGI IMG/M metagenome (GOLD analysis project Ga0209658, IMG submission 184656) | Marine microbial communities from expanding oxygen minimum zones in the Saanich Inlet - SI037_S4LV_150m_DNA (SPAdes) (version 2) | ecosystem: Environmental > Aquatic > Marine >...
CAAATAAAACCACAAAAACAGAAGCATGTTCTAAGTTAAAATCGTTAGTTGAATCAGATAGATTAACCATTTATAGCAAACCGTTAATAAGTGAATTAAAGGTTTTTATTAGCAAGGGTGTTAGTTATGAAGCAAAACAAGGGGAAAATGATGACTTGGTAATGTCATTGTTGATAATTGTGCGGATGATGCAACAACTAAAAACGTATGATTCTGGACTTAGTGCCCAAATGCAAGATCATGGGGATGTTTCAATATCCCCAATGCCATTTATTATGTTTTAGGTAAATATCGGTATGCTTATTGAAGAATTAATACCACTGAATGAAATGATCATTCGCCACCGCACAGCCGGTGAAGGAACCACGGTAGTCGCACATCGTGGCAGTATATGGGTTTTTGATACCAAGTAAGTTCTTTCTGGAGATAATAGCTAATATGGGGATGGAAGAATCCGATGACTGGATCACATTTGATAATTTAGCAGATTTTATGGTTGCAAACAAAATTTGGGATGACCGTGGATACTATTATGAAGGAATGGAAGATGAAGACTATGAATAATAATTTAGCTAAATACAATTTATGAGTGATAGTATATCCAAAGACTTATTTGATTTATTAATAAGCAAAGATTTTGAAGTAAAGACTTTTGATTCTGGTGGCAAATCCGTGCTAGATGTAGAGGATGCTAGTATATTCAGGTTTGACTTCACGGTTGGCAAGAATAATTATGGCACTGCTGTAATTCTAATAGATGATGAATCAAATTTTGAGTTATTCTTCGGTGATAACATTGGTAAGTCAATGCGTGGCAAAGACAAAAACTATTGGTATGATTTTCTTTATATTCTGAAACAGTTCTCAATACGGCATCTTAAAAAATTCAAACCATCAAATATGAATAAAATGAAATACAATATGCAAGGCATTGCGGCTATTAAAGAGGGCTTGTTTGAAGGGAAATGGACTGGAACATCTAAAACAAGTTATAATCCACAATCCAAAAAAGTTCGCATTATTGCGAAACATAATAAACGACTAGGCGAAGACGACGCTAGATTTCGCAATATTAAATCACTATTCGTTGAAAATGGTGATGGTGAACGATTTAAATTACCGTTCGTGAATGTAGGTGGTGCTAGAGCAATGGCACGGCATGTATCAGAGGGTGGAAATCCATATGACCAATTTGGTGTTCATATATCTGAAACAGTAAAGGATATTGCTACTATGGGTGGATTTTTGAGAATAAGATCACTTAATGAACAAGAGGGTGAAATTAACCAGATTCGTGAAAAATGTAAAGAACATTATAATGGGTTGCGAAGCAAGATGAGATCGTTGTCTAGTAAGCGTGGCTATAAAAAATATGCTGAATCGTGGAAACCATTGCAGATAGAAGAAAATGAAGCGATTACTGATGCGTTGCGCAAGGTATTCATTAAAGATCCAGTAAATGAAAAGATTGAAAATGCATTGCCATTGATATCACGATTGCAACAAATGGCAGAAGGTGATGTGATGCCGGGGCAGTTAACAACTGAACACACAAGAGAGAACAAAGATATGAAGCAAATAGATGAATTTAACGACTGGGCGCACAAAGTCACAGAAGGTGAGGTAATACAGGGACCGTGGACTAATAAAAGAGTAGTAAATCCACCTGCTTCTAATGTTGAAAAATTAATGCCAATGTGGAATTCGAACACACAAGAGGTAGTAACAGCAGATTCTGAAATGTCAGGGGAAGTAGAAGATTTCGAACATTTTGAAGTGGTATATTTTGATAAAGATCCTAATGTTAGTGTTAGAATAGTCGGTGTTACAGCAGACAATCAGCGTGTAGCAATTGGTAATATATCTAGAGAAAAGGCTGAAATGTATGTAAATCGGTTTAATCACCACTTAAAGAATAAAAATATAACAGAAGGAACTTGGGTAATACCAAAAACAAATACACAATTAGAACAATTACGTCAAGTATTGAGTAAACCAATTCCTGCGTCAGATGCTGGAACCATAATATACCATATCATTGGTGATGATGACTTGTTTGATGAATTGGATGCGTTAAATGAGATAGATCCCACTATGGATGTAAGACCTACTATAATAGAATGGATTAAAGAAAATAACGGAAAGTTCAAAGGAATGGTAGATTTATCTACCGTAATAGATGAACCAACCAATGAGTTATCCAATGCATTAAAACAAATTGGATTGGGTGAAGATATTTCCAATACCCCATTCCCCACAGAACAATTAGCAGAAAAGTTCAAGGAACCTATCCCAGTTGGTGTGAATGCATTGAATGTACAAGAAATGTTAGATGAATTAGTTGACGAAGAAGAGTTAATGGCACAATTAGCTGATGTCGCAGAGAGTGATCCAGAAGCGGATGCACGTCCTATTATAGTAGATTGGTTATATGAGAATGGGTATGATTATGTTGCTGATCGATTAGGATACGAACAAGATCAAGAGGTTGCTGGTGGTGATCAGGTAGATGATTTAATAAACGATGTTGAATCGGATGAAGAGGGTATGCAGGAAGGTTTTGATAATGACCCCTCTTTGGGTGATTGGATTACCTCGCCATGGGATTCGTTTAACAAGAAAGCAGATAATGATAACGAGAGATGGGATGCTGACATGAAACGTTTGCGAGGCATTGCTGGTGATTCATACGAAGCACACCGTGCAGAACAGGGATGCTTGGGTGATCCGCGTGATTGCTTAACGGATTTTAACAAAAAACGTGCAACCAAATCAAAGTCGTTGGGAGAAGATGCTGAAATCAATGATATGCTTAGGCTAGCAGGGTTAAATAAGACGACTCAAGTAAATCATTCATCAGAGATTAACCCAAAGGCAGTTGCTGCCAAGGACTACCATTCAGGTCAGTAGTTGAAAAATTATGCTGAAATAAAAATTAGAGTAAAGAAACCGTCTAAGCACACCCATCTTTATGTGATATCAGCGGGTAATTTATTTAAAATAGGGGTTACTAACAATATAGAACGTAGGATGAAAGCGTTGCAAACTGGTAACCCTTGCCCATTGCAGTTAGAATACTTAGATGAACGAAAAAACCCACATAAGGCAGAGAAGTATCTACATCTGCAATTCCAAAAAAACCATGTTCGTGGTGAATGGTTCGAGAATATATCATTAAAAGATATTAGAACCAAATTGCTATTATTTTTAGATCAAGATTAAAGTACAAAAACTAATTGCAAGATAAATAGACTTATGCTATACTTGGTAACAAGGAATGCATAATTGTTCAAACAACCAGGAAGGTTGATTTGAACTAGGCAAAACTTAAAAAGAAACATAGGTCTAATATAGGAGAAAATTTATGGCAAATTTAGCAGATATTCGTGCTCGTTTAGCAGCACAGGAAAACACAAAATCATCAACCTTTTCAGGTGATAATACAGTTTATGCACATTGGAACATTGACGAGGGGGATACGGCAACATTGCGGTTCCTACCGGATGGAGATACATCCAACCCATTCTTTTGGGTAGAACGTGCAATGATTAAGCTACCGTTTAATGGTATTAAAGATGGCGATGGTAAAAAAATACTAGTGCAAGTTCCGTGTATGGAAATGTACGGACCAGATGAAACCTGCCCAGTGCTTGCTGAGGTTCGGCCTTGGTTTAAAGTAACGGGAATGGAAGATATGGGACGTACATATTGGAAGAAGCGTAGTTATTTATTCCAAGGGTTGGTTCATCAAGATCCAATGGGTGAAGAATCCCCACCTGAGAATCCAATTCGCAGGTTTATGATTAGTCCGCAGATTTTTAAGATTATTCAAAGTAGTCTTATGGATCCAGAAATGGAAGAATTACCAACTGATTATTCACAAGGATTAGATCTTCGTATTGTTAAGACTAGCAAGGGTGGATATGCTGATTATTCAACGAGTAATTGGTCACGCAAGGAAACGGCACTTACTGAAGTAGAACTAGGTCATATTGAAAAATATAAACTAAATGTCCTTAGTGACTTCTTACCTAAAAAACCTGGTGATGTTGAATTGCAGATCATTAAGGAAATGTTTGAAGCAAGTGTTGATGGTGAAGCATATGATCCAGACCGTTGGGCTCAGTATTACCGTCCGTATGGAATGAACAAACCTGATGTAACAGCAGTGCCAAAACCAAAACCAAAACTAACGCCAACGCCAACGCATCCAGCTCCAGTATCTCCAGTATCTCCAGCATCTCCAGATGAAGTGGCTGAGACGGTAGATGAAATTCCTTTTGAAACGGTGCCACCGGTAGAAGAAAAGCCAGTAGCAACTGCATCAAAAGCGGAAGATATTTTAGCACAAATTAGAGCTAGACAGAAGGCATAATACACAATGCAAGAAAGTACGCTAGTTGAATTTAAACGAGAGCGCCTAGATACTATAAGCACTACCTTTTGTGCAGCAAAGTGGTTCTCGTGTGATGTTTATCTACACACTGGTGTAACGTCAAGTTGCAATTACCCTTCACCCCACCATATAGATCTTGATGCGGTGAAGGGTAATTGCTTAAAAATTCACAACACCGATACTAAATTAAATGAACGTGAGAGTATGTTAAATGGCACACAGCCTAGCGGGTGTGATAATTGTTGGAGAATTGAAAATACAGATACAAATGTGATGAGTCATAGGGTTTATGCAAGCAAACGACATGAGACCAATGCGTTTAGTCAATTGTCTGCCAGTGATATAATTGTACCAGAACTGATTAGTGTTGTATTTGACACATATTGCAACTTTAAATGTGTTTACTGTGACCCATCTCAAAGTAGTAGCTGGGCATCGGATATTAAATTACACGGTAATTATAATTTAAAATCAGATGAGCGGGAGACATATAATACTGATATATTAGATAATGTGTTGCGTGATGTGGATTATGATTCATTGTATTCATCTTTCGTGAATATGTTCGTTGACAATATACATGGTATTAGGAAAATAAATATCTTGGGTGGTGAACCGCTTATGAGTCCTAAAATTTGGAAGTTTTTAGATAGTATCACACAGGTTGATTGCAAACATATTACATTAGGTATAGTCACAAATTTGAGTCAATTGCCGTTAGTTAAACGTATAATAGCATACGAAACACATTTTAAACATATACAACTATCGGTGAGTATTGACGGCACAACCAGAAAATCAGAATTTATCAGGAATGGATTGAATTGGGATAACTTTTTAGAATGCATTGATTATATATTTAAAAGGTCGCAGATTGAAATATGGTTGCTAGGGACAATAAACATCTTGTCGTTAGATGGATTAATTGATGTTTTGAAATGGCATGAACATATACAGCAAAAATATAATAGAAAAGTCCCATATAAAATTAGCACGTGCAGATGGCCTAGTTTTCAAGCAATAACCATATTACCTACCTACATAAGGCAGTACTATATTAAGCAAATACAATCTTGGCTGGATATACATAGCACCCCTCTAGAAGATGACTTAGCGGATGAAATAATGATTGAAGAATTGAAACAACTATGTGTTTTGCTGGAACATGCCCCATCGTCAGCAAAAACCTATTTGTATAGGCAAGATTTCAGGTATTTCGTTGAAGAATTTGCAACGAGGAATAAATTAAGTATAAATGACACGTTTAGTGATGTATTATGTGAATGGATTAAGGAGTAATTGGATATGACAAAACCGTTTGATGTAAGTAAGTTTAGAAAAAGTATTACAAAATCAATTGATGGATTATCAGTGGGGTTTAATGATCCCACTGATTGGGTTAGCACAGGGAGTTATGCGTTGAACTATCTTATTAGTGGAGATTTCCACAAAGGTATTCCGCTAGGTAAAGTCACAGTTTTTGCGGGAGAATCCGGCGCTGGCAAATCGTATTTTGCATCGGGTAATATTGTAAAAAACGCACAAGATCAAGGCATTTTTGTTGTTCTTATTGATAGCGAAAATGCATTAGATGAATCGTGGCTTAAAGCACTGGGAGTAGACACTGCCGACGATAAATTACTAAAACTTAGCATGTGCATGATCGATGATGTTGCTAAGACTATCAGTGAGTTTATGGAGAGTTATAAGGCGATGGATGAAGAAGATAGACCAAAGGTATTGTTTGTGATTGATAGCCTAGGTATGCTTCTTACACCAACGGATGTTAAGCAGTTTGAAGCTGGTGATCTAAAAGGTGATTTAGGACGTAAGCCAAAGGCACTAACAGCGTTGGTAAGGAACACGGTTAATATGATTGGTGCGTATAATGTAGGTATTGTAGCAACCAACCACACCTATGCTAGTCAAGATATGTTTGACCCTGATGATAAGATCAGTGGTGGGCAAGGATTTGTGTATGCTAGTTCTATAGTGGTAGCTATGCGAAAACTTAAATTGAAGGAAGATTTGGATGGGAATAAAACGACGTCAGTGCAAGGTATTCGTGCAGCATGCAAGGTGATGAAAACGAGATATGCTAAACCATTTGAATCAGTGCACGTTAAAATCCCATATGAAACTGGCATGAATCCATACAGTGGGTTAGTTGATTTGGCAGAAAAGCAAGGATTGCTTGCCAAACGAGGCAATCGTTTGGTCTATATTAATAAAGAAACTGGGGAAGAGCTGTTGCAATTTAGAAAGGCGTGGGAAAAAAACACTGATGGGTGTTTGGATATGATAATGACGGAGATTAGTATTGGAGTGCGAGATACTGAAATAAATAACCCTACAGAAATTGTAACAGAGGAATAGAATATGAGTTTAGATTTATCATTGGAAATATGGGAAGCATTAAGACCGCATATCGCGGGTGGGTTTCAAGAAGCAGCAGATGATTTCGTTATGTTGTTGATTGAAAATGCAATTGATCCCGCCGATATCAATGCAAGCACATCAGACACCTATATTAAAAAATCACTAGTGGATCATGTGGTGGTGGAAGAATACGAAGAAGATGAAGATGCATTTGGCACGACATCATACGATGAATATGAGTAATGTGGTATTCAAAGATAACAAATGATTTATCCAATATACCTAAATTTATTGAATACTTCAATAATGAGTTAACAAATGCGAAAAAAGAAGTTAAGATAAATGGCAACGTTGAGGTGAATATTAAGGAGTTGCCAGGTATTACAGAACACCGCTTTTATCAATTGCAAGAGATAGAAGCGGTGTTAGCATACTTAGATATCCAGTTACGGCAGATTAGACGTAAATACTTCAAGAAGTATCTTGAAGGTTATAATCGTGCATTAAGTAGCAGAGATGCAGAAAAGTACGTCGATGGTGAAGATGAGGTTGTAACTTTTGAAATCCTAATGAATGACGTTGCATTATTGCGTAATCGTTGGTTAGCTATCCTAAAAGGATTAGACCAGAAAAGTTTTATGCTTGGTCATATTACCAAACTTAGAACAGCAGGAATGGAGGATGTTACCGTATAATGTTTACATCAGCAGAAGAAAGCCATAACCATAGCTTAGAAGTATTGAACTTGTTATACCAATACAATGATTTTATGGATAGTGTTAGTTCATTGTGTGATATGGGATGTGGTACTGGTGCTGACCTAGAGTGGTGGGCAACTAGAATGGCAGAAGATGATAATGAAAATTATATCCCATTGGAAATAAATTGCACAGGTATTGATACATTAGATCATATTAATATATCTGAAAAATATGATAATATTGAATATATTACAGCAGATTTCGAAAAATATATAACTAATACAAAGTATGATATTATTTGGAGTCATGATAGTTTCCAATATGCATTAAACCCAATTCAGACATTAAAGAATTGGAATAGTATGTTGGATGAGAGTGGTATGCTAGTGTTAATATTGCCACAGACTGTTAATATTGAATATAATAGACAGCAAATCTCATTGCAAAATAACCAATTCTATCATCATTCATTGGTAAGTCTTATTCATATGTTAGTTATTAATGGGTTTGATTGTAAAACTGGGTTCTTTAATAAACAGATCGATGATCATTGGATTAGTATCGTGGTTTATAAGAGTGATATTGCACCGTTATATCCTGGATTGCCGAATTGGTATGAATTAGCCGAAACTGGTTTATTGCCTGTGTCTGCTGTAAATGGAATCAATGAACGAGGATATCTACACCAGGATGATTTAATATTGCCTTGGTTAGATAAAAGTACAATGGGATTTGGGAATATATGATTGTTGTCCTAGTGACTGGTGGATTTGATCCTCTGCACAGTGGTCATATAGCATATTTAGAACATGCGAGAAAGTTAGGTGATAAGCTACTTGTCGGGGTGAACAGTGATGAATGGCTTATTCGTAAGAAGGGTCGGGGATTTATGCCATACACAGAGCGTGAAACAATTGTCCAAAGTATTGGTGTAGTAGATGCTACCATACCATTCAATGATGTTGATGACACCGCAAATGATGCGATCAACGAAGTTAAAAACCATTATAAAGGTTGTGAAATCATTTTTGCTAATGGAGGTGATCGGAAATCAACGAACATTCCTGAAGTAGATGCGTTTAGGGATGATGCAACAGTGACATTCGCATATGGGATTGGTGGTGAATATAAGAAGAATTCATCAAGGTGGATATTAGATGAATGGAAAGCACCAACGACAGCTAGAGATTGGGGATATTATCGTGTGCTGTATGAATGTACTGGGTATAAAGTAAAATTGTTATCTGTTGATCCTGGTAAAGCATTAAGTTGCCAAAAGCATAATCACCGAAGTGAACATTGGTTTGTATCGGGGGGATCTGGAACGGTGATGATTGGGAATGTTAAATATGATAATTTAAAAAAGTTTGACCAAATTAAAATCCCACGGGAACATTGGCATAAACTAGAGAACAATACTGATGAAAGGCTTGATATCATCGAAATTCAGTATGGTGAGAAATGCATAGAAGAAGATATTGATAGAAAAAGCATAAATATGTGTGATAACAATTACAACGGAGATTAATTATGGCAAATAGACGAGTAGATTTAATGGGCAGTGCATTTTCGGACACCGGAAATGTAACCATCAGCATTCAGTTGAATAACAATGAAGTATTTACTGGTGCAATTATAGCATCACCAACACAAGATGATGAAACACAGGCAAATGCAGTTGCCACGGCATTGTGTTCATTTGATATTGATTCGGCGCTTAGTGGTAATTTGCCATTGGTTATAACAGCGACTGGGGGAATATTATATTTTGCAAACTTGCATGCGGTTGTATGGAAGGATAGCGAACATACGGTGATGTCTTCCGACGCTGGGGACATTAACAGTAATACCACTGTATCTGATGGGAAGACTAATGCAATGGTGGATGGTGAACCACAAGTATTTGATGCATCTGTGGCAATGAATGAGAACGGCACAGTTGGCGATTGGCATTATAGAATTCCAGATAATTCGACATTAACTTGTGATATAATGGTTGATGATATTAATATTGCAGTTGACCCAACTTAAATATTAACAAAAGCATTTCATTTATACAACTGTCAGAAGATAGTTGACTGTACGGCTATTTGTGGTATTATACACCCTTCTTTAATTGGTTAAACGAAGAAGGGTGTATAATGTCGCACGTTCGTAATTTTTCAATGGTTCGTGCCGTGCTCATTTTATCAACGATGAAGTTTTTGAAATGATTCACCAATCGGAAAGCATTAGTGTAGCCCAAATGTATGCACAATAGTTTTTAATTTATGGTATAATACATTTATGAAGCAAGCTATAATTACTGTAAAAGATGAAGTGAATTGCAAGATCACAGGACTAGATCTTGGGACTAGAAAAAAATTAGTCAATAAATTAAAGTATCTAATCCCCCATGCAAGGTATCTACCTTCTGTCAAATTGGGTAGATGGGATGGCAAAATAGCATTTTTCCAGCTAGGTGGTAGCACATACATTAATCTATTGCCAATTATATTGCCTATTTTAGATAGCGATGGATACTCAGTTGAATTAAATGATTTGCGAGAATACCAAACAACATTCCATTTTGATGAAGTTACCGAAAATAGTTACCAGGTAATTAATTGGCCAACGAAGCACACATGCGCCGATCAACCAATTCAAATGCGAGATTACCAGGTGGAAGCCATAAATGCATTTTTGAAAAACCCTCAATGTTTACAAGAGATTGCTACTGGATCTGGCAAAACTTTAATGACAGCCTCGTTATCGGAACGGGTTGAACAATACGGCAGAAGTATTGTTATCGTGCCAAACAAGTCATTGGTAGTGCAAACAGAAGAAGATTACATTAATATGCAATTGGATGTTGGTGTATTCTATGGGGACAGGAAAGAGTATGGCAAACAACACACTGTATGCACCTGGCAAAGTCTTAATAGTTTGCTGAAACAAACTAAAAACCAATCAGCCGATATTACAATTGGTGAGTTCTTGGAGGGGGTGGTTTGCGTGATAGTTGATGAGTGCCATGGAATCAAAGCTGATGCATTGAAGGGATTGCTTACGGGGGCAATGGCACATATACCGTTGCGGTGGGGTTTTACTGGTACTATGCCAACGGAAGATTTTGAATTCAAAGCATTAGAAGTAAGTATTGGTTCAGTAATAAATAAAATTAGTGCTTATGACTTGCAGAATCAAGGAGTATTGGCTAAATGCCATGTGAATATAGTGCAACTAATAGATCTTGTTGAACATACTAACTATCAGAGTGAATTAAAGTATTTGTTATCAGATGAAAGTCGCCTAGATGCAATGGCTGATTTAATAAGAAAAGCAAATTCATCTGGAAACACGTTAGTATTGGTGGATCGGATTAGTGCTGGCAAAGAATTGGTTGAACGATTGGATGGTTCAGTATTTGTAAGTGGCGCAACGAAAGGAAAGGATAGACAAGAACATTATGATGAAGTGGCTGGCACAGATGATAAAATCATTATTGCAACATATGGCGTTGCTGCCGTTGGTATTAATATTCCTAGGATTTTCAACCTTGTGCTTATTGAGCCTGGTAAGTCTTTCGTTAGGGTTATTCAGTCAATTGGCCGGGGAGTTCGCAAGGCAAAAGACAAAGACTTTGTTCAGATTTGGGACATAACAAGCACATGTAAATTTGCCAAACGGCATCTAGGAAAACGAAAATCCTTTTATCGTGAGGCAGGGTATCCTTTTTCTATAGAAAAACTTGATTGGAAGTGAAAAATAGTATATACTAGCAGAATGAGAATACACACATTAGATGACAACCGTAGTTATAACCTAGACTCCCTGCCAGAAGAAATAGATGATTTGCGATTTGCAATATTAGATAACAGTAACCCAAAAGAACCAGATTATTTTTATATTCCCCTTATATTCTTAGAGAGTTTCGCTAGTCCATCACTGGTGCTTAAAATAGGCAACCATGTGATCAAAATGCCATTGGATTGGCATGTGCTAATTGGTGAAGAAGAGTTGGGTGACTTAGAAGCAATGCAATTAACTAGTATAAATGATAGAGATTTCAAGGTATTTGAATTTAATAGTCTTAGTAGTACAAGGGCAGAGTTTTTACCAATTGAAGTCGTTGATATATACAATGAAGTTCAGTGGTATTCACCAAAACTAAAAAACGGGCAGTATCTAGCTGTGCCACTAAGTGACGAGCCTGGTGCACCTGTGGTATATTTCATTAGTACGGTATCGCGTAATTGTGAAGTCGTTGATTATAGCAAGGCATGGTAAAATGGCACATAAGCTAGATATTTTTAAAGTATTGGCATCATTGGATAAGAAAGATTATACATTGTATGATTCTTTATCTGATGAAGAGAAGAAAGGGTTCACTGCATTCCTAACTAATAAATGGATGGCTAGTGTTGATGGGTCAAATGAATTACAGCACTATTATCTAGCAAGTACCAATCATTACAGCAATAAACATTTATTTGATATTGGTAGACATCCAAAATTACAATACCTATCATTGGTTGCTAGTAGTCCAGGTATAGGCAAACAAAACCACACTTGGATTAAGGCTAAGAAAAAGGAAACCACCAAAAGCAAACAAGATATTAAACGGATATTAACTGATATGTACCCCCTATACAAAGAAGAAGATATTGAAGTATTAAGTAATTTCGTTACTAAACGGGAGTTGACAAAATATGCAAAAGACAGCGGAAGTTGAGGTCTATGCTTGTAAATTTTGTAATAAAGATTTTAAGCGTGAAAAATCATTAATCGTTCATTTATGTGAACCAAAGAAAAGATACAATGAACGAACTGAAAAAGGTGTTCGTAATGGGTTTAACACATACCTAAAATTCTATGAATATTCACAAGGGTCAGCTAAATTAAAATCGGAGGAGGATTTTATAAAAAGTTCATATTATAATGCTTTTGTAAAGTTTGGTAGGTATTGCAATGATATCAATGCTATTAATCCAGCTAAATTTGCCGATTTTGTGATTGGAAGTGGAAAAAAATTAGATCATTGGGCAAAGGATTCGACGTATGCTGAATATAAGTTAAAATTATTACATACCGAACATTCGACCGATGCATTAAGTCGTGGGTTACGGCATGGTGTTAACTGGGCAGAGTTAACCAATAACGTATACTCAGATTTATTGCGAAAAGGTGGCACTAATGCGATATGTCTTGCTATTACAAAAGGTGAACTGAGTGCGTGGGTTATATACAATTGTGACAGCGGACAGCAGTTTTTAAATGGTTTAAACGAGGATCAAATGGCAATCATATGGGATTACATTGCACCAGATTATTGGCAAAAAAAGTTTAATGATTATGAGGAAGACCAGGTATATACCAAAGAAATGTTAACTAAGGCGGGTTGGTAAATATGGCACATAATGCTGATATTGACATTGATTTTGCTGACCGTGAAGATATACTTAATTTGATTAAACACATACCAGCAAGACAAGAAACTAATACGGAATCAAAGCATCATAATAGTGGTGTATATGTTACTGATATTCCGTATGATCCTGTGCATGATTGTGCAAGTATTGATTATAAAGAAGCTGATACTCGTGGATATTTCAAGGTTGATTTCTTGAATGTTTCAGTATATAAACTCATCAAAGATCAAGATCACTATGAACATTTACTCGCACAGAAACCACAGTGGGAGAAATTACTAGATAAGGATTTTTGCGAACACGTAATACACATTGGGAATTACAATGATTTAATATGTAGATTGCGTCCTGATAGTATTCCGAAGATGGCTATGTTTTTAGCACTAGTTAGACCAGCGAAGCGGCACTTATTGGATAAGTCGTGGGGAGAAATAGCTGAGGGTATTTGGGATAAGCCGAATGATGGTAGCTACTATTTTAAGAAAGCACATGCAGTATCATATGCGATGTTAGTAGCACTTCATATGAATATACTGGGATGATTAAACTATTATTCAACTCGACGAACGAGAATAATTGATTTTCGTTTCTTCTTCTGTATTGCTATTTCGGTTAGGCTAGTGTTTGGACCACATAATATTTTAACATTCTTGTTCGTGAATACACGCTTGTAATTTTTAAATACA
>Ga0209658_1001579_pt1 | contig 13559 bp, 14 predicted proteins | sample SaaInlV_150m_DNA_6_FD_184656 | JGI IMG/M metagenome (GOLD analysis project Ga0209658, IMG submission 184656) | Marine microbial communities from expanding oxygen minimum zones in the Saanich Inlet - SI037_S4LV_150m_DNA (SPAdes) (version 2) | ecosystem: Environmental > Aquatic > Marine >...
TATGAACATAAATTTGCACCAGCTGGTGTTAAAGATGTATTGGGGACAGATAAAAAGCCTGACTTTAAAACTATTAAAACACCTAAAAATCTTGGAACACCCTTTTCAACAAGAACAACTTCTAAGGCCATAGGCAAAGGAGCTGCTCTTGATAGATATAAGACTTTAGCATATGGTGATATACCAAAAAGTGGCGTAGATGGAGAGAGATATGATACAAAAACTGCAAAGACAGCTGGGGCTGGACAATACAGTGGACAAGAAAAAGATGAAAAAATTCCAGCTGGAAAACAATATGTAATATCCGCAACAGATAAACTAGGATTAGTAAAGAAAAATACGGACAAACAGAATTATAAGTATGGTCAAGGTACTGGTATTGGGGAACCTGATAAAGTTAATATGCATCCGTATGGAGATGATGATATAAACCCGAATGATGATTACATTAAATTTAAATTTAAAGATTTAATTAATAATAAATATATTATATTTAGAGCATTTTTGAGTGGAATAAGTGAATCACTTACTCCAGAATGGAGTTCAGAAAGATACATTGGTCGTCCAGATAGTGTTCATGTTTATCAAGGAGTAGATAGATCAATGAGTTTTGAATTTATGGTTGTTCCAATGACAAAACAAGAATTACCTATATTATGGGAAAAATTGAATTATCTTGTTGGACTTACATACCCATCTTGGAAGAAAGTTGGAGGTGGTAAAAGAATGGAAGCTCCTTTTATAAAATTGACCATTGGAGATATGTACAACGATGTTCCTGGATTTTTTAGTAGTTTAAGTGTTACAGTTGATGATAATTCACCTTGGGAAATTAAAGATGGACTTCAATTACCACATGCAATAAATGTAAGTTGTGAATTTACTCATATCGGACAACATGTATTAGCATCACAGGGTACTCATTTTGATTTTGGTGGAAAAGCTAAGTCGTTTCTCAAACCATATAATCAAAGTACTGGAAAATTAGCCAAACGGGAAAATGATTGGGATGCGGTTTATAATAATATCGGCGCCGCCGCGGCCAAGTGACCATAGAGATAAATTATGAGTAGATATAAATATACAGGAATGAAAATAGATAAGAATACTGGCAATCGGGTGATGAAAACCACACTATATCCAGAAATACAGATAACTGATAATGATATATTTGTATATCCAATAGACGGAGATAGATTAGAAAATATAGCATATAGACACTATGGAGATTCTACATTATGGTGGATTATAGCAAAGGCAAATGATATCCGTGATGGTTCGTTTGCATTGAAACCCGATGAAAAATTAAGAATACCGGGAAATGTTTCACAGGTAATAAGTGATTTAAGGTCAATAAATGAGGATTTTTAAAGGTTATGATAAGTTTATCACCAATACATAGAAAGATAAGAGATACATTATGTAGGAAAATCAAAGCAGTTTCTAGAGATTTCGGATCTACTGATCCTCTTGATCCTAAAAGTGGGTTGCAAGAATCATATACAAAAACTGTTTGGTGTAGAATGTTTTCTGCGGTAGATAGTACCGCTGTTGAATCCAATTCAGGCATGAAACCTGGAATGAAAAACGCTGTCATAATGGGTGGAGAAACAAAAGACAGTAAATCTGAAGATATGTTGTTTGGATTTGATTCTATTTATTCCCCCCGAACGGCCGATAAGGTTAATTTTGGAGAATTGAAAGAGGATCCAGATGGATTAAAAAGACCAATGGCTGGCATTAGAAGTATAGATATTAACTATAAAGGTGGATTATCGGCTATTAGAACAGCAACTATAAATTGGACTTGTTGGTCGTTTGATGACATAGAAAGGTTATCACCACATTTTATGGCACACGGAAAGGGTGTTTTGATAGAGTGGGGATACTCTACTCCAGAAGTTGATAGAGAGGAACAATTTGGCAAACAGGATATGATTGATGGAAAGGCATATACTAAAATAAAGGAAAGGATAGTAGAATTAGGTGGTAATTATGACGCAATGGCAGGAATAATTTCTAATTGGGAATGGTCATTAAGAGATGATGGTGGATTTGATTGTACGACTAAAATTGTATCTCGCGGAGTCAATATACTTGATGGTGATATTTCTGGCAATGAGACTTCACGTGATGATGAAGAAGGGGAAAAAGATTTAACTCCGAGTGAATTTGTTGGAATATTACGAGAAAATATTATTGGTTTGTGTGCGGAAGGTGATGGATGGACAATGGGACCAGCTTACTCTATTCCAAATCATGATAAACAAAACTGGCAGCCAGGTGGTAAAACCCCCACTCAGCCTCCCGGATGCATATACATTAAAATTGATAATTATTTCTCTAATCCAACAGGAGGTCCTTGGGTTAGCTGGGGATTTTTTGAAGATAACATTTTAAGTAAATTTATTGGTAGATATGAAAGAGATAGTGGGAGGGTAGTTAATTCGTTTAGAAGTATTGAACCTGTATTGGCTGATAAAAATATAAAGGGAGCATATTTAGATAATAATGGTGAAGTAACTTCCGATGTTTCTAAAGCAAGATTTCAATCAGTTAAAATTAAAAATAGTAAATGGTTACTAACTACTGATGCGTTTAGATGGATATTACCAGGAAATAATCAGTTTAAAATAGAAACTATGAAGAGAAACAAGATGGAGAGTTGGGAGAATAACGAAGATATCCTTAAAAAACTTGGTCCCATTGTTAATGATGGGAATAAATTTCCAAGTTTTCTCGTTCCTGCTACTGATTATAAACAAGGATATTTAAGGAATATTGTATTAAATTATGATTTGATAACAAAATCATTTGAAAATGCAAATACTGTAAAGCAAGGAATGAGTAATTTATTTAATGAATTAAATAATGATACTGATGGGTTTTGGGGTTTTGAATTAGTTGATGATCCTTATATAGATGGTAATGTTAAAGTAGTAGATTCAGGCGTATCGAGTCGTAAGCCTGAAGGGTTATTGGAAGATCGTGCGAAATACATGAATAAAGACGAAAATGATGAATTTGGAAATCCTGAAAGTGAAGTATTTACATTCCCGTCTTGGGGTGAAAAAAGTATAGTAAAATCTCAAACTTTAACAGCAAAACTTCCAAGTGCAATGGCAGTATCTGCAATGTACGCGGGATCAGCACCCCCTGGGACAGAAAGAAAAAATTCTACGGTTAAAGGAACAGTGGTTGCTAAATTAACTGGAGAATCAGGAGTAGATCAGTCTCAACCAAATATTTTGTCCGCCGGAAAAACGGTTGGAAATTTTGGAAGTAAAAGCCCGTGGGGCCCCGAAGTTTCTTATTGGAAAGAAGGAGGACGCGGTTGGCTCAAAAGTGATAAACTTAGCTCCACCACAGTTCCCTCGGCCGAAATCAATGGTGGATTCGGCCCAAATCACGGTGTTCCATTTGATGAAGTAACGTTTGCTCAGTTTCTAAACTCTGTTGCGAACGAAGACTCGAAGGATAAAAAAGACAAGAAGGCTAAGGAGGCAAAAAAGAAGGCAGATTATGCAAGAGTGGTTGCATCTTCAAAAGAAGCCGATGATAATTTTCATAAATTACATCCATTATCGGATAAGGGAAATCTTCGTGAGGTGGCGATCGAACTTAGGGATTCATCCGGCTGGTTTAACGATGATGAAATTTTTTATATCTATCGACAGGACGGAAAATTGAGTGAATTGACAGGATTTCCAATATTCATGCATAGAAGCATGCGTGATTATATACACGGACAGGGACTTAAACAAGATCAAGATGAACAAATAGAAGAATCGGGAGAACCCATGATACCAGTAGAATTGGAAATAACAATTGATGGTATTGGAGGTATTGTTCCAGGAAACGCATTTCATGTTGATTATATTCCAGGCAGATATAAAGAGTTTTGTGTGTTTCAGGCGATAAAAGTGGATCATAGTGTTTCTGGTGGTGGTTGGACTACTACTATAAAGGGATTGCCAAGAGTGAATGTAAAAGGAATACTGAAGGAAAAGTAACTCGATGAATAGGAAGGAGAAGAATAATGACAGAATTTAAGTTAGATTTGACTAAGGTGGGATCGAAGAAAAAAAGTTCACATCAAAAAATACGAACTAATAAATATAGTGTGAGACGTCCCCTAATTCATGATTTAAATACAGTAATCTCTGAAGAACACGAAGAGAGAATTATAAATAATGCTGGTACGGTTCAAAAGTTTGGTGATTTTAAATACCAAGATGGTGGTACAGTTCCCGTTGGAGAACCTTATCATATTCATTATTCAAGATTGGGGAAATCAGAAATTTATATGACTGGAACAGAACACAATGAAACTTCTTTGATAATTGATAGAGTAAAAGGGAATACCAACTTTGGTCAGTATGTTGAATTAAAACAACCATCAAAAGGAATGGATTATTTAGATAAACATAAATTTAAAGTTACTAATAAACATCGTAAGATAGGACGTGCAAGAAGATATTTTGCAAGACAGGGAAATGATTTAAAATCTCCCGTTTTTGAAATTTCAAAGGCAAGTTTTAAGAAAAAAACTCCATTTTATAAAAAGAAAGAGATGGTGTGGAGTTTAGATATTAATAGACAAATGATGATAAATGACAACATTGATGAAATAAATAGAGTGGTTAGGGAAGGATTTAAGTCGTTAGAATTCGTGTTAAATCCAAATGAGGGTTATTTGGGAGATGGTAAAAAATCACAAGAAGAAAAACTTAATAAATTAAGTAGATTTGTCAACGTTATACCTCCAGATGATTATTCAACTCCACCACCAGATAGTGGACCACCACCATCACCACCAGAAGGGGCGGAGAAGCTTAGTGGATAACCACCATCAAACGGCGGACAACAAGGAGCATAAAATAAATTTACATTTTGAGAATTTAATTTGATATATATATATAAATAAAGGTTATTGGTAATATGAAAATAGATGTACTAGATAAAGGTTACATTGAGGTTGTAGATAGTCTCGGTGATGACTTGACACCAGTTAATGCGGCCAGAGTATCATTCGGCGACCGTAGTAATGAATTTACAGAGAAAGATAGGAAATTATCTAAGTTCCTAATCAAAAATAAACACTTTAGTCCATTCAGACATCAACATGTAATGATGATTATCAAGGCACCCGAATTTGTAATGAGACAAGCATATAAGCATGTCGTTGGGATAGAAACCACATCAGACCATCCTACCAAAGACCACGCTTGGAATGAGATTAGTGGTCGTTATGTTGAGTATGAGGATTTTTATATACCAGATGATTACAGAGCTCAATCGGATGATAATAAACAAGCAAGTGATGGTGTGGTAGATGACCAAGAGGGTGCATCAGCACTATGGAAAAAATCACAATCTACTGCTATTAAGTGTTATCGAGAAATGTTAGATATGGGAATGGCTAAAGAACAGGCTCGTAGTATTTTACCACTTACAGTTTATACCCAAGTATGGTGGACAGCATCATTTCAGTCAATTATGAATTTTATAGAATTACGAGATGAACCTACAGCCCAAGTAGAGATACAAGAATATGCAAGAGCATTAAAGAAAATAATGTTAGATGTATTTCCAGAAACAACTAAACTGTGGGAAGAAGTATATTGGAATGAATAAAGTAACACAGTTTGTTAGTTACGAGAAAATGTCTAAATATGTAGCCAATATAATTGAAGATATTTTTAAAAAATCATTTAGAATGTCATTTCCCAAATTGGTACTATCCACAGGTTCAACTCCACTTGGATTATATGAAGAACTTGTAAAACGGCAATTGGATTGGAGTAATATTACATCATTTAATCTTGATGAGTATATTATGAATCCAGACCATAAACAAAGTTATCATAGTTTTATGAAGAGAAATTTATTTGATAAAACAAATATTTATCCAAATAGTTATAATTTTCCAGATAAAAATACCCAGTCATATGAAGATAAAATAAGAGAAAAAGGTGGAATTGATTTATGTATCTTAGGTATAGGAACTAATGGACATATAGCATTTAACGAACCAGGTTCTTCATTTGAATCACGAACACGAGTAGTAGATTTATCTGAACAAACTATACAAGATAATTCAAGGTTTTTTGATTCGATAGATGATGTACCAACACGGGCAATTACTATGGGATTAGGAACTATTATGGAATCAAAAAGAATATTAGTAATGGCACAAGGTAAGAAAAAGAAAGGTATTTTAGATAAGGCGATGTTTGGTAAAATAACAGAAAAAATACCAGCATCTATTTTACAAACACATGATAATATGGAGGCTTTTTATTGTGATTGATAAGATAATGAAAAGAGATTTGTTGAAAGTGTATGAGAGTCAAAGGGAAGTACTTAATTGGTTTAGTCCTTGGTATGAGATAATAACAAAGATTAATAAATGAAAGTTATATTTTGTATTCCAGGAAATAGTTTTTCAAATAGGTTTTTGAAATGTTGGACTAATCTTACTAGAGAATTACATAAAAGAGGTATTGAATATGAACTTTTAAGTCAATATATTCCTAATGTATATCAAGTTAGATCATTATTATTAGGGGGAGATAAAAACTTTGGTCAATATCAAGCACCGTGGCAAGGTAAGAAAGATTACGACTATATAATGTGGATAGATTCAGACCAAGTTTTTGAACCAAATGATTTTTTTAAGTTATTGGAACACGATAAAGATATGGTTTCTGGGTTATATTTAAGAAAACCACGAAGTGATAGTTTAAATGATATACCAATAGAATTTGCGTGTTTTAATGAGGATGGAAAGAGATTATATACAAATGAAGTTAATGGTGAATTGAGAAAAGTATGGTCAAATGGTATGGGATGGATGTTAATTAAAAAGGGTGTGTTTGAAAAGATAGAATATCCTTGGTTTGGCCCTGTTATTGAAGGACTTGGATTTCACGGTGAGGATGTAAGTTTTCAGTTAAGGGCTAAAGATGTAGGATTTGATTCTTATGTAGACACAAGTATTATAGTAGGACATGAAAAGGAAGTAATATTAAAATGAACGGGTGGATATTATTTAAACGAGATGTAAAAGACTCTTATGAAACTCAAAAACTCATAGAAGAATTTGAGAAACAAGGACTTAAAATTCGTGTAGTCAATCCACAAGATGTAGATATCTTTGTCGATAGAGACGATAGAAAATCTATATTAGTTGCTGGTAAATCAAGACCTTTACCTGATTTTGTAATACCAAGAACAGGTAGTGGAACAACTTACTTTATTAAAGCTATTATTCGTCATTTAGAGAGGTTGGGAGTGATACTTATTAATGGTAGTGATGCCATAGATAATGTAAAAGACAAGTTATATACTCAACAAGTTTTAGGACAATCAAGTTTACCAGTACCAAAAACTCTATTGGTTAAACATCCAATTGATATTGATTTTGTAGAGAGGAATATAGGGTATCCAGCAATCATAAAAACTCTTAGTGGTTCATTTGGTGCAGGTGTATTTTTGTGTGAGAATAGAAACCAATTACAACAACTATTGAAAATGGCAGAAATAACAAAACCAAGTTATAATATTATTATTCAAGAGTTTATTAAAGATTCACATGGTAAAGATTTAAGGGTATTAGTAGTAAATGGTAAAGTGGCTGGATGTATGATGAGACAATCAGTAGATAATGATTTCAGAGCAAACATTACAAGAGGTGGTGAAGGTATTCCATATCAGATTGATGATGATATAGAATGGTTAGGTGGTGAATCTGCGAGATTACTCAACTTGGATATAGCAGGAGTGGACTTGTTATTTGATGGTGATTCGTATAGTATATGTGAAGTAAATTCATCTCCCGGTTTTGAGGGAATGGATAAATATTGTAAGACAAATGTTGCAGAACAAATAGTTACTTATGTAAAACATAAGATAGGTTATAGTGATAATAGAAACGAAACTTGAGTTTGATAATTTTTTAGAAGAATATCAAGATTCGAGTTGTATTTTAATCCCAATATTATGTGATGTAAATAAACATCCAATAGAAAATGATTTGTGCCTTCTATATGTGAAAATATTAGATGGTGAAGAATATCTTTTGCCGTTTAAACACAGTGAAACAATTAATCTTGATGTATCATATCTTGATAAATTAAATTCAGACCATAAAAAATATGTATATAGTAAAAAACAATTCAATCATATAATTAAATGGAAAAATGTGATAGACATCAATCTTCAGTATTATATGAAACATAACCAACCATTATATATCGAAGATATAACAACTAATACCCACGATTATTTTAATAGAAAGTATTATAAATTAGAAGGTGTAAATTGTATAGTTCCAATATTAAAACATTTGGAATTATGTAGAAAATTATCCAATGAATTTCAGAAACATATTGATTTACCAGTTCATCAAGAATATAATGATGATATAATTGATAATTTGACTTACTTAGAAACTGCTGGATTAAATACCAAAGAAAACATAGTTTATAGTGAATATAATTTATATACATCAACAGGTAGACCAAGTAATAGATTCGGTGGTATTAATTTTGCAGCATTAAATAAAACAGATGGTTCACGGAAACCATTTAAGAGTAGGTTTGAAAATGGTATGTTAGTTGAGTTTGATTATGATGCATATCACTTACGATTAATAGGAGAGGTGGTTGATTATAAATTTCCAGATGGTTCAGTTCACGAGCATATGTCTAAATTTTACGGATGTGATTATCAAGAGTCTAAAAATCTGTCTTTTAAGTATCTTTATGGTCATATTCCGATAGAAGTGGTTCAAATGAACCCATTTTTTGGTAAAGTTCATGATTATATTAATAAGATTTGGGATGAGTATAAACAAGGAAAATTTATAACTTCTAATATTTATAATAAGAAGATATATAGGAAAAATTTATCTGAAATGAATAGGAATAAGCTATTTAACTATATGATTCAGTTGATGGAGACAGAAAATAATATGAAGATGTTGAGTAACTTGATTCCTTTTTTAGAATCATACAAAAGTAAGTTGATTTTGTACAGTTATGATTCATTTTTGTTTGACTTTAACTTAGACGATGGAGTGGACTTTTTGAAAAAAACTAAAAAGATTATCGAGAGTAACGGGTTATTTCCCACAAAAACAAGTAAGGGGACAAACTATCATGAAATGGAAGATATCACAGAAAAATTATGAACGATTGGGATAAAATATTAAAAGATTTTGCACGTAAGTGTAAAGGTGGTGCACCAGATATGACCAATTCACGGCATCTTGCTTTATTACGAGAATCACTAATCAAGTTCGGTTGGAAAGAGAATGCCACGAATGAGTTTATTGGTAATTTGAGAGAAGGTGAAGAAATAGTTACAGAAGGAACGAATAAAAAACTTTCATATAGCGATGTTGGTAAAAAGCTTGCAAAAATAAAATCTATAGAACAGCAGGGAACTGTTGATAAGAAAATATATGGTGATATATCCCCTGTTGAGTTTATTAAAAGAATTAAAACTACTTTCAAAGGAGCTACTAATGTAAAATCATATGATGCAGGAGATACGGTTCAAGAACCAACAGGGAGTGGGAAAGGGGCCCCGAAAAGGATGAGTAGTAAAGCTAGATGGTTCACTTGGAAATGGAAAGGTAATAATTACGATATAGGATTGATGCCAAAATCTGCAGGTGGTAGAGGTTCAAATCAGACAAAAGATCAAGAACTATCGTGGATGTTAGTTTTAAGTGGTATGCAATATGGTGGAAACCCAAAGAATAAAGAAGAATTTCTTTCATTATTAGTTTCTAATTCAAGTGTATATGGTAAAATTGACGGCGTGAATCAGAATACCGCGGAAGGTTTGGCTGCGTTTTTAGAAGAAAATGATAGTTGGTATAATGCTCATGTCAAACAATGTGAAAAGTTTATAAAAAAGATTAACAATGACCAACCAATAAAATATGTAAAAGATTCCAGTACATTATCAGTTAATACAATAGCACAAAAACTATATAAACAAGATTTTGGTGGTAAAACATTAGATACGGATAAATGGAATCCCGCAGATATATGGTTACAATATGGTTCTGTTAAGAAATCAGCAACATCATTAAATGAATATAACAATTGGATAATGGATTCATTAAAAAATGGAAGTGGATGGGTTGGTGTATCTTTGAAAAAAGGTGGTGGTAAAGTTGGTATAGTGAATAATATTATGAGGCCAGAATACAAAGTAACAGGATTAGAAACTAAATATGGTGGGTTATTATCACAAGGTGTAACTTTTAATTATAAGGGTACAGATTTAGATGGATTTGGATTAAACTTTAGAATATTTCAAGGACGATCAGATGAATTAATTAGGGGAGAAGTTATTAAAAAGGGAGCAGAGGCGGTACAAGGTAAGGCTAAATTAACAGAATTTGATACTTTTAAAAAAGGAATATATTCTGCAGTAAAGGGTGTATATAAAACTAATGTAAAGCTAGATAAGAAAACAAAAAAATTCGTTTTTGATGGAGCCACAGGAAAAAAGAACTTTAGTACAGTTAAAACAGCTTTTGGTAAAATTAAAAACGCTTCTTATGGTACTCAACACGGAGATTGGAAGAGTGCATTTGGTAGTGAAAAGGCATTTCTTGACCGATTAAATACTCATCCTAAAATAATGAAAAAGAAGGAAGGTCAGATTAAATCAGCTTTAAATGCAAGATTTCAAACCATAGTGTTGGGTTCAATTGTAACTCATATGAGTAATAAAGATTTACAAAAAGTTATGGTTGGAATGTTACTATATGGTAAATCGGAATCATCTTGGTCAGCTGCACACTGGAAGGCCCAATAATGAAAACACAACTACTTTGCACATTCACTAAACGAAATAGACTCTACGATACAGTAAGTCTTATCATTGAGTGCCATGACATAGTATTCAACAAGATTTATGTATTCAGTAATGAAGATGACCATCATCAATTAATTTGTACTTATAATATACCACAAAATCAAGATAATTATATTGAAGGTGTTGATACAATAGCACTTCACAGAAAGAAACAGACTAACACATTATACACTATTAATTCATTAAATGAAATCATTAGAGAAAAGAATCAAGGAGTTTTAGATAAAACATTTCCTGTACCTTGGGAAGAATATCAAAATACTTTATTGTTAGTAAATGATGAAGGATTAAATAAGATACATACAAGAATTTATACTATTGTAAACGTTGATACTTGGGAGACTGACCAAAACTTAAAAAATGAATTATAGGTTTTATTATCCAGAATGGAATAATCGAAAAGAAGTCTGTAAAGACTATCCACAAATAAAAGAAATAACACGAGAACCAACATCCTTTTGGTATGGAGTTGGGCCTAAACGAACCATCCGAAAGACCAAAAAATCAATCCAAAGATTACTGAAACGGGCAGACCCGTATTTACCAGTATTAGTTGTATATTCAATACCATATAGAGATTTAGGTCATCATTCAAAGGGTGGTACGGGCAGTGATAAAGAGTATTTAGAGTTTATTAGAGAATTCTGTGACGCCTTAGGTGATAGAAGTCCAATAGTAATATACGAACCAGATTGTATTCCACATATGGAAGAAATGGGTGTAGTGGATGGATTAAAACGATTATCTTTGATAAAGAAATCAGTTGAAATGTTAAGTAAGACAAACGCATTGGTATATCTTGATATTGGACATCCAACTTGGTTGTCAGTCCCAAAGGCCGTTTCATATTTAAGAATGTGTGATATACACAAAGTTAGAGGGTTTAGTATTAATACAAGTAACTATTATGCTACAACTACCTGTTATAAGTATGGAAAGACTATAAGTAAGAGATTAGATGGAAAACACTTCGTAATCGACACGTCAAGAAATGGAACAGGAGCATCAAAAGAACATTTTAATCCATATGGAAGGTCAATCGGTGAATTTCCAACCACCCAAACTTGTGATGAATTAGTAGATGCATACCTTTGGATTAAAGTACCAGGTGAAAGTGATGGTAAGGTAAATGGGGGACCCAAAGCAGGCCGTTTTTCACACAATTTGGCGTTAGATTTGATACATAACAAAAAAAAGTGAAAAAAACACTTGACTTTCTCGTTTTTTCTTCGTAAGATCAATTACGAAATGAGAGAGATATAAAATATGAAAAACTATTTAACAAAAGAAAACGACCTTGACCACATTAAGATATTAGATTCAGTTGGTTGTATGTTTAATACATCAATGGGAACGGTAATACCAATGATGGAAGATGGTTCGTTTGATGTAGATAATCCTTTGGATATTATGGAACACGACACAGAATGGTTTGGTAATTTGTCAATCGCAGATTTTGATATAGTAGAAGATTGGTTTGACAAAGAAGATTTAGACATAGGGGGTATGTTGTTGGATATGGATGAGTTAGTGTTTGATAATCCAAAAGATGAACACGATTTCAACGAAGCAATGAATGGGTATTGGAAGTAAATATGTGTGATAAATGTAAAAAACATAAATCAACAATCGAGTACAAAGGTGGTAAATATTGTACTTGGTATTGTGTGAAAAAAAAATAAAAAAAGCCTTGACTTTATCAAATATTATTCGTAAGATCAAGTAACAAATAGAGAGAGTAAATAATGAATATAAAAAACGAAATCAGAAAAGTAAGTAGTCTTTCGGAACTAAATGAATTATCAGCGTTCATATCTGAATGTAAGACTATGTTGGGTAAAGCAACATTAGCAGTTGGTTCTAAGGTATGGGTAGTTCAGAAAACTAAAAGGACTGCTGGAGTCATCACTAAGATGAATATCAAAAAAGCTTTAGTTGATATGAATGGAATGACTTATAGAGTTCCATTTTCAATGTTGGAATTAGCATAAAAAAGTCAAAAAAAGACTTGACTTTTACAAATTTTATTCGTAAGATCAAGTAGAGATTGAAAAGGTTATATAATGAGAAATAAAAAATTATTACTGTTATCACTATTATTTATATCCAGTTTATTTGGTCAAATAAATATTAAACCAGTTAAAGGATATGGTGTAAGTGGTGGTATTGGTGGTTATAGTGTTAAACTGAAAGATAATAGACAAACACTTCTTAAATTGGAAGGTACGATACCTGAAAAGAGTGGTTATCATAGAGTTACTTGGAAAACAGATAAAAAGTTCTTTTGGAGTAATGGAATAGCAACAGATGAAGTTAAAGTTGTTAATCCAGTAAGTTATTCTAAAAATGGTATGGTTTATACTATGGTTGGGGTTTTTCCAGAAATGAAAGGTAAGACAATAGTTATTACCGCAACTTATGATGAATATACTGATACTATGACATTAAAATTGAAATAAATTGCACCGTGGCTATGAGTTTCCTACGGTAATTTGGAAACTTGGTGGGTTTGAGAGTGACTACCTATTTGGAACTCTCAAAAATTTTGGGGAATAGATAGTTAGACTATACCGCTGGACTCGTTTGAGGACTCTGGATTCCCCAATTTTTTTAGCTATAAAAAATAGTGTTTGAGAAATTTAGGTGATATATATATT
>Ga0209658_1001606_pt1 | contig 13411 bp, 15 predicted proteins | sample SaaInlV_150m_DNA_6_FD_184656 | JGI IMG/M metagenome (GOLD analysis project Ga0209658, IMG submission 184656) | Marine microbial communities from expanding oxygen minimum zones in the Saanich Inlet - SI037_S4LV_150m_DNA (SPAdes) (version 2) | ecosystem: Environmental > Aquatic > Marine >...
ATACAAAAAAACATATAGCAGTCTAAATTTTCCTAACCAGTACACGCTGGTTATACCCACACAAATAAATAGCTAATGAGATTAAGGTTGCACCATGCTCATTTCCTTAATGCACATTCATTTATTTTTTATGGTTATTTTATAATATTAAAAATATACTTCAATACTAATGTCAAGCTTAAATCTTGAAAAGTTTATCCAACAAAAAAAGGATAAAGAAAAACTAAAGAAAAAATGTTATAAAAATGTATTAGAACAAATTAATAATATCATAAAAGTTAGTATGGATCATGGAGCTAGTAATATGACATATACCATACCCATGTTTATTATTGGCGAAGCTGATTACGATCCATTAGAAAGTGTAGAATATGTAATTAAAAAGTTATCAAAACAAGTGTTATTTAAAAGAATTGTTACTAAAATAGAAATGTATGATCCGAATATTTTATTAATAGGTTGGGATTTGTCAAAATTATGATTTCCTCTATTTATTGAATAATTTAATAATCAATAAGATCATTATGCAAATGAGTATTAATGTAATTGCATCTGAATTAGCGTGAAATTTTTCTACTATAGAATTCATAAATTGCGATAAGTCTATTGTTGGCTTTTGTTGTTGTAAATATCGTGCTCTACATACTGAACATTTGTTAATATGAGTGTTTACTGCAATACATACTTTATCATCGTATGTTGGTACATCATGTTGTCCAAACTTTTCTTTCAATTTCATATATTGAGAATATTGTTTAGATTCGGATTTACTATTGTCGGAACTTTCGGTCATTGTATATTCGCGAGCTCGAAATTCTTCTGATTTATCTGAGTCTAAACTTTTTCCGTCATTATCAAAATCACTTCCCCATGCGTCTTCTATTGAACAGAACATTTTATAATATAGTATAGATAATATTAACATAAATATTATTTTTTATCTGAATATATAATATTATGAATTACATACTCATATTAGTAATATTTATAGTTGTATATTTTGCAAGCAACATACCTAATTTAGAATATTATATTGATTTACCAATAATTAAATTTTCAGTTTTAGGATTGATTGTATGTTATGCAAATGTCAATACTAAATACGCTTTATACATTACTGCTCTATATTTATTTTTATATAATATTGCTGTAACAAAAGCAACCAAAGAAAATTTTAATACAATGGAAACATTTCAACAATATGATCAAATGGATTCTGATGCTTATAATGATAGTATTGAATTCTAATGATAGTATTGAATTCCACTAATTTTCGATAAAATATATATTTATACAAATTACGTTATATAAATATATTATAGTTTCTAAATAATTTATAATGAGTAATAGACAAAAACCTTTTCCAGATACCGAAACGGATATGATGTATAATCTGTTAGCCGATCCGACAAAATTAAAACCTGAAACCAAAACTATTAATATTGAAAAAATAGAGGAAGAAGGTAGTGATGATTCGGATTTACATAATGATTTAAATAAGACTCGTGTTTCACATAAAACATTCACAAGTTCAGATTCATCCAAGTCTTCTATGTCTACTACAAGTCGCAGAAGATCATCTCATGGTACGCGATCTTCAACCAGTTCATCATCTGGTCGCAGAAGAAAGCATTCTACATCTAGTTCATCTCATTCGGATGTTGACAAATATGTAAATCAATTTAATAATATGGATACGGATAGAGACAAGGGTAGAACAGAGAAGGATAGGGATAGAAGTAGAACAGATAAACCTGAAGAACAATATATTCCTAAATATACTACGGAACGTGAAAAGAAATTTTATATAATGAGTATGATATTTGCTCTAGAAGATTTGGAAGAACGAGGAATTAAACTTACTAAGAAATATACCATACATTCCGATATTGAAGATATGGAGGACGAATTAAGATTGCAATCAGAACGCGAACAAAAGAAACATGCAATCGTCATGGGTAAAGATGGTCTATTGAAAATTACTCAATGGTTAGAAAAAGGTAATAAATATTTTGATCCACTTGGTCTAAAGTTAAATGGTTGGCATAATCAAATGTGTGGTACTATTAATAATTATGATCCTGTCATGGGTAGATTGCATGACAAATATAAAAAGTATTTAAGTAAGGTTGAACCAGAAATGGAATTAATATGGTTATTTGGTGGATCAGCATTAAGTTTTCATTATTCGCAAAAGTTTGTAGAAGATCATAAATTAGAAGATATAGTTAAGAAAAATCCTGGTGTATTGGATAGAATTAGATCTTTTGTAGATGATACATTGGCCTCTAATCTTGGTTCAGGTGTAGCTGCGGTAGAAGAAAAACCTGAATTATCCAGAAATGAAATGTACAGACGATTGCAGGCAACAAAACCCGATGAAGAAAAACCTGACAAGGAAGCAGATCCACAAGCAGATGTTAATAATACAATTAATCAATTAATGAATACACAAACACAATTTGTTGCACCACCTCGTCAACAACGTCCAATTAATATCGCTAGACCAAGACAATTAAATCAATTACTAGCTGCTACTAATAAAAATAATGTCATATCATTAAATACAGAAACTTCAGCAGTTCATGTCGAGACTGTTGATTCAGAATCAGTTGCTGATACTGGTGTTACTGCAACACAAAGGCGATTGCGCAACCGCATAACGGTTAATAGATAATTTATAATTTGTAAATAGATAATTTATACAACTTATTTGATTAAAGATTACTTAATTAAATAAATTATGATTAATGTTTAATTCAGATGAAAATGTAGATAACGATATTTTAAACAATATGCCAAAAAAGAGAGGTAGGAAGCCAAAAGATAAAGTTGTTGTTGAAAAAGTCGTTAAGAAGAGAGGCAGGAAGCCAACTGGTAAAATATTTGAATCATTAGATACCAATGTAGCATTACCAGATTGTATAATTACTCACTTAACTTTGACAGATAAAGATATCTGTAAGATCACTGGCGAAAGTATCGTTGAAGAAGTACCTAAAGTACAGGTTGTCAATAGAAGACAAATTAATTTTAATTTAGAGTCAGATTCTGATTTGAAACATAATTTAAATGAAAAGATAAAAGAATTAGAAGAATTGAAGAAAAAATATGATGAATTGGATAAAAAATATACAAAGTATTCATTTTTAGAATCAATTGTTACAGATAATGGTAGTATTGATAAAAAATATTACATTCCGGACAAATCTTTAATCTCGGATAATGGCGAAACATGGAATGATAGCACCGATTTATGGTGCACATGGTGTGTGCATCCGTTTACAACTGTACCAATTGGTCTACCGGAATCATATTGTAAGGAAACTGGTAAATATTTCACTAGAGAATGTTTCTGTTCATTTAATTGTGCACATGCATATAATATATCATTAAACGATTATAAAGTATGGGAACGCTATTCTCTATTGAATCGAATTAAAAATCAGATATTTACCGATAATAGTAACATCATAAATAAAACAATTACTTATGCACCACCAAGACAAATTTTAAAAGTATTTAATGGAACAAAAACTATTGAAGAATTTAGAAATAATCAAATATCTATACCGAAAGAATATTCATTATTGTTGCCATCAATAATACCTTTTTTTACGGTTGTAGAAGAAATACCGAAATTTTTCAATAAAAAAATAAATAATAACTTTGATAAACTAAAGTTAAAACGAAATAAACCATTACCAATGAAGACAAACAATTTAATGTCTCTATTTGATAAATCAAAATGAGTTTTGGATCTTGTCATACTCTATAACAAGATCTACCCTTTTATGTAAAAACTTTAGATCTTCGGTCGACAAGTAAATGTTGCTGAGCGACAAAAGATCCAGTGTCTCTACTAAAAGTTGTTTAACATCATTACCAAATGTGTACTTTGATTTAGTTTGACCACAAGATACACCTACGTATGGATTGAGTTCATGTTCACAAATCATGAAAGTACCAAGTGCGGTTACTAGATTTAATCTAGTTTGTTCACATGATCTGTCTTGTTTTGCTAACACTTGTGTTAAAGCAGCACCAACGAGAGGCAATGTGTTGGTCATGATTGATTGTATAATCAATTGTTATAATAAGCATTCATATCAATAAAAAAATCAATTTTTTATAAATTAAAAGTAGTAACTCTGAAGATGCGCTATCCAATCTTCACAATTTTGCAATATAATTTGCTTTTGACAAATGATATCATCAAATCTTTTAATTTTATGATCAATGTTTTTGAGATCAGTTTTGATACATTTCAATGCACGTTGATGTTTCTGAATGTGTTTATTAACTTGTTTGCTAAAGTTAGTGGGTTCAAAACACCAACTCACCGAATCTTGATGCTTTGATATCTTGGCCTTTGTTGAATTAATAGTTTCCATGACCGTCTTTCGCGAAACCTTGTGTTTATCAATTTCAAGCATACATTGTCTGATGCACTTTAGACAGCGCATAATTTCAAGATTATATTCATCAATATCATTGTAATCAGAAATATACTGTTCATGATATTTTTGATCGTAACTATATTGTTGACCATGAAATGGGTCAAAAGTTGAATTATATTGGTGACCAAAAGTCGAATAATATTGCTGACCAACAGTTGGGTCAAAAGGTACCATTGAATTTGCCATCATTGTTTTATAGTAATGTTAATACTAATTATTATATCAACTTTCGTTATAAATTAAATTTCAATTTTTATCGATGTCACTCGTCATTTGTAGCATAGTGCTGTGCAACGTTATTGAAAACATCTATAGGTGTCATTTTATCAGCATCAATCATCATTTGTAGCATAGTACCACACTTTTTAGCATGCTCTCTAGCATTATGTGCAATAATGTCGATTTCGAGTTGAAGTTGCTTTTCCTTGGCTTTCAACTTGTCAAGTTCAGCACTTTTGACCACAAGATCGTGACCCATAGTACAATAATAATCATCTGGTAAAGTAACCGTGGATGTAATTATTGTGAGCATCATCAGTTTGTTTATCGGAGAAATTATCCTTTAGAAACTGATCTAGTTGACCAAGAGTGTATTGATAATCCTCATCGTCAACAGATAACATGGCATCCGTAATTAGATGTTCGGCTTGTTCGGCAATTGACATGATTGGTTTTTAAGGTGTTTAATGCTAATATTTATACTATGGTCATGATATAAATAAAAATTCAATTTTTTCTACTTTATCCAAGTTTTCTCTATAAATGAATCAACAACATAATCATTATCTATTTTAATATATTTGGTAATATAGATATATTTCTTTTCAGATACATTATTTATGTTGTTTGACACTTTAACACTATTAATATAGTCTCGGGCTTCCTCCAATGTATCGGCACATATGCTTTCTGTATTGGGTTTAGGCGGACCATTGGTAATTAGGTAGATTGTTTTCATTGATATATTATGTAATGTGAGTTTAAATCGTTTATGCGTTTATTGTGTTTTCTAGTGTGTCAGTATCTTGTGTGACTGCTTTTTTGGTTTTCTTTTTGTTCTTTTTAAGTCCCATCTCTTTTTGGATGTAGTAACACGAATGTAGACAGGCATCCGCTAAATCATCTTTCTTTTTAAATGTATTCAGATGATCAATGCATGTTTGATCATGACTCAACATTTTAATACATTGTTGAACACCTAAATCTTTTGTTTTTTTATATTTATTTTTTGCATTATCTATTTCTTCATTTAATTCTTCTTCTTGTCCATTGATCTTCATTTTGTTTGACGCCGCAAAGAAGCATAGTTTATTAATTGTTGAATTATTGACTTCACCATCTACTATTCCACGTAGGGCAAACCAACTCCACATTACGTCACTGAGTGCTTTCATAGACGGGTTTTTAAAAACAGGCTGTAATTCTATGCACACACAGTCCACACTTAAAAATATGTCAATTAATTTATCAAATTCACGTATTAATTTAATTTTCAAATCATGAATAGAAAAATCTTTGACAAAAAGCTTATGCTTCTTCAAAGTTCTATTTTTTGTTTCATTTTTTTCAAACATGTTCTTATGAGTTGTGCATAAATATTTTTCTTGGGTCATAAATTTAGATTTAGATTTACAGGAAGCAGAATGCTCACATTTTGCAGTAACATCATCGGTCATCATAATATCTATCTCATTTTCTTCTAAAAATAGTTTATGCACCTTTTTGTGTTTTCCACAATAGTACCTTGGTACACCAGAAACTGTCGCCCATTGTGTTACATTTGCTTCACAATTTGGACTTTCACAATGTTTTTCTTGATCTTCTGTTAAATTTATAATATTCCAGTATTTTTTACATGGCTGAATCACATTAAAGTGTTCAGTTTCATGGTCATACTCAGTCACACAATATGCTAAATTTTTAATTCCAACATCATAGCCAAGTACCTTCATATATTTATTTATAAGACCATCTATTTATATAATAAATTAATTATTTAGCGGTAGTTTATTTATCACGCATAAAGTCCGTCCATGTATTATATATTTCATTATTTGACATTATACGTGTTTCGGGTATATAATTTTTCTTCTGTGTTCCAATCCAATTCGATAATATTGTAATATTTTTATCATTAGCTCTATTATGTTGTGGTGGCAACTTGCCATTTTTATTGAAATATTCTTTTACTAAATTAAATGTGCTATACCATTTTTCTTCAGGAGTTTCAAAATACGATTTATATAAATCATCATTTACAAATTCAGACCATACATTATACAATTCGTCATTTGATATTATGCGTACTTTAAGTTTATAGTATTTTCTCTGTGTTCCAATCCAATATCCTAATGTTTTAATATCTTTGTTTTTATCTTTGCACGATGGAAGTTTATCATTTGTAATAATATATTCTTTGGCCATATTTAATAAATTGTACCATTTTTCTTCAGGAGTTTCAAAATATTCTTTATATAAATCATCATTTACAAATTCAGACCATGTATCATATATTTCATTATTTTTCATTATTCGAATTTTCAGACTAAATATTTGTTTTTGTCTACATATCCATGCATTTAACATTGTTGAAATTTTACCATCATTAACATGTGGTGGTATTTTATTATTTATTTTAATAAAATCTTTTACCATATTTAATTTTTTATACCAAACATTTTCAATACTATCAAAATATTCTTTATATAAATCATCATTTATAAAATCCGTCCATGCATCATATATTTCATTATTTGACATAAGTTTTTCTTTCATTTTATGATTGTGTTTTTGTCGTGTTATCCAACCGCCTAAATTTTTAATATTTGCGTCTTCATTATGATGTGATGGCAACTTATCATTCTCATCAATATACTCTTTAACCAATTCCAACTTTTTATACCAAATATTGCATCCATTACTCAATATACCAACACTATCATACACCATATTATACTTTAACACATTTTCATCGTCATTTTCCATATCAATAGGTTCTATCGAAATATAGCCACCTAACTTTTTATTAACATATGATTGCATAATTCTACTATCATTTTGTGCCATAATTCGCAAAAATTTAGTGATATTAGTCTCTTGAATAGATTTAAGTGGCAATATAATATTACTCATACTCTTACCGGGATGTAATCTTAATGATCTACCAATAATTTGAATCAATGATGTTGAATTACTTGGCATATGCATAAAACATACTCCTTTACATATCGGCGAATTAAATCCTTCAATTAAAATACGAACATTAATTATAAATCCTAATTCTCCATTATTAAATCGTGAAATTATATTATTTCGATCACTCTTTTTACTATTACAATCAATATAATCTGAACAACCATCGCAAATTTTATTCATTAACTTATTTAACTTTTTACCTTCTTTACAAGTTCCACAATATATAATAATATTTCTATAATTTTGAATTAAATGTTTGCAAATATTTTTATCACTTGGAATATCATTAAATATTGGAACATGAATTTGATAATCTACTAAATATTTTAATTCAATCATTTCTCTAATATCTTTTGAATAATAATCAAAATCTATAATTCCATCAATCGTGGCCGAAAGATATACATTATTGTTGTACATACTTAGATTTCTTATTATGTCAATATAAGATTCGTTGGCAACTTCAACATCCTCTTCATCACAATATATTTCAGGTTTCCTAATATGATGTGCTTCGTCAATATATATTTTCTCAAACACACTATAATCTTCTATTAATTCAACACTATTATAAATGCAAATTGTTATGTCCTTATTATTATATGAATTATTATTATCTCCAATACATTGTATTTTATTTTTATATTGACTTTTATGTTTGATAATTTCATCTTTAATTTGTTCCATTAATATAATTCTAGGTACGAGTATTAAGTATTTTTTACCAGGTATCATTGAATATATGATTACTGAATTTTTACCAGTACCAGTTGGTAAATTAATAATAACATTTTTACTACTTTCCATTACCATTTTAATACTTTCATTTTGATAATCACGCAACACAAATGTTTCATTCACCATAGGATATGTAGGTGGTAGAGATACCAATTGATCACAATATTCGATCATTTCATCTTTATTAAATGTTTTATCATCAAATAATGATATTTTTTCTCTCAATATTTTAGATAATTTACAATCATTATTTCTTGCAATCATAATATTATCCCATCTAATAATAACTTTGTTTACAACTGGGCAAAATATATTACGACTACCAAAAAATGTACCACATTCTCTCCAATTTAATACTTTTAATCGTAATTTGCATTGAACAATTGTATCTATTAAATCACAACAATCAATACCTGTATCATTTCTACTCATTTCATTTTCTTCTTTAAATGTAGGATCAATATCATCATATTCATAAAATGTTTTCCCATATTCTTCAGATAATTTAATACATGTGTAATATTCAAATATCTTACATAAATCTTTATTATTAAATTCTGTTTTACCAGAGTTTATTAAATCATTGTATCGTTCGTAAATATTAATAGCATACCTATCATTAATATTCATTTGAAAGTTAATATTCAATATATCAATACATAATATTATCAATTGTTTCCTTTAAAAAATAATTGAATAATTCACACATTACCATATTACATTTAATTATTCAATGTCTGCATTACACAATATGCTAATAACTGCCTATAACGAATATAAGGAAGCATCAATAGAAATAATTGATAGTGATGCTTGTTCTACAAAATTGTTGTTATGCAATGCACGTGGTAAAAATAATCATTTTATGTATACGTGTAAACATTATCCCCGAATTGCAGAACACATATTGTTGTCAAAACATTGTAGCAAAAAGTTAGTAATGCAATGTAATGACAATAAGGAAAATGTTTTAATGTATACGTATCAATATAACGAGAAACTGTTCAAATTAATTATGGAATCTCCATATTGTACTAAACAAATGTTAGAACATTGTGATGAAGATGGTAAAAATATTTTAATGCTGGCTTGTGAATATAATCCATCAATAGCAGAATATATATTGTTATCAAAGCATTGTAGTAAAAAAGTACTATTTCAGCAATCTAAAATACGTAAACTCAATTGTTTAATGTTAGCACATTTATCTCCAAATATAGTTCAGCAAATATTGTTGTCAAAACATTGTTGTCAAAAGCTATTGATGCAAACAAATAATCGTGGAACCACTTGTCTAATGAAATTTTGCGAAAATGATAATGGTGTAGTAAAAATGGTTTTAGAATCACAGCATTGCAGTAAACAATTGGTACAACAATATAGCATCAACAATAATACTAATTGTGCACTATTAGCATGTCAATATTCATATAATTCTGCAAAATTAATATTGGAGTCACCATATTGTGATACAACATTATTAGAATATTGTGACGAAGATAATTTTAATAGCATAATGTTGGCATGTTATTATAATCTTAAGGTAGCGCCACTTATTTTAGAGTCGTCACATTGTAGTGAAAAAATGTTATTACAATGTAATAAGGATGGTTGTAATAGTTTAATGTTGGCATGTTATCATGATATATCAATGGTACCCCATATTTTAGAATCACCATTTTGCACTTTAGCAGTATTATCACAATTATCTAAAAGTGGTTTTAATGGTTTAATGAAAATATGTCAATGGTGTCCTGAGCATATACAAGCATTGTTAAATTGTAAATCATATGATTCATCGCTATTGAATTGTAAGACAACAAAAGCTAATATGAATAAAATACCAGTCAGATTATCACGAAATCAAATCGTAAGTAACTATTCGTGTTTACATATATTAGCAATATATCATCCGGCATCTATAAAAGAGTATTCGCTTTTATTTCCATCCTTAATAGATGAAGAAGATAGTAATGGTAACAAATTTTATTCTTATCTATTACCAGAATATGAAAATGTATTACAAGAATTTTTTGATAAAGATTCTGTTGAATATAGAAAATATATTAAACAATCTAAAGTTCATGGTATAACTGATACAATTTGTGGTATCTGTTTACAAAATGAATATACGCATGTATTTACTTGTGGTCATTGCACTTGTGGACCCTGTAGTAAACGAATTAATGAATGTCATTTGTGTAAAAAAACTATCACGCATAAAATTAAAATTTATTTATGAAAATAATTGATTTTTATTTATTTGAAACACAATCTAAAAGATATTTTACACAATATAGCTATAAAAGAAAATAAAATAATAGTATATGCTTTTGCAGAATCATATTGTGAAATAGATTGTTTTGATAATTATGCAAGATTATTTGATATTTTAGAACCATCAATAACATTAAAAAATATAACTAAACATATTAAAAAAACATTTGGTACAAGTTGCGAAACACAAGATGATTTTGAAAGTGATACTATTACATTATTATATGATTCTTACAGAACAATTGTAATATTTAATGGAGAAAAAGATTCTTCAATTGATTTTATAAAGTGGGAAGATGAAATCATGGCAGCATTCAAATGAAACGCACACATAGAGGACAAGTTGTTTTAACCTGTTTCCAATCATCTAAACATTTAGTGCAATATATATGATCACAATCTGTTACCGTTATCATCTTCGCCAATTATTTTTAAATTACATTCGGTGACAATAAAATTATCAGCTACAGTTTCCTTATGACACATTGGACAATTAAATTCATTGGATTTAATAAGATCAAATACTCTATATTGATATTTACATAATACAGCTTGTTTATGAGCTTTAGAATCTGATCATTGTACGACAGAATTTTTAGAACAAATTAATAATGAAAATAAGTGTAATTGTTTATTAGAAGCATGTAAACGTGACAGTAACGTTGTTAAACTGATTTTGGAATCAAAGTTTTGTACAAAAAAATTGTTCACTGCTAAAATAAAGCTATTGAAGTGGAACATTTTAATGACAGCTTGTTATAATCAACCTGATGCAATTCAATATATTTTAGAATCAAGATATTATACAACTGAATTATTCGAAAGTAGCAATGACGGTTGGAATAGTTTTATGATTCTTTGTCAATGTTATCCCAAGTATCTTAAACTATTTTTAAATCATGACATTTTAAAAATATCATCCAATGTCACAACACAATTTTGCATCAATGATTTGCCAGAAAGATTGCAATGTTGTAATGTTGCTAATAGGAGTCACACATTTTTACACATATTGGCCATATTTCAACCAGAACATATTATAGAAATTTGTGAATTGTTCAAAGATGTTGTGAACAAAATAATGGACGTTATTGATGGAAATGAGAATAAATTCTATGCATATTTATTACCCGAATATGAACACGTTTTGGAACATTTTTATCCGAAAGATAGTGAAGAATACAGAAAATATTTAAAAGAATCAAAAGTTCATGGTATATCAAATACAGAATGTGGCATATGCATGTGCTATATGTAGTAAACGTATCACAGATTGCCATATATGTAAAGAACCAATTACAACTACAATTAAAATTTATTTATGAAAACAATTGATAAATAAAACTGTTATCATAAATATCGGTAATAGCAATGGCCGTAACTATTAATGAAATATTTTTAAACACATGTGAAAAATGTCCAAATATGGCTCAACTCATAGTAGAAAGTTTTTATTGTGATGAAGAAATATTAACACAATGTGATCATAATAATTATAATGGTTTAATGCTAGCATGTAAAAGTGATATACATTTAGTAAAAACTATTTTAACATCATCATTTTTCGTAGATTCTATTTTTAATCAAGTAAGTAAAAAAGGTAATAATTATTTAGGAATCGCTTTTGTAAACAACATAAATATTTTTAATTATTTACTTGAATCGAAATATTATAATGCAACTGCTATAAGACAAATCAATATAGATAATTGGAATATATTAATGATAGCTTGTCAAAATAATAGTAATTTAATATTACCTATTTTAAATACGGGATATTGCACCACGACAATGTTTTATCAAGAAAATAAAACTAATCAACTTAATGTGTTATTTTTAGCAAGTGTATGGTGTAACGATGATTCTATGAAACATTTATTAGAAAGCGAATATTGTTCGCAACATTTAGTAAATTTATGCATCAATAATGTAAATTGTTTATCGATAGCGTGCGAACATCAACCTATATCTGCGATCGCCATATTAGAATCAAAGTATTGTAATGTAGGTTTAATAAGAAACATGCGCGATAACAAATGCACAACTTTATTAATAGCATGTGAATATCAACCAACCATTGTACCATATTTTTTAAAATCAAAGTATATAAGTCAGAAATTTATAGAACACATAGATGATGATAAATATAATTGTTTAATGACTTCGTGTCAATTTCACTTTGATGCTGCAATACATATATTAGAATCAAAGTATATGAGTAAACGGTTATTGATTCATGGTGACATTGATAATAATAATGCGTTAATGATAACATGTCGGCATATGCCACAATTGACATTAATACTTTTAAATTATAAATATATGACAAAAGAAATTATATTATGTAAAACAATTAAATATTGTGTTACTTGTTTAATGATTGCATGTAAATATAATGTCGAATCAGCGCTATCAATATTGAGGTCAAAATATTGTGATGAAAAGTTACTATTATCAAAAAATGTTTGTAAATATAATTGTCTACTTTTTGCTGCTAAATATCATCCTATTTTAATAGACCATATAATAAATCACAAACATTGTTCCAATATATTATTAAGACAATGTGACGATGAAGGATATAATTATTTAATGATATTAGCACAATATCATCCAGAATATATCACAATGGATTATGATGATGAAATACTTTGTCAAGTTACAAAATGTGTTGGTGAAAATTGCGGCCAAACATTTTTACATATATTAGCAATATTTAATCCAAAATATATAAAAACATT
>Ga0209658_1001627_pt1 | contig 13287 bp, 9 predicted proteins | sample SaaInlV_150m_DNA_6_FD_184656 | JGI IMG/M metagenome (GOLD analysis project Ga0209658, IMG submission 184656) | Marine microbial communities from expanding oxygen minimum zones in the Saanich Inlet - SI037_S4LV_150m_DNA (SPAdes) (version 2) | ecosystem: Environmental > Aquatic > Marine >...
ATTGTCAGACACTTGTTTCAATTCCGGGTATTCAATTAAGCAAAGTTCAGTGGCATGCGGACAACGTGGATGGAAATAGCAGCCAGATGGAGGGCTGGCAGGACTTGGCACCTCCCCATCAAGCGGTGTCATTTTGAAACGTGCACGTGGGTCAGGCACAGGAACTGCTGACATAAGAGCCGCCGTGTAAGGATGTTTTGGTGTATTAAACAGCTCGTCCGTTGTTGCTGTTTCGATGATTTTACCACAATACATCACGGCGACCCTATTACAAATGTGTTTGATAACGCTGAGATCATGAGCTACGAAGAGATACGTCAAGTTCAACCGTTCCTGTAGTTCCATCATAAGATTGAGAACTTGTGCCTGCACAGAAACATCCAGGGCTGAAACCGGTTCATCAGCAATTACCAATCGTGGATTCAATGCTAGTGCACGCGCGATAACAATTCGCTGCCGTTGCCCTCCACTGAAAGCATGTGGAAACCGTTGCATATATTCTGGACGTAAACCAACTAGTCGCAATAGTTCTGCAACTCGTTCTGAGCGCTCTTTTCTGTTTTTCAGTCCATTTACCAACATTGGTTCGCCAACAAGATCTAGCAGATTCATACGTGGATTCAGAGAAGAGAACGGATCTTGGAAAATCATCTGCATATCACCGCGAAGTAACCGCATTTTTTTGTTGGATAAACTATTAAGATCTACCATTTCCTGATTTGATTTCTGAAACCATATTTCCCCTTCTGTAGGCTTAATTGCCCTCAAGATGGAACGAGCAGTCGTGGTTTTACCACATCCACTTTCTCCGACCAACCCAAGAGTCTCTCCTTTCTCAATGAAAAAATTTAGTTCATCGACAGATTTTACCTGTCCCACTGTTTTCTTAAAAAATCCTTTCCGAATAGGAAAGTACTTTTTCAAGCCCTTAACTTCCAAAATCTTGGTGTTAACCTCTGGTTTAGGATTCACAATTGAATTTTTGCATTAGGTTAGCTAAATTTAAATTAGGGTTGATCAACAAAATCATGAATTTTAAAACAACTTACTGATTGATGATCTGTAACTGGATGTAAAGCAGGAGTTTTCTGATCGCACAAGCCGGGTATCATATCTTGACAGCGTTGATGAAATGGACAACCTTTGGGGCGGTGAAAAGCATGTGGGATTGAACCTTCGATGGTGGGTAGCGATGAGCGATTTACTGTGTTGATGGTAGGAATTGATTTCAACAGAGCTTTTGTGTATGGGTGCTGAGGATTGTGAAAGATGTCATCTACCGGGCCAACTTCCATAACTCTTCCTAGATACATCACGACTACATCATCAGCCAACTGAGCGATCACTCCTAAATCATGTGTAATGAAAATAATAGCGGTGTTGTGATCTTTTTGAAGTATTCGGAGAAGATTAAGAATCTGTGCCTGAGTTGTTACATCAATTGCAGTGGTTGGTTCATCAGCAATTAACAACGAGGGTTCACAGACTAACGCCATACTAATCAGCGCTCGCTGTCGCAACCCGCCACTTAATTCCCATGAATACATTTCCATGCATTGTTCGGGATTCGGGATTCCGACTTCACGAAGACATTTTATCGCAATCTCTTGAGCTTCAGAGGTACCGATAGTACTGTGCAACAAAACAGCTTCAGTTATTTGATTGCCTATAGTATGAACTGGACTGAAGGCGGACATTGGTTCTTGAGGTATAAGAGCAATCTCGTTTCCACGTATGGAACGAATTTGTTTGCAATGCGGCTCCAACTGAGCTAAGTCGACAAGTTTGGATTCAGCTTTTCCTTGAGACTTAGTACTCTGAAACATAATTTTACCTGATGTAATTCGCCCAGGTTTTTCTACAATGCGCAGGATTGATTTGATTGTCATACTTTTACCGCAACCGCTTTCTCCAACAATGCCTAAAATTTTCCTTGGGTATAGCTTAAAACTAACACCGTCAACTGCTTTAACTGTACCTTCATCAAGCTCAAAACAAGTTTTGAGGTTCTCTACTGATAATAGAGGTTTCACTTCAGACATATTTATTCGTAGTTGTTTCGATGTTAACTATAAGGGTCAGCTGCATCACGCAATCCATCCCCAAGAATGTTCAATGCAAGAACGGTTATTATCACAGCCAATCCTGGTAGGAGCAACCACGGTGCAAGTGCTATCGACTGGAGGTTCTGTGCTTCCTGAAGTAAAACTCCCCAACTGATTGCTGGTGGGCGCAACCCGAGTCCGAGGAAACTGAGGAATGTTTCATTGATGATCATGACAGGAACCGCCAGGGTACTTGTGGCAATGATGTGACTGGTAAAAGTCGGTAGCATATGCCGGAAAATAATCCTCATCTGACTGCATCCGGACAAATGAGCGGCCATGACGAAATCCTCCTCCCTCATCGAAAGAAAACGACCTCTAACTTCTCGCGCAAGTGTAGTCCAGCCAATCATAGAAAGTATGATTGTGATGGCAAAATAGGTTTGTTCAACAGACCAATCTCTTGGAAGTGAGGCCGTTAGCGCCATCCAGATGGGAATTGGAGGCAAAGATTGCAAGATTTCTATGAAACGTTGGATAATCATATCCACCCAACCACCGAAGTATCCTGAAATACCGCCCAGAAGTATACCAAAAAAAATGCTGAGGGAAACTGCAACAAGACCGATTGACAACGACACCCTTGTTCCATGCATCAACCTTGACCATTGATCCCGGCCCAATCGATCTGTTCCCAATAAGTGAATCGATTGTAAAGATTTGGGGTCACTGACCCCAAATAAATGAATATTCGTATCAATTATTCCTAGTATTTGGTAGTCATAACCTTCCACAAAAAACCCTACAGGTACCTTTTGTGTTTTATGAGACTTCCACTCCATCTTCAATGTCGTCGAGTTTCGTTTTCCCACCAACTTGTCCATATGAGGAATTAAACTTCCTTCAAAGAAGAAATGGATGCCTTGGGTAGGCATGAACGATTGCATTGCGCTGGTTTTGTGTGGGTTGCGTGTACTGAAGAAATCTGGGAAAACGGCGATCAAGGCAATGACCATGAGGACCACACCACTGACTAGTGCCAGCCGATGTTTCTTGAAACGCCACCACACCAGTTTCCAATTTGGAGCAACATCAAACGCATCATCATCACGAAATGTATCGTCACTCATTGTCGTGGACGTTGATCCCATTGAAGTTGTAGGGTTAGGAGGCGACTTTGCAGGATTCATCACGATTCAGTTATCCTCCATCCTAATCCGGGGATCGAGCCACGCCAGCAAAATATCAGAAATCAAGGTGCCTATTATAGCCAGTATCATATATATGAGGATGATGGTTCCTGCCAAATACATATCTTGACTTATCAATGCCCGAAGTAGCATGGGACCGATGGTGGGAAGATTCATAACCGTGGCGACAATCACACTGCCAGAGAAAATAAGAGGCAGATACCACCCAATAGTACTCACCAGAGGATTTAGAGCTAATCGGACAGGATACTTCATCACTAGTCTCCATTCAGATAATCCTTTAGCACGAGCCATTTCCATATAAGGCTTTTTGAGTTCATCTAGTAAATTCGCCCTCATCACTCTTGCCAATCGCGCAGTACCGTCCATCCCAAGAATAACAACTGGTAACCAAAGATGTTTTAATAAATCGATGGTTCTATCAAAACTCCAAGTTGCATCAATGTATTCTGGAGAAAAAAGCCCTGTTATACTAAGGCCATAATATTTGAATGCTATCCACATGAGAACTAAGGCAGTCATGAAGGTTGGTGTTGCGACTCCAATATAATTAAATACGGTAAAAAAATAATCAAAAAAAGAATATTGCTTAGTTGCAGATAAGATTCCGATTGGTATTGCTACCATCCATGTAAAAATAAATGTTCCTATTCCTAAAGCTAGTGTTAATGCTAATCGTTCTCCAATTAATTCACTGATTGGCTTTTGCCAATCAAGCGAAAATCCTAAATCACCGGTTAATAAACGACTAACCCATTTGATATACTGAATGTAATATGGCTGATCCAATCCATACAAAGTCCGTAATGCATCAATCTGAGCTCTTTCAATTGAAGATCCTGAAGCTGCCAACTCTGCAATGTAGCTGGTCAAGAAATCTCCGGGTGGTGCTTGAATTAATATGAAGGCAATTATGGAAAAGACAAATAATAGAAAGGGAAGCAGCAGAAGCCGTTTGATGATATATTGGAGCATAGTTCCTGCCTTTTAGCATATAGGTGTAAGATGGCAGTTCTACTTTGAGAACTGCCGTTAGAGGTTAAAAAGATCTACTTAACGTAGAAGTACTGCTCAAGACGTGTATCTCCTGGTGTCCTGAGAGGCCAGTCGTTTCCAGCTACTTCAGGAATATTCCGAAGTTTGTCATTGGCGACCAGAACACCTTGGATCATCGGAGTAAGTCCGACTGTACCAATTTCCCACACGTTGTCTGCCCAAATTCTGAACAGTTCTTTTGCTAGTTTAACTTGCCGATTTCGCGAAGAGGTTTTGCCCTCGTCGATAATATCTACAAGACGCTTTATTTCTTTTGATGGTGCTACACCTTGTTTACCGTTAGTCGCATACCATTTGGCTACCAGCGGAGCAAAAGTAAGGGCTGGATCACTTCTCGGGTCAAATTTGGGTTGACCACTGAAAGGGAACCCCGTGGTGTCTTCATTCCACACTTCAGCCATTAGCTCGTTGGCGGGTCTCATAGCAAATTGTTGAGTTCGCTCTCGAACTTCAACATGTGCCTTCACTCCGATATCAGCCCAATTTTCTACTACCAATTGTGCTATATCTGTCCATGCCCCAAACTGAGGAACTACCCCGATTTCGATATCAAATGGTTTACCGCTAGGTAGCAAACGGAAGCCTTTAGAATCTTTTTTTGACAAAAATTGGTCAAGAATTTTATTAGCTTTGTTTACATCGTATTGAGTGTATTTGAATGCATACTCATCTCCCGGATAATAAGGATGGAAAGGAGCAGGAACTCCTTGCCGTGACTCCCCAAGACCAAAAAACGCTAGTTCTTTGATCGCGTTTCGGTTGATTGCATACGACAGTGCTATGCGGAACTGTTTATTTCGGAACAATTCTCCTTCTGGTCCTTGCCAAGTTTGGTTGAACATGATCACAGCGTCAGAACCACCAAAAGTTGGCCAGGTTACAACACGGTAATTATTCTGAGATTCATTTTCCTTAAGTACAGGATAAGTACTCATGTTGATGTGTCGTCCCTGAAAGTCGATCTCTCCAGAAACTGCAGCAAGATTTAATGCTTCTTTATCAGCAAAGAATGTAAAATGGACTTCATCTATGTACGGCAACTGATTCCCTGCTGGGTCAACTCCTACAAAGTATGGATTACGTTTGATCTTGAAGACACGATCAGAAACGGTAGATCCATTTGGCACCCATCCAGCCATACCCGGTCGAACTCCACTCAAATGTGGTAAGGCTTCAATGGCAAACAGTTGCGTCCAAGTATCAAAACCAGCTTTTTTTACCTTAGCGTTTAAGTTGGATTTTGATGCGTAATTTGGATGAAACTGTTTGAGGTAATGAGCTGGAACAAAAACCAGATTGCTTATTGATTTATCAGCACCATCCATATTCGCAAGGTTTAACAGGAACGCTGTGTTCGGCTGTTTGTAAGTCCATTTGAGCATGTAGTTACTAAGTTTTTCAACTTTGACTACTGAACCATCTTCATTTTTCATCCAGTTGGCACCGCCGGGCATCAGTTCTTTGTTAAGCAGAATATCGTTATACCAGAACATGATATCATCTGCGGTAAAAGGTTTACCATCAGACCATTTCGCACCAGGACGTAAACGGACAATCCACTCTGTGAAATTTTCATTCGACTCCCAGCCGGAAGCGATATGAGGAACTACTTGACTACCATCAGGAGCAAAACGTACGAGCGCATCGTAAACAACTCTGGTGTAGTTATTATGATCTCCAGGACCCAGAAATGCACGACGGAGTATACCTCCGTATTGCCCTATTTCGTCTACCACCGGCAACATCAAAGGAATTTCAGGAAGACGCTCATTGACTGGCGGCAATTTACCTGCTTTAACTAAAGCGGAAAGCTGGGGTGCTTCTTGAGCGGATATACCTGCGGCACCAAAGATGGTGACTAGGCCAAATATTCCCATCCATCGGATGGTATTTAGTATTGTTTTCAAAATGTCTCCATTTATATGAAGGTTTATAAAATTGCCGTTTAAGAATTAAACAGCAGTTATGGTTAATGTCTTTTTGTCATGTCATAGGCACCTCCGTTTCAGGTTTATAAACAAGCAGAAGATTCTGCATCCAAGTATAAGCGAGCATGTTTCTGGGTTCTTAAAATGGATCAAGGGTGTTTTTCAGAAACTGGCTCATTAAGACAGGAGCGTACAGCCTCAGCCTTGCGTTTTTCGGGAACAATACAAAGGATCGTTCTCGCTGCAAGCAAAGCGGGAATCGTCAGAGTGATCGCATGAGTGGGAACTTCTGAAAGTGAAGCAAATACAACGTATTGTCTATATCACAGTCGATATCATACTTTTTTTGTGACTTTTGTATAGCAGTTTAGCGGAACATTTCTGCCATGCTTTTACCAATGATCTTGCTCGACAGGAAAACCAGAAGCAACGTTGCTACGATGGCGATGGATCCCATGGCGGAGGCATCCAACAGTTCGTCGGCAATGACGTATTCGTAAATGGCAATGGACATAGTTTTCCACCGTGCCGAATAAAGCATGATAGTTACACTCATTTCACTGATCAGTGTTGCAAAAACAAGTATTCCTCCAGCGATAATTCCAGGTGAAACCAGTGGCAACGTAATTTTTCGCATGGTCCGCCCCCAAGTGGCTCCACAAATAGCCGAAGCCTCTTCCAATTTATTATCAACCTGTCCAAGTGCTGCGGATACGGTACGGAAGATATAAGCGATCCGTCTTACACAATAGGCCAGAATGAGGATTGTGCTTGTACCACTAAGAATGATCCAACCACTGTTAAATGTTGTAAGAAAGGCAACACCTGTCACGATCCCTGGTAATACGAATGGGAGCATGATGGTCAAATCCAATGCCCATTTTCCAAAAAATCGACGACGGACAGATGTGTATGCCGTCAAAGTACCGAACACAACACAAATCACTGTGGCTGAACTGGCTAGGATGATGCTGTTGGTGAAGGGGACTTGAACCTCGGACAGGATTCGAAAATAGTTATCAAAACCAAACTCTGTTGGAAACAATGTTCCAATCCAACGCACGGCAAATGACGAATAAAACACCATGATGTGTGGAGTCAAGGCAATCAATAAAAGTCCCCAACAATAGGTGTTCGCAAAGATCCTGGCACCGAGACCATTGATTTGGACCGCACGGCGAGTGCTCCCGGTTACGGTCACATGACCACGTCCCTTGTTGACGTGGCTCATCAGCAGAATGGCCAGAAGCGTCAGCAGAACATTCACCATTGCAATGGCCGAAGCACCATTCAAGTTGAAGAACCCATGGACTTGAAAATAAATCATTGTCGGCAACACATAGTATTCCCCACCCAATATTGCTGGTACTCCAAAGTTTCCAAGTGCCTTAATAAACACTATGATTGCACCCGCTGCAATGGACGGGATCACTAGCGGAAACGTAATCGTTCGCATTATTCTCCAACGCGGAGCACCCATCACTAAAGCACTCTCTTCGATATAGGGATCTGCAGCAGCAAGCGATCCTTGGACGATGAGCAACACATACGGGTAATAGCTCAATGATAGTGCTAAAATGATTCCGGTCGGGCCGTAGATAATAGGCATCTCAATTCCGAACCAAGTTTGGAGATAGTGAGTGATGATCCCACTTTTTCCGAAAAGCGTGATCCAGGCATAGGCTCCAATAAAGGGTGGCGAAATCAGCGGAATCACCGAGAGGGAAAGCAAAACATTCCTGAATGGCATAGAAATTCGACTGATTGCAAATGCTGCCGGAAGAGCAAGAAGTGTTGAGAAAAAGGTCGCTGCCAGACTAACGACCATCGAGTGCATAAAGGCTTTTTGGTAAGCAATGCTTATGAAAAATCTCTCAAAATTATATAACGTAAAGTTTGCAAAATCGATTGTTTCACCACTCTTGATGAAGCTGTAAATTACTGATTTGCTAATCGGGTAGAGCAAGAAGGCAAACAGGATTAAAACTGTCAATATGCCAGTTAGGTAAGGCAGCCAGTCGAATTTTCGAACGAGCTTATCGTCAGACTTCGTATTAGCGGGCGTCATCAGCTGTTTCCCTTATGAAAGAGGATTGCGTCCGGCTCCTCTATACCGATTGAAGCTTTAGAGCCTTCTTCAATTCCGGAAATAGGTCGAGGAGAATCAACAAACACCTCATTTCTTGAATCTTGACAATTGACAATATAACGTGTGTAACTTCCAAGGAACATGATTCTACGAACGGTGCAAGACAAGCTGGCACTGTCGGAAGTACTAAGGCTGAGATGTTCCGGGCGGACCATCACTATCCCATCAAAGTTAGGCTCAATTGACCCTACTTCATCTTTGTTAAGGGTGACAAGAGAAGTCAGTTCGAGCTCAAGTCCTTTGGTCAGAGTCACTTGAACCCCTGATCCATTTCGATTGGTGATGTGGGCCGGAAAATAATTTGCTTGTCCGATAAAATCTGAAACAAAGAGAGATTGAGGTTTAGCATAGACTTGATGAGGTGTCCCAACTTGCATGAGTTGTCCTTGATTGAAAACCGCCAGACGGTCTGACACAGACATGGCTTCCTCCTGATCATGCGTGACATAAATTGACATAATTCCTAAATCTTTCTGAATGCGATGGATTTCCTCGCGCATTTGTACTCGCAGTTTTGCATCCAGGTTGGCCAATGGTTCATCGAGAAGCAGCATCCCAGGATTATAAACCAGTGCTCTTGCGATGGCGACTCTCTGCTGTTGTCCACCGGAAAGATCTGGTGGAAACCGAGAAGCCAGTTCAGACATCACCAATAGATCCAAGATATGGTTAACAAGTTCAGTGATTGTGGTTTTAGATACTTTCCTAATGTGCAACCCGTAGGCAACATTCTCAAAAACGGTGAGGTGCGGGAATAAAGCATAGGACTGAAAAACCATGCCGATGTTGCGTTGAAATGTTGAGAATTTGTTAAAATCCTGGCCATCAAACAAAATATTTCCCGATGTGATGACTTCCAACCCAGCAATCATGCGTAGCGTTGTGGTCTTGCCACATCCTGAAGGGCCAAGCATGGTGAAGAATTCATCACCATGAATCTCTAAATTAACCGAATCAACGGCTGTGAATCGATTATTTTCTGTTTCGAAAACCTTACTCAAATTTTGTACTTGAAGTATATGGGAAGACATTTTAGAAAACTCTTTCAAATTTGTTTTTTGGAGTGCAGAATCAAAATAGTTCGGTCATCTGTAAAACAACCGTCAAATGATCCTTTGGTGCTTGCAAAATCACCAACCTTTTCAGGGTCTTTGATTTCAACTTGAGCAATGTGCTCTTCCCAATTTGTAATTTGTGTTTCTTTTGGACAACCGAAGTAGCCATCACTGAATAGTTCGATCGTCTCGATATCTTTCGTTTTGTAGTCAAACTGTTTGATTAGATCTCTCGGGATAGGGAAACCATTGATACATGGGAATCCAAGAGGGTGGATTCGATTCATATAAATACTTTGTTTGCGTATTCCACCCAGTAGGGCTTTCTTTACGACTGATCCATCAACTTTTTCCTGGATGTGTTCTAAATCCTTAAAAGCAACTTCCATCAATAGTTGAAGCGCATCTTCGTTGATCCATTCTGACCAATCAAGGAGTTCTGAACCCAATCCGTTGACGGTATAAGCACGAGCAATTTCGTTTCTTTTCGTTCCAACCACTCCCTGTGAACCTAGGTGATACCAGACGGCTTTCCGGATAGATGAGCAGATGTCATCCATGGGGTTCTGGAAGAAGAAAATGTCCAGGCCATTGATCCGTAATCCGCAATCTCCGATAATGATGAATCGGAAAGAAGACTGCCCCTCCAACGCAAGAACCAGCTGGGCTCCAAATTGCGTAGTCGGGTCCGTCTTGATTGATAGAGTGGAACCCATTTCCTTGTGAATTTCCTGAAAACGCTCCACAAAGCAACGAATGAGCCAATCTGCTTCAATTTCTTCCGGTTGTTTAGTTTGGCATTCGTGACGAATTACTTCTTCAATCACCTTGCCTGCCACTTGCCCACCAGTTTTACCTTGGTAGCGAAGTCCTGACTTATCGCTAACACCATCGATAACGGCATAAGCATAGCCCGGTAAGGTGATGCAACGATCTTCATTTCGGTTCGGATGCTGAGGGTCCTTAGCCAGTGATAAAAAACCAATATCAAAGCTCGTTGTGCTCGGCATTATGTAAATTATTTAGAGTTGAAGATGTCATCGAACTTAGCGATGTTTGCTTTACGATCAGAAGCTGCTTTCTTAGCATTGTAAGGAAATGTTGGTACATCGGCGGTGGGAATCTGTCCCTTTGGAGCTGTCACGTCTTTCCGCACAGAACGACGATTGCGCAGACTAACCATAATTTCATGGGCTTCTCGTGAATTAGCGAAATCGAGGAAGACCTTCCCATTCCCCGGATTTGGCCCACCTTTTATGAGACCGTTTGCATCGAAACGTAGGCCCGTTCCCTCGCCTGGGTAAACAGCATCAACCGAATAACCCTTATCACGCATTTTGATAACATTATAATCACCCGTGATGCCAACAGCGATTTCACCTTTGGCTACATTCTGGTAAACCAGTTTGGAGGATGTTACGAAAGTCGTATTTTTAACTACTTTCTTAACCAAAGCCCACCCATGTAACTGGAGCATCTGAGCTAATTGGGCATATGCCGAACCCGAAAGTGCAGGATTGGCCATAATTATTTTACCATTGAATTCTGGCTTACCGAGATCTGCCCAGCTTTTCGGGCCAGTGTTTACAGGCATCAGTTTCCGATTAACGATAAAGGCTTGCAGCGGCATGGAAAACCCGTAGTACTGATAACCAGCAGCAACCACTTTCCTTTCAAAATTATGGTCTTCTTTGGACTTGTAAGGCGCGAAGAGGTCAACTGCAGAATCATAAGCCTCGACACTTGCGCCTATCAACACGTCACCAAGCGGATTAATCTTTTCAGCTGCTATACGAGTAAAAAGTTCGCCAACACCAGCATTAATCACGTCAACTTCAATTCCTGGATTCTTCTGCTTGAATGCTAGAATTACTTTTGAAACCAGTTTAGGGTTGGTTGCGTTGTAAACAACTACTCTACCCTCAGCAAATACGATAGTGTGGGAAGCAAAAATAACAGCACCAATGATGGTAGCCAAACTCATTTTTCCAGACCATCTGGCAAAATTTAGTAATGTTTTCATATTGTCTCAATTTATATGAAGGTTTATAAAATTGCAGTTTAAATATTAAACAGCAGTTATGGTTAATTTCTTTATGTCATGTCATAGGCACCTCCGTTTAAGGTTTATAAACTAGCAGAAGATTCTGAATCCAAGTATAAGCGAGCATGTTTCATGGTTCTTAAAATTGATCCAGGGGTTTTTTCAGAAACTGGCTCATTAAGACAGGAGCGTACAGCTTCAGCCTTGCGTGTTTCGGGCACAATACAAAGGATCGTTTTCGGTGCTAGCAAAGCGGGAATCGTCAGAGTTATCGCATGAGTGGGGACTTCTGAAAGCGAGCGAAAATGTCCCTCACCGACTTGCTGCCTGCGACTGACTTCCGCAAGTTTAACAATTTTTACCCAGCGCGGATCGCTGAAGAGGGCATCAGGAGGATCGTTGAAGGCGATGTGTCCGTTCTCGCCCCAACCCATGGCAACAAGATCAGCTGGATGATCCCTGAGTAGTTGTTCATAGTCCCTACAGGCCTGTTCGATATCATCCGGACTATTTGGTACCGGATGAAATGCTCTGGGATTCACATGCTGAATGAAGTGTTCCTTCAGAAAAAGCGGGAAACTGGCTGGGTGAGTTGGAGCCAGCCCAAGATATTCATCCATATGGAAGATCCTCACTTTATTCCAGTCGATTCCGTCCAATTCCTTCAATGCGTGAAGGAATGTTAACTGTGAGTTGCCAGTGGCGAGTATAATACTGGCTTCACCACGCTCTGAAATCGCTTTTAAGATCTGTTTCCGGGCATCCAAAGCAGCGGCTTGCCCCATTGCTAAATTATCGGCATATATTGAGACAGGCAGAGAATCTACCTGTATATTTTTTATTGGTAGTGGAGTCATCATTTTATGATTACGGTTTCATCAGATAAGATATATTTCAGGAAGATTTTTTTCAAATCTTCAGGTAATGAGTTTGCGTTATAAAGTAAAAGAAGGATCAGAGAAATAGTTCATGCAGATTCTGACAGTTTTATTTTTGTTTAGTTCCTATCCATCGGATGCCGGAAGTGTCCAGGAGAGAATTCCTCGATTCCAGAGATATTGGCATAACTAGAATCAACCCACTCCATGGGATAGCCATGGCTGAAATTGCTGGCGTTAGCCAGTCTTTCGTGGTGCTCAGGCGATAAGTTCCATTCAGAAACATGGAGGGAATCATTCAATTGTTCCACTGTGCGAGGGCCGATGATTACCGAAGTGACACGCCGGTCATACAGCAACCAAGCGAGAGAGAGTTGAGAGAGGTTTTTGTTAGTTTCATTCGAAATCATCTTAAGTTCGTCAACTACGTCAAACGCAGCATCACTAAAGTAACGTGGGATATCGATGTTTTTGCGGTAGGAAATTCGCGAACCCTCAGGAGGTGCTTGATCCCTTTCATAACGTCCACTCAGAAATCCGCTAGCCAACGGACTCCAGCAAAGCAACCCTAATCCTTGATCCGCACAAGCAGGAAGAATTTCACGTTCTATATCGCGTCGTACTATGTTGTATAGATGTTGACCGCTGATGAAACGCTCTAGTCCGTAGCGTTCCGCAAGTGCATTGGCCTTGACGATCTGCCATCCGTAATAATTGCTGCAGCCAATGTAACGCACTTTACCTTGTCGAACGAGATCGTCAAGTGCTCTCATCGTTTCCTCCATCGGTGTAAACCAATCGGGACCGTGAACTTGGTAAAGGTCGATGTAATCCGTTTTCAATCGTCTCATGCTGTTTTCAACGGCCTCAAGAATATATTTTCGTGAGAGTCCTTTGGAGTTGGGACTATCCCCCATACGG
>Ga0209658_1001635_pt1 | contig 13232 bp, 12 predicted proteins | sample SaaInlV_150m_DNA_6_FD_184656 | JGI IMG/M metagenome (GOLD analysis project Ga0209658, IMG submission 184656) | Marine microbial communities from expanding oxygen minimum zones in the Saanich Inlet - SI037_S4LV_150m_DNA (SPAdes) (version 2) | ecosystem: Environmental > Aquatic > Marine >...
TATGAGGTTGGAACGCTTACTTATGTTTTAAAATCTATTAAAACTTGGGATATAAAATAATAGCACAATTTCACATAGACAAACCGAGAGAAATCGGAAAACAAAAGGAAAAAATAATGAGAAAACGAAATGGCATGATGGTAAAAGATGAATTACAAGAACGAGTATTACGAAAAAAGATTAGAGAAGAGATTAAATCACTTAAAGAAAGCGGTCAAGGTAGATTAAGTACAGATCAAGCTGATGTATTACAAGCAATAGTAATGAATAACAGAAAAAGAGGCCCACGTGGTGTGCTTAAATTAGTAATGAAAGATAAATTTCTTGCACCCTACATTAAGAAACTGGGTATTTCAAGATCAGAATTAATGTCATACATCGAAGAAGATTTTATGATGTTAAACTATATGTAGGATAAATAAAATGAATCAAATACAACTATATAAGCTGATAAAACGAAATGCACGGTGATATTAAAATAGGAAAACTACTTTGTGAAGAAGATATAATCACAAAGAGACAATTGAACACAGCCCTACAAGATCAAATCAAGGGGGATAAACGAACACTTGGTGAGATACTTGTAGATAGAGAGTTTTGTACAATTGATGATATAACAGACATCATAATGAGAAGCTCTGAAGAGAATGGTCATGAAGAACATCATGCGGCGATTGTTGAAAAAATAGAAGGTGCCAAGATAAAAGAGTCAATTGAGATTAGCAAAGGCAAGGTATTGAATACTAAGTTTACATTATCAGTGCAAACAATCATAGCAGCAGGTACAGGACTTGCTTCTTTGATTGGTATGTGGTATGCTTTACAGGCTGATATTCAAGAAGCCAAAGAATTACCCTCACTAGAAAACTTATACAAAAATGAGTATCCATCTCGACCTGAAGGTTATAATTGGCCTCGCTCTTATGAACAATATAAAGATCAGGTGGGTTCTTTACAAGATGACATGGATGAAGTATTTGGGAATATAGAAGCGTCGCAAAATGCAATTAAAGATATACAGAAAGAATTGAATAATTTGAAAGTTAAAGTTGCAGGTAAAAGGAATAGATAGGAATTATATTATGAAATATATTTTTTGGTTATTGTTATTAACATCGTTATCGGGCCAAGTAACAGATAAAAATTTTAAAAGTAAAGTATCAGACGGTTTTGTTGTAGTTAAATTTACTGCTAATTGGAGTGAGAACAATACAAATGGTCTATTGGGTAAAGTTAAAGGCTACGAAGATGCTGTCATATTAGAAGTTGAATCAGAGAAAACTCGTAAAGTATGTAAAAAGTTACGTCTTAGAAACTTTCCATCAATAGTTTTATTTCATAATGGCTCTAAATCAGAAGTATGGAAAGGAGATATGGATGGTAATTTAGATATTACGATTAAGGATCTCAAAGCAGCAATTGATGATGTACTTGCAGAGGACGTATTCTAAAGGAGAATAGTAATGTTAGATAAAATATTAAGTTTTTTGGGTGGTGGTGTTATAGAAGAAGTTGGTGGGGTTCTTGACAATCTTACTACATCTAAGGAAGAAAAATTAGAAGCTGAAAGAAAAATAAAACAGATCTTAGTTAATGCTGAACAAGCTGCGCAAGAACAAGTGAGTCGTCGTTGGGAAGCTGATATGAAAAGTGGCCATTGGCTGTCTGCTAATATACGACCAATAACACTAATTTTCTTGACAACGATGTTTGTAATTCTAAGTGTATTCGATGGTAACGTGGGAGACTTTACTATTAATGATGCGTACAAACCAATTTACCAAACATTACTCATTACAGTATACGGTGCATATTTTGCGGGAAGATCCATTGAAAAAGTTAAAGGAGCTATAAAATGAACTTAAAAGACTTATTAGAAAGTAGTAAAGAGCCAATCAATGAGCAAGCAAGTAAATCAAGTATTAAAAAATTAGAAAAAATGGCTAATAGAATTATTCTCGATATGGAAAAATTTAATAAAGAATTTAAGTCTATTCACAAAGTAAACTCTTCAGAACCCCAGCTTTATGATCAATTGAAAGAATGGGAATCACTTACACGAGATATAAAAATGAAATTTGGTGGCTGGTTTGGCTTTGTTTATGACAGTGACTTTATTAAGAAATAATAAGTAAGCAAACTTAAAAGACACATTAATAAATTAGATTCTTAAGAAAGCTATATTTATAAACATATAATACTAAATAGGAAAAATCATGTCAAAATTTAATAAGTCAATTGTAGATCATATCAACTTTCATTTAAGTGAAGACAAAGAAAAATATGAGAAATTTTTTAGATCTGCTCTCGATAAATTCAGCATAAGCTCACCAGCTGATCTTGATAACGAAAAGAAAAAAGAATTTTTTAATTATATTGACAAAAATTATAAAGCGATTGAAGAAGTAGCTTCTCCAATGAGTAGTACACTTGATCATACTATTGCTGATATTGATAGTATGTTAAGTGTGGCAAATAGTGAAGAAGGACCACATGTTTTTGAGAAACTTAAACAATCAAAAAGAATTTTAACTGCAATGAGTAAACTTGTAAGGAAAGTTCAATGATAAAACTATCTGAAATTCTTGGTGAAGAATGGGAAAATAATAAAGATCTAGAAGCTGCCAATAAAATTCGTCCAGAGTTAAATAAGTCGCTTAAAGATCTTGAAGACCTTATTTTCAAAATTAACAAAAATGTAAGTTCATTTATGGCTCCAGGATTAAGAGAAGCATTTACTAATAGTATTTTAGCAGGCCTTAAAGTACAACGTACAGCTTTTGTTTCTGGTAAAGCTATTCGAGTTTTAGATAAATATTTTAAAAGATAAACTTTAAATGAAGCTTAATATTGAAGAGTTAACAAAAATTGCAAAAGTTATAATAACATCACATAAATTAAAAACTAAAGTAAAATTTATAAATTCAAATAATAAGGCAAACTATGACTGGGATAGCGACATAATAAACGTTAATACTCACAAGCAAAAGTCCTTAGAAGATTTTATTGAAACTATCTTACATGAGGTAGATCATGCCCTTATGAGAAAAACATTAGGCGCAAATAAGTATGAAAAAGCTTACACTTTAGCTGGCCAAAGAGAAGTAGATAATGGAAATGATTTCTATGATGATAATCCATTTGAAATAAGAGCTGAGAAGTATGCTAAACAAAATAGTTCTAAATGGATTAAAAAAATATTACATTTTAGTAAATAACTAGTATATATATTAATGAGTATATTCAAAGGTTTTAGTTCAAAAAGTCGAATTGAAACAATAATCCTTGAAATTGTTGTCTTTATTCTACTTTGTTTTTGAATTAAAATTTTGTAGCTAAGCAAAATGCTAAGAGCTGTATAAATAAGTTTTAAAAATTAATAAAATAAAAAACTACTACTTTATTAAAACTAAAGAGATAATAAAATTTGTTCTGTGAAAGCTAAAGATTACAGGAAGACTAGAAAGTATTGTTCCCCAGAATGTAGAGTTTCATTTATGACCCAGAATATTTGGAATCCAATGATAGTAACAAAGTGTAAGACTTGTAACAAAGAATTTGAGTATAGACAATCTAAAAAAAGTGCACGTGTTTTTTGTAGTAAGCCGTGTATAAGAAGGAAATAATATGACAACTATAAGAAGTCGTAAGAACAAAGGGAAACGCCTCCAAAATCAAGTGCGTGATCTCCTACAGGAAAAATACAAAGATGTTTTAGAATTGGGAGATTTTAAATCTACTACTATGGGGGAATCAGGACTAGATATACAATTATCTCCTGCAGCTAGAAAAGTATTCTCCTGGGCTGTTGAGTGTAAGAATCAAGAAGCACTTAATATTTGGAAGAGTCTAGAACAAGCAGAGACTAATAAAGAAGAATTAAAGCCTTTGTTAGTATTTAAAAGAAACAGAACAAAAACTTATGTAGCACTAGAACTTACAGACTTTCTAAATTTACTGGATGCGAATGGAGAAAAAACAAAGACTTCTTAGTGTATTGAATGCAATCATACCCACTCAGGGTACCAGTGGTGCTGGTGATGAAATCCATTACCATTGCCCATTTTGTAATCATCACAAGAAAAAGTTACAGATAAACATAGAAACACAGCAATGGCACTGTTGGGTTTGTGATGCTAAGGGTAGATCTTTATTTACATTAGCAAAGAAGCTCAAAGCATCTAAAGAAGTTTTCGATGAATTATCTCAGATTATAGGTAACAATAACTACAGCAAGAGTAAAACACCCAAGACAAGCTTCTTACAGATTCCTGAAGAATTTAAAACACTAGTAGGAGAATGTGATGCAATTAGCTTTTTACATGCCAAGAAGTATTTACTACAGAGAGGATTATCTGAAGAAGATATTCAAAAGTACAATATTGGCTACTGTCAGGATGGAGAATACAAAAGTAGAATTATAGTACCATCTTACGACAGTATGGGGAAATTAAATTATTTTATTGCAAGATCTTACTATGGATCAAATTTTAAATACAAAAATCCTCCTGTTCCTAAGGATACAATAATTTTTGATTTATTTATTAACTGGAAAATGCCCATAATATTATGTGAAGGGATTTTTGATGCAATAGCTATTAAGAGAAATGCAATACCTCTATTGGGAAAAACTATACAGAGCACACTTTTACAAAAGATGATAAAAAAGAGAATTTCAGAAGTTACTATAATTCTAGATTCAGATGCACAAGATACTATGATAAATGTAAGTAAAAAATTAATTAGATATGGATTAAATGTGTCTAGAGTAAGTCTTGAAAATGGAGATCCATCAGATTTGGGTTTCAAAGCAATGTTAGATAAAGTAAAACATAAAATACAAGTTAACGATTTCGACCTAATAAAACAAAAGATGAGTTTATGAAAATAAAAACAAAGTTCAATACACTTAAGAAAATATATCATATTTCTGATATACAGATAAGAAATCTCAAGCGCCATATAGAATATGAACAAGTCTTTAATAATCTTTATGATTATATTAAGAAGGATACAAAAGATGCTGTAGTATTTATTGGTGGTGACATAGCTCATAGCAAAACAGACATGTCACCTGAGTTAGTTGATCAGTTATCAAGACTCTTCAAGAACCTCTCAGAACTATGTCCAACATTGCTCATAGCAGGAAATCATGATTGCAATTTGAATAATAAATCAAGGCTTGATGTTCTTACACCAATAGTAGATAATATTAAAAATGAGAATCTTCATTATCTAAAAGATACCGGGGTTTATTATATTGCTGATACTGCATTTAGTGTCTTAGATGTTTGGGATGATGAAGCAAGTAAAATTCCAGATCCTGCAGATATTAATTCTAAAAATAAGATTTTATTATATCATGGTACAATTGATAGATCTGAAACTGACTTGGGTTTTCAACTACAGAGCAAGATTAAACTAACTGACTTTGATGGTTATGACATGGTCTTGCTGGGTGATATTCACAAAATGCAAACTATGCAAAGATACAAAAAAGGCAAAGTAGTTAAACCTATTGTTAGATACTGTGGTTCTCTAGTTCAACAAAATCATGGTGAATCATTATTAGGGCACGGTGTCTCTGTATGGGATGTTAAAAATAGAAGTTTTGAACATAAAGAAATCAAAAATGAATATGGTTACTACACAATCACCATTGATAATGGTTTAGTGCCAAAAGCGGATGACATGCCAGAATTTGCAAGGCTAAGAGTCAAAGTAACAAATACATCAAATACAGATCTTAAAAAGGCACTTGCAGTCATTAGACATCGACACAATCTCAAAGAAATAATAGTAATGAGAGAAGATAATTTTAAAGTAGACGCAGGTAATACAACTATTGTAGACTTCGGGGACATTGCAGACCCAGATGTACAAAATGGATTAATAGAAAACTACTTAAAGACTAAGACAACAGCAAGTGACGACACAGTTGAAAAAGTTAAGAAAATAAACACAGAACTAAGTAGTATGATTGTTGCTGAAGAAATATCACGTAACATAAGCTGGAAGCCAATAAAGTTTGAATTTTCAAATATGTTTTCTTACGGCGAAGACAATGTAATAGATTTTAGTAAGTGTAATGGTATCATGGGAATTTTTAGTCCAAATGCAAGTGGAAAATCAAGCATTCTAGACGCACTGACATTTTGTCTTTTTGATAAAAGTACGAGAGCATGGAAAGCAGAGAATGTTATGAATCACTCTAAGTCTAACTTTCATTGTAAGCTAGAATTTGAAGTGGGTAACGACACCTATATAGTTGAAAGATTGGGAGCAATTAATAAAAATGGTTCAACAAGAGTAGAAGTAAACTTTAGCACATTATCACCAGAGGGAGAATTAATATCATTAAACGGAGATCAAAGAAATACAACAAATAAGAATATTAGAAAATTAATTGGTACGTATGATGATTTTATAATGACATCATTCTCATCTCAAAATAATTCATCTATTTTCTTAGATCAAAATCAAACAGAGAAGAAAGAAATTTTAGGTAAATTCTTGGGACTCTCTATATTTGATAAGTTGTTCAAAGTAGCCAAAGAAGAATCTAGTGGCATTTATTCAATGTTAAAGAACTTTTTGGATGTTGATTATGATCAACAAATAAGCGATATCGAAACAGAACTAAAATCTTCGATTACATCATTTAACACATTAGAGGAATCTAAGACCAGCAAAGAATCAATATTGGAAAAACACAAGAACAAAGTCATTGAGCTTGTAAAAGAAATTCGCCCAATAGATGCTAGTATAAGTGATATTAATGTACTAAGCAAAGAGCTAGAAGGACAAGATAATGACTTAAATACACTCAGTGAGAATTTAATTCAATTAGAGCGAAATCTTTCAAAGGTAAGTGATGCAAAAGAACTCATAAATAACAGGCTAAAATCAAACAAGTTCACAGACATAGAAAGAAAAATTGCAGAACACAGCAACATTCAAGATGACTATTCAAAAACAAAAATAGAGATTGATAGACTTAAAGACAATGTTACAAATAAGCTAGATAAGATTACTAAATTGGGAAACTTAGAATATGATGCTGATTGTAGTTTTTGCATGGGTAATATTTTTGTTAAAGATGCAATAAAAACGAAAGAAGAATTAGTTAGTGATAAATTAAGAGCAAATCAACTAATAACAAAAGTAAAAACTCTTGACAACAAGCTTGAAATAAATAAAGACGTGCCACTAATCCATACAGAGTTCTTAGGACTAAATGATGAACTAAATGATTTGAAGTTTTCTAATCAAACAATAGATGCTAAAATTAGTTCTGCAAGGTCAAATATTAAATTAGCTGAAAGTAATAAACAGATTGTTATTAGTAATATTACAAGGTGCAAAAAGTATCAAAATGATATTCATCATAATAACAAAATACAACAATCTTTAGATGATGAGAAAGCTAATGAACAATCAGTATACGCAGAAGTAAAAGCACTAACACAAGATTTACAACACAGTATAGGAAAGAAAGTAAGTCTAGAAACAAGAAAAAAAGAGTTAATTACTACAATCGATAAAGTAAAAGATCTAGAAGACAAGTATGAAGCATACAAGTACTATCTTATGGCAATTGACAAGAATGGAATAAGCTATGATTTAATATCAAAGGTGTTAGTAAATGTTGAGACAGAAGTTAATAATATCTTGTCACAAATAGTTGATTTCCAGATCGTATTTGACATGGATGGAAAAAATGTTAATAACTACATTGTATATGATAATGATAAATCTTGGGCCTTAGAAATGGCATCAGGTATGGAAAAATTTATATCAACACTAGCAATAAGGATTGCGTTGACAAACATCTCTAATCTACCAAGGCCAAATTTCATAGCAATAGATGAAGGCTGGGGAACACTAGACAGTGATAATCTAAATTCAGCACAACAACTTTTCCAGTATTTAAAAAATATTTATAAATTCTCATTGATCATATCTCATATTGATACAATGAGGGATTTCACAGATGACCTGTTAGAAATAAGTGTAGTAGATGGTTACAGCCAAATTACTTTTTAGTTTCGCTTATTAAAACATTAACAGATCTAGTAGGCTTAGTTTTATTTTTATGATCACTCATTAGTTTATTAAGCAATGAAGAAAAACTTCTATAGTCTTTCATTGCATTCCTTTTAATCCATTCAGTAAGCTCTACATCTAAGTAGACACAAAACCTATCTTTGTTATTATTCATGTAGATACCCTCGTTTAGATTAATTATTAATTTTTATGCTTTTTTTATATAACTTTGTGTCATTTATAATTTCGCGATATTTATGTCTATAACGGAAACCACCCCCATGGCAGTCAAGCAAAAACAAACAATTATTCAAAACTTAAGCAAAGTAAGTGTGCATATTGAAGAAAATGGTGACGTTTCACAATACTTTAATATTGCTGATTTTCCGGGAGAGTTACCGCTAGGGAAGTCATCATTTCTCATACTCGGGTCAAAATATCTTAAAAAAGACATTGTAATTAAAATAGAACTTATTGACAGTAATGGCAATCCAATTTATATTGAGCCAGTGTTTGGCTATGAGGAGAGTAATGGGGTAAGAGTTGCAATTGAAGCGTATGATTCAGTAGCAGAAGGTGCAGCAACATTAACAATATTGGGAGAACTTGATCCTGAAAAAATTGATTTTGAGATACCTGATGAATCTATTGGTGTCTATAATATTAAGTACCAGCGTCCAATAATTGTTAATAAGACAATACCCAATGACAGGCCTATTCGATTTTATAAAAGGCCAAAAGTACAAGTTCAAGAAATATTTAAAGAGCAATTAGTCGTAACATCAGAGACATCAGGATCACTAACTCAAACATCTGGTACTATTAAAGGTGTACCCACACCAAACTCTGAGGGTAAGAAGTTTGTTTTAGACAGTGCAGAATATAATGAAATACCTTCATACACAGATCAAGTGTATGGCTTCAATTCAATGGGGAATTTCGCTGCTTCAAGCATCAATGATGGCTATACTTTTATTATTGAAGGGGCCAATTTTTCTTCATCAATGCAAGGTGGGACATTGACAATTGATAATCCCGTAGGGAATCCTGGGTACGCAACACAAAGCTACCACACAACACCAGCATACTCAGCATCAATTACTGAAGTAGTTAATAAGAATACTATCAAAGTGCAAAAGCCATTTGGGCTCTATAACTCATCTAGTGGTGACTATCAAATTACTTCTCTAAATGACAGTAGCTATTCAATTTCATATCCAGAGCTAAGATTGTTTGCAACAAGTAGCATAAATTTCAGATCATTCGCAGAAATTAATATTTCTGACATGAGAACTTTCTCTGGTGATGTACACAGAGTTGCAGTATATTCAAAAAATAGTGGCCCTTTTGGAAACTGGCAAAAAATTATTGATACACCTGTTGAATCACCAGAACTTTTACTAGACAAAACAAGTACATCTTCTACTGATAGAATCGGATTTTTCAGATCTGACGCGATAGTAACAAACTATTGGGATACAACAGCAGGAAAGTATGGTGTTGAAAGTGCAACAACATTACAAACAGCATCTGACCCTGAATACTTTTCTAATTCTCTATACATCTCAGGCTCAAATGTTGACATGCTTGCAGATGATGATACAAGATGGATAAAGCTTCAATTAAAAAGCCAACATTCAATGAGTTTTCAAGCAGGGACAGATTATACAGTAAGCGCAAAACTACTTGCTGATAACTTGTCAGGTGCACAAAACGAAATAAAGGCAGTATTCCACATGTCTGGATCAGCTTTCATAATGTCACCTGCATTTAAGGAGCATGGTTATGGTAGAGCAATAGGAAAAAAAGAGTTTCCAAGGTCAAAAGGTAGATTACAAAATGAAGCAATATTTGAAAGCGTTTTTTCACCTGACAAAACAGGAACAGGTGTACTTCAAATAAGATTTACAGGTGCACATTGGCATATTGCAGATATAACTGTAAAGCCGAATTCTGATACTAATTTTTCTCCTGAGTACATTAAGTTAGTTGCTCCAATTCCTCCTCTAACAACACGACCAGATAAATTAGATTTCGCATTAGAATTTTATGATGTCAATAACAACAAGTCAAAAACTGTTGTTACAACCCTACCAAACAATCCAGAAGGTATAGTCTTCCAGGGTGAAAATTTACTAATCACAGGTGAAGATAATACAATTAAGGGCTCAATTTTCTTGGGCGGTGATGCAACTGGAAGTGGTATTCAAATGGGTGGAGTATCATCTAAGCTTCCCGAAACAGGCGGTGATGGGGCAGAAGGATCTGGTTTTATTAGATCAGTTCAATATCAGGGATTTACAAGTGCAAGCTTGAGTAATGACAACACCGGCTGGATGATTTTTTCAGGTTCTGTATTACCAGACTCAGGCGATGATTATGCAGGTGTTGGTTTAGAATTAGTTGGAGAATCTGGAAGTTTTAGGTTTAATACAAGCCCATCAAGATTTGAAGTGATTGCAGATGCTTTTTATGTAGGAAGCCCAGATACTCAGTTTATTTCTGGATCAGGAGGTATAATTGAAATAAGTTCTTCCGCATTTCATCTATCATCTAGTGGAGACGTGTTTATCTCAGGATCAATAACAGCTGCTGATGGTTACATAGGTGATTGGCAAATTGTTGATGGAATGCTGAGTGGATCAAATGCAACTTTAGATGCAAATGGTTCCTCACTTTATAAATCAGACGCTGGTCCAACAACAAACCCAACAGATGGGTACTATATTGATTTCACCCCTGGGGGCTATTATGTAAGATTTGGAACAGATTTTGCAATTTCATCAAGTGGTCAGCTTATTGCCAGCGGTGCGAAAATTGAGGGAGTCCTAACAGCAAGTGAAGGTTACATTGCACAATGGACTATCGCGCCAGGCACTATTCATAAATTAACTGACAGTAAATATTCAGGGCTATCATCCGTTGGTGACACAAGGTTTTTCGCAGGTGCAACAAGTTTAAATAATACAGGTAGTGCTGTTTTCAATGTTAAGTCTAACGGAGAAATGACAGCATCCGCAGGATTAATTGGTGGTTTCCAAATTGGGACCTCATCACTATCAAATGTCGAAAATACAGTTGAATTAAGTACTATTCTGCCAGGCCTAAAGATTAAAGATGAATCCGGTATATCAAGAGTAGAAGTAAAATCAGGTTCCTTTTCTGCGATCGGAGCAGGAACACAGCATATAGGCAATGAAGGGTTTGAAGAGACGGGTTCATTGTCAGCAGGAAGAAATTTCAACCCAACAGTAGCAAGCTGGTCTTACAGTATGGGCGGTCACGTAACTGCAAGTTTAACTGATAGATCTGGATATGATGATTTTCAAAAGGCAGTAAGCGGAGATATTTCTTTTGATGTAGTAGTACCATCAGGTGCTGGAAACTATACAACTAATAACACTTATGAGCTAAGACAAGTAATAACAGCATCAATTTTAGCAGGTGACACACTAAGTTTTTCTGCTGTTGCAAGATTTAGTTCTAGTTTTGGGACATCAAAAGAAAGAGCATTACAACCACAATATTACATAGTAGAATATAGTTCTTCTAACTCAAGTGGCTGGACACCCTTTCTACCATCTGCAGCATACACATCAAGCAACGGATACGCTGAATACTTCTTAGGGGCAGGACAATATAATAGCTTCGGTGGTAGTGCTGCTATTCCTGAAGCATGTGACTATTTAAGAGTGACTGTCTCAGGTAGTATAAATGATGACGCAGGATACTCAGTTCAAGCACCACTTTTTGCAAAAGCAAAAGCTGGCAAGTGGAAAGAAGATACTACGTTGGGTGCAAAGAAATTCACTAAAACATTCACGAATACAGAATCACCGGAATATCCAGAAACTGAAATAACATTTGATAGTTTTAGATTAAAGAGTAACACTCGAAAAATTGAGATGACCCAAGATGGATTGTTAATATACAACTCAGAAGATAGTTTTATTAAGATGACATCAGCGGGTATTGAAATTCAAGGAGGGAGCGGAGTTTCAGCATTCAGTACAGCAATTAGTAGAGAGTCTTTTGTAAATGACAGTCAAATTGCTGGTACTTTAGCAGCTCCTCAATTACAAGGTGATATTAGCACTCCATCAAATGTTGGCACATCCTCAGCAGCTGGAGATAATTCATTCTATGCTAAGGGAAACCACATTCACGGATTACCAGCAAGTGTAGTTAAGGGTTTATTACCAAGTGGAACCGTTTCCGGGTCAGCTCAAATAGAGGGAGATTTCTTAGAAATAACAGGAGACAATGTATTAAGTAGTTCAGCTCAAATTGCAAGCGATATTAGTGGTTCGTTGGGAACTAACGCTACTCTAATAAGAAGTTTAACATCAGCAGGAATAACTGGTTCATTCACTTCACTTTCACAAAGTTTAGCATCTCGAATATCAGCTGAAGAATCTGAAGTAGGAGATATATCAGCCGTTAATGTAGCAGGAACTGGATTAACCGGCGGAGGAAGTTCAGGTGATGTAACAGTTACAATTACACCATCAGACGTAGTTTCAGCGGTAGGTGGATTTAGTGGATCTGCTCAAGTTGATCACGACACTACCGCTAATTTTACAACAGCTGAACATTTTACTCAAGGAAATATAACTACTGTAGGTACAGTAGCTGCAGGAAGTGTTACAGCAATTTTACCAAGTGGAACTGTATCTGGATCAGCACAAATAGACCACAACGCCACAATAAACTACGATTCTAACATTCATATAGATCACACGGGAGTTGGAGTGGCTGCTGGAACTGGAATGACTGGCGGTGGAACTATCGATGCAAACTTAACTCTAAATGTGATTGGTGGGGATGGTATTACCGCTAATGTAAATGATATACAAGTTGATTCTACAGTTTTGCGAACAACTGGGGATGGTGTGTTAAGTGGATCAGCACAAATAGCATCAGACATTTCGGGATCATGGCAAGGTTCGATAGATATTAGTACAGACACTAATTTAGTTGCTGGTACGAATATTAGTTTAAGTGGTGATACTTTAAATGTAGACGATGCGTTTCTTAAAAATAATGCAAGTGACACCACAACTGGAACAATTACTGCCGGTGGATTTACAACTACTGGAACATTAGATATTAGTGGTGGAACATTAACATTAGCGAACAATCAAATTAGTGGAGATAAAGTTGAGGGTGGAACAATAGCAGCCACA
>Ga0209658_1001651_pt1 | contig 13172 bp, 18 predicted proteins | sample SaaInlV_150m_DNA_6_FD_184656 | JGI IMG/M metagenome (GOLD analysis project Ga0209658, IMG submission 184656) | Marine microbial communities from expanding oxygen minimum zones in the Saanich Inlet - SI037_S4LV_150m_DNA (SPAdes) (version 2) | ecosystem: Environmental > Aquatic > Marine >...
AAATGTTTTATCATATGTTGATGAAAGAATAGCCAATATTTTAATAGAAACATCTGTGTAAATCTCAAATAATTTAATAATAAATGTTCCACCAACAGATTGTATCTTTAATGCTGTAATAATTTCTCCAAGAATAAGTCTATATGCTTCTTGTTCCTGATAATTTTCATTAATCCATACGAATCCACCATCAGCCGTAATAAAATCAGCTTTCTTACTGAATTTTTGGAATTTAATGATAGATTTAGTATCTGTTAAATCACCGCCATCTTGCTCATAGATCTTGACCTTTTTATAAGCTTTCTTAAAGTCTTTCTTAAATGTTGGAACATCTACATCGTCAATTGAAATTGTAAAATGTTCATCTTTATCATAATCCTTTGCTTTAAAAAACTTTTCTCTATAAAACATTACGGCTTGTACAAATGATCCTGGTGCTTCGGCAAGATGGGCAGTAACAATTGATCCTGTATTAGATATGGGATTAAATACTAGTAACATTTCCCATAATTTATAGAATGCTCTAGATGAAATATTTAAGGTATCCTTTCCAATATTAAAATATAGTTTGGAATAAGATGTAATGTCAGATCGTTCTCCCTTGTCCTCGATAAGATGCTCATAAGGATTAGTAACATGATAGAAATTCTTGCCCCTAATCTTTGGATCATTCACCAGACTCATCTTATCCTTAGTATCATGAATGAATTTATTAAAACCATTTTTAATCTGAGGCTGATTATAAAATCTGGAATAATGAGTATCCACGTTCTTTTTGATACTTTTAACAAGCTTATCGTCTATAAAAGGTAATTCATATAGGGATAATGACTGCATTTAAAATATACTAATATATAATATTTAAATAAAATATTAAATCAATTTTTTTAAAAATTGATAATTGTATATATTAAAGAAATACCAATTTATATATTAATGATAAGCGTAGGCAATTTTTTAATTTCTGGAGAATGTATGGAATCCGATCCTTGTTGTCATAATGTCACTGATGTTAGAACCGATAAAGTGCAACAAATGTATGGTGTAGAAATCTATGAACTTTTAAAAGCTAATGATATGTCTGATGCACATTTTGATGAATATGGTACTGATGAATTTAAGAATAGATTTAATAACGATACATTTGATTCAAACTGCTTTAGTTGTGTTGCGAATAGTAGAATAGTTGGAAATTATACAATTTCTGACATGTGTTACTTGTCATATCCTTGTCGACACGATATTACGGATAATAGAACTGGTGTAAAAAGTTGTAAAAGCGGTGTAGCAATCTATAAAATGTTGAAGGACGATGGTCATTCTGATGAACACTTTAATGAATATGCCCCAAGGATACAACTTTGATTGATTCGATTAATGGTAGAACAGTTGTAAAAGATGATGTTGTGAAAGAATCTTCTAAAATAATTTTTGATACAATTGGTAAGTATCTAATCACACAAGAACAGTTGGCAGAAGAAAACGGAGATTCAATGCCAGAAAGTTATATTGTACATAATACTATCACAAATGAAACAACTATAATGACACATAAGGATATTTGTACTATGTTAAATAAGGAAAAGATTACTCATGTTCGTTTTCCACCACCCATTGCTAAACCAAGTGTTCCATTTTCCGGTAGAACAATTGGTAATTATATAATTTCAAATATGTGTATGGAAACATATCCATGTCAACACAATTATATGGATATTAGAACTGGTGTTGTGAGTAGTGGTAGTGGTCCATCAATATATCAAATGCTAAAGGATGATGGTCATTCTGATAGTCACTTTAATGGATATGCACCCAAGATTCCAACCATGAAACCTGATACTAGTGTCATGCGAGATGCCGCAGCAAAGGCATTAAAGGATGCTGCTGCCACACTCAAACCTATACCTATGATCAGTGACACAGCATCTGATGTTAGTAGTACAGTATCATCTGATTCCGATGACGATATGCCACCCATACCTATTAATGCCACGCTTCAAAATATGTTGAATAAAAATGTTCCATTGAACGATCCTAATACATTTTATATTGATATTTATGAAATTTCTAAAGAATGTGTAAAGACAGATTCATCAAAACATAAGGTAAATAATACTGATACAGGAACTTGGACATTAATGGATAAACAAGATATTTATGAAATGTTGGATATTAAAGGATTATCTCATCCTTATTTTGATAAGTATGCTCCAGATTATGAATCATATATTGTTGGAAATTACAAGATTTCACATATGTGTATTGAATCTGATCCATGTCAACATGATATTACCGATCTTAGAACAGGTGTGGAAGAAAGATTGGATGGTAGAACAATCTTTAAACTCTTAAAAATGGATGGACAATCTGATCCGCATTTTAAAGAATATGTTGAAGAGAAAAAACCAGCAAACATAGATATTAAAAAATGTATCGTTATTGGTCATTTCAAGATTTCTAGAGAACCAGAAATTATTATCATAAAGAACCATGTAGTTACCAATCTTAAGAATCAAGATGAATGCACATTATCAAGTGATAAAATTTATCAATTGTTAAAAGATAATAATTATTCAGATCCCAGATTTCCTAGTACAGTTTAGTATATAAAACTATTCAGTCTTATAGGGAGTACTATTTCCCGTTATCCGCTGGTGTAATACTTCACGGCATATATGCGAATACATATGTATTCTTGTCAAAAATGACATAGTAATATATTTAATAAGAACAATCATAGAGATTACTAACTCTATGTTCTCATTGTACTTTATATTTTTATATTTAAGTAAATAAAATATTTATATTAGTACCGGAACAGTTTTTAATAGTTTTTCGGACCTGAAAAAAAATTGAATTAAAAATTATTACAATATTATTATTAATCTTGTAATGACGCAGAAATGCTTTCTATCGTACACAGTTATAGTTGTTCTATGTATAATAGGAATGATTATAGCATTATCTATTCTTTTATAAGAAAGAAGATTGTTTAAGTAATCCTTGTTCATACTGACCTATCTTTAAAAATATATCAATCTGAAAATTAGGATTTAATGGATGACGTAAATAATAAGAGGGATCTGTATAATCAACATCTTCATGTAGACCTTTAATATTATGAGATTGAAATTCATAATCTAAATTATCGATAATAATCGGTTCACATTGGGAATCTAACAATTCAACAAAAATTCTTTTCAAAGATAATAATTCAGATTTTTTAAATTCAATATACGATTTTTTTGTTGATAAAAACATATCAGAAGTTTTGTTTAATTTGGGAAAAACATATTTGAAGAAATTTTTATTTTTTGTAGAATAAATATATTTATTATCACATGGTTGTAAAGAAATGTATTGTATTTCATTGCCCATAGTATTGATATTAATAGGTGTATATATGTTTACTGTCGTATCATTGATATATTCATAGGACGTGGTGAGAATACCATCAATTGTAAAATTTACTATAGATCCAACTTTATTGCATATCTCATATGTTTTATTATTTAATGTTATTTGATTATTTACAGTTACTGTACCACCCATAACTGTAATGATATCTGTGAACAAAGAATTGGTAACCTTCATTTTAGCTTTTAGCATTTTTATATATTTTGGAAATACGATATATTCAAAGTTAATAAATTTAATGTTATCAAACGATTTATTTATAGACGATGAACCATGATCATCATTCATCCATACCGTAAATTTCATTGGATTACGATTGGCTAACAAATCACGATTAACACTATTGATATTTATACAATGATTATTTACTTCTATACTCATTAAACTTTCTTTATAAATTAAATTTGCGGTAAAAAACCTTTTAATTTTATATTAAAAAATGTTATTAAACAATGTCTTCTGAAACAATCAATAAATTAAAAAATACTATATTTTCAAAGAATAACACTAGCAGCATATATTTAAATTTAACTCAAAATTATAAATTAAAATTAGATAAGAATGGTAAAAGTGCATTAACTGAGAAAATAGTGGCAGAAATGAAACATGCTTTTTCAATGATTAAAGTAGAACGTGTTACATCTAGTAATTTCAATCAAATTGTAACCGGTGTTAATAAAAAAGTGATTAATAATATGGGAAAATTCTTAAGTGATTCACGTAATGCTGCATCATTAAATAAAAAAGTACAAATATCATCCAGGCCAGAAGTTATTGGTAGTCGACGTTCCAGAGAACATTTTGATACTGATTTTGAGCCAGGTGGTCATCACTCAAGACAACCTATTGAAGATGATTCGGAAGAAAATTTGGATGATCGTATGAGAAAAATCACAGAAGAAAGAAATCAAGATTATGGTAATCAGCGCGAAAGACCAGAAACTCCTGATTTTTCTCTTGAAAAGAAAACAAAGAAACAGAAAGAGGAAGAGAGACAAAATAAAGAAGAAAGGCATAGAAGAAATAGAGAGTTGGAAGATGAACGTAGATATGGAAGACAAGGTAGAGGAAGACAGGAACAGGGTCGTAGTCAAGGGAGACAACAACCACGTGACCCAATGGATGAATTCTATGGTTCTACTATTACAGATGGTGTTAATGATGGTCGCGATGACGGACAGCTAGATAATTTTTTTAATCCAATTACCGAATCATTTATTAATGCTCAAGATGTAGATTATGAAGCAGCAATCAATCCTTTTGAAAATAACGTTAATACTTTTAATACAGGAGTTAATCCCAATGACAAAGATTTTGATGATGAAACGCCTTTAGAAATTCAAATGAACCAATATGAACAAGATGGTAAAAATTTACTCAATAAGCGTGGAAATAAACAGGGATCTAATGGTCAACAGCAACAGCAACAGCAACAGCAACAGCAACAGCAACAGCAACAGCAGCCTCGTATGACTCAACAACAAATTCAAAATCAACAATATCAGCAAATGTTAAGACAGCAACAGCAACAGCAACAGCAACAGCAACAGCAACAGCAACAATTACAACTGACACCTCAGCAACAGCAACTATTACAGCAGCAACAACAGCAGCAACAACAGCAATTACAACAACAGCAATTACAACAACAGCAACAGCAACATCGTATGCAACAAATGCAGCAACATCAGCAACAAATGCATCCCCAAATTCAACAACATATTGCCGATTTATTACAACAGCAAACAAATAAACATCAATTAGAGATTGCAAATATGAAAACTCAAGGTGTTGGATTTGCACCAGAACAAGGTAGTCAAATACAGCAACTCAATCTTGATTTATTGCAGCAAAAATTGTTAGTTGATAAATTGCAAAATAAGATTAAACAAAGTAGATCACCCGATGGTATTGATGGTAAGTTAAATGTTATCGAGGATACTAAGAAAAAGATTGTTATTCAAATGGCAACCTTAAAAGAAAAAATGACAGAGACACAGGAAGCTATAACGGAACAAAATAAGAACAAAGAATATATTGATACAAAAATGGCAGAAATAAAATCAACTATTGGTAAAAATCTTTCATTATATAACAACATTGAAAAGAATGAAATTGTCAATACTAAATCATGTACCAGAAATTTACATAACTATGTTCATACATTTGACAAACCAATAAATATGTTGACAAGTATCGAAATTAACAATTATTCTTTACCTAGCACAATGCATAACATTAATGTATACAATAATACATTATATGTTGTGGCAAATCATGAAGGTGAAATTACATGCTCTGATCAAACATCATATGCTCATAAAGATAATGTTCATATAATTAAGATTGCACCCGGAAATTATACTATTAGATCATTAGTAGATTGTTTGAATAAATGTTTGACGCAACTTGACATAACAATGGATATTGATGTAGCTACCGAACATTGTTCTTTTTCTTCAGAACAAATTTTTAATTTGATAACAGATTATAGTAAATATAGAAGTAATATATTAAATATCTTAGGATTTGCCAACAATATTAAATTGGAAAATGAGGTATCATATTACAGTACAAAATCGTACGATTTACGTTCTGATAATATTGTGTCTCTATATATCAGAAATCTATCAACGAAAACTCCTTTCTGTAAATTTAATGTTGCCAGTTCAAAAATGTTTAATCATGTTGCAAAAATGTCTACACCAATAAATAATGTAACCAATTTTTCACTTGAATTCAGAGATTCGAATGGTGATCCCATTACTTTTGGAGATAAGAATATTACTATTGATTTTACATTAAAAAGTATAGAGAACACTTTGCCAACATTAGAAGTTGAAGAATATGAGGAACCATGTAAGGAAGCAGATCTTCATGATCAAATTAGTTTAATGATGAAAAATCTTTAATTTATTTTATCAATTAAGTTTAATGAAATTTAATTTAACTAATAAGGAATTGTTGAAATATTTATTTTATCTTGTTCTATTGCTATATATATGGAAAGTAGCTAAAATAAAATTAAAATATATATTCCCATTCCTAATATTTCTCATGATATTTTTATATATAGAACAGAATAAGAAAGAAGATAATACACATTTTGATGCAAAAATAGCAAATATTATTGAAGAATTATATGATGAAAAATATGAAAACTTATATGATGAAGAAATTGTTTTATTTATTGATACGTTGAGACCAATTAGATCATTTAATATTCCTGTTTTCAATCTATTTTTAAGTGAAATGAATGTTTATATGACGGCAAGAGATATAGATAATTTGTTAAAAACTATGAACACATTTGAATCATTATATTTTGTTATACCTGTTGAATTAACTGACTTTTATACGGAACGATTCAAGGCATTAGGTGTATTATTACATGGTCGTTTAATTGAACAAAAGTCAAGAGTGGAAATGCAATCATATTTACCATATGATTATATTCCAAATAATTTTATTCATTGATTAATCTCAACTAATAATGGTTCGTGTTGTTCCACAGGCTTACTAAAGCAACAACAACCTGTCACATAATTATCAATTAATTTAAAATGTCTATTATATTGAGCCACATCTAATATTTGTTTTTCATCATTGGATAAAATAACATTAATAAAAGTACCACCTCTAACATTACCTTGACCATATTGTTGCATGAAATATATTACATGGTCATTAATGGAACATTTTTTGTCATATTTTATTACTTTTTCAATACGTAATGGTCTATTGATTAATAACCAATCGCATATATTATGGCTAGGTAACGTGTCAATAGATATATTGTCATCATCAGATAACATAACATAGTATTTATAATTTTGTAATGCAATTAAATAGTAAAACATTATAGTTAAAAAACAAAAAAATTGATTTTATATTTATCAACCAATAACTTATTGATTATTAATGGATACTACACAATGTAATGCTTTATATTATTGTGAATTAGGTGATAAAATACAATATATTTCTCATATTATGCAAAGATACGAATCTATTATTATACGTCATATAAAAGTTACACTTGACAAAAGATAAATGATATAATTGGAATTAATTCTATTTTAATATATCAATTTGATGTTTTTAAACAAATGGTAATAAATGGAGAAATGAAATAAAAAATTCTCACAACCCTAATGTGGCCGAGTGTGAGATTGCTCAACAAGGGTCAATTATGCTGAAGAAACCTAAATATTCTTCCTCATAATATATTATGATATTAATGGATATATCAATATATAACGCTTTTCGACATTATAAGTCAAGAGAAAATGCACATTTGAGAATTTACAATATAGAAGATACAAATGAGGATTCATTATATTATTATAAAATGCGAGGAGAAACATGCATTGTGTCCATAATTGTAAATGATAACATATTTATTACTCGACATGCACAAATAGATGGTGCTCATCTTGTAATGTGTTATGTACAAAAATCACATAATAAATCCAGTTGCACTTTGTTATTAAAACATCAAATAATGACGTTGGAATATGTAGATAAAGAATATAATGACGTGATTGCAAGAGCACCAAATGTGATTGCAAGAGCACCAAATGTGATTGCAAGAGTGCCAAATGTGATTACGATGGCAGTGGAGGAGACAACAGTGGAACCCTTAGCATGTTCCATATGTATGACCAATAAAAAGCAAATATGTTTAACTTGTGGTCATATGTTTTGTTCTCTGTGTGCTAGCAAATTAACCGGTGAATGTTTCATATGTAAGAAAACATACATAAATATGATAAAAGTTTTTCTTTAATTTATTAAAAAAAATTGATTAATAAATTATCAACAATATTATATATTGTCCTTTAATGGATATCTCAATAACGCAAAGTGAACTTATAAAAGCATATAATTACTTTAAATCAGTATTAAATGTACATTGGAGAATAACAGATATTGATAATATAAATCATGATACATTATATTGTTATATGTCAGAAAATAGAGTAAAATATATTACACGAATAACACGCACACCAGCAATAGTTAAAGTTCGTCATTTAGCTATAATAAATGATGGGTCACTTGATATAATAAATGAACGAAATTGGTTAACATTTACTACCATCAGATTTGCTGAATTGTTAAGTGATGGAATATATATAGAAGAATTAGATAAAAACTATGTAGAAGCAGAACCTATTGAAATAGAACCTTATGTCAGGGAAACAGAATCACCTAGGGAAGAAAGATCATATCCATCAACTAATCGTGATCGTGTGATAAATAGCATTCGTCAAACATTGTTTCCAACAGCAAATCACACACAAATTGAATCGCATGTTCAGCAACCAAATGTTTCTACCACAGCCATTGATGAAGAAATGGACGATACTAAATCATATGTTGATGACTTAACCTGTTCCATATGTATGACCAATAAAAAGCAAATGTGTTTAACATGTGGTCATATGTTTTGTGTCCTATGTTCCAGTAAATTAACCGGTAAATGTTTCATATGTAAAAAAACATATACTAAAATAGTAAAAACTTTTCTTTAATTTATAGCATGTATTTCATTTCTTACTGTGGCACTAACTTTGGTCATATCTAATTTATAATTATATGTTCTTACTTCTTTATCCATATATTTTTTATCATCCATCATTGATTGATCGCAACATATGCATATGCCAAAAGGATATGTCATCATAATACAAGGAACCATACATGGACAAATACATAACCAACCTAATTATTGGATTGTTTCACAAACTAAATATGGTTTACGAGAACAATATGGCTTTGGTAAACCCGGTTCCACATGAACAGTGACTTGACATATGGTATACACATCATCTTTATTATGTTCATGTTTTGACATAATGTCATTATACTCATATATATTTCGTATTTCAGTCATTATTATTTAACTAAATATATTCTTAAGTGACTATAATTTCCATGATATAAATCTAATAAATTAATCTTATCGGGTAAACATGAATAATTTGGTAGACCAGCATTATCAAAATATTTATAATTATACAATTGATATATTTGTTGTAAATTAAAAGAAGAATTTTCATTTTCTAAGAAAATATTTATATTTGAAATGTTGATATTTAATTTTTTGGAAATTAAATCTTTCAAATCTAAAATATTTTCATTTAATATTAATGAATAATTTATTCGTTTTTTATCTATATGCAATATTATATTTTTTTGTACATCATGGGTTACAATATTCCCTTGTTTATTTTCTATCCAAACAAGATCATAAGCTATACGATCATAATGTTTAAAATAAAACTCTTTATATATTTTTACCTGTTCTCTTTTCTCCATGTTACTATAATGTCGTGGCACGTATATTAACACTTTATTGAATCGTTTTATGCAATATTTATAATAATGATCAATGTTCAATATATGATATTCCCAACATTGTTTAATTATATCAGGACACATTAACTTTTCATTTAAATTCAACAAATGCATAAATCGTTCATATTCAAAGATTGTATATTGACAATATAATGGTAACCAATTATAATAATCGGATAAACCGATAATAATATCATCCATTAAAATAGAGTGATATATAAAAATTGATATTCTGATATTTTTATGCCATTATTATATAAATATCAATGACAGATTGTGTATTTTGCTGTGAAGATTTGCCAGATGATGATCGAATGATTAATATTTACGCTGATAAATGTAGAGAAGAATCTACAATGTGTAAAGATTGTAGACAAAGGTTATGTGAATCCATATTACCCGTATTATTAAAATCTATAGCAATGGAAACATGTGAAGCATCAATAAAAAGATTAGTTAAACAAGATCTACCGACTCATTTATCGGTAGATGGTACTGGTCGAGGAAAACTAATTATTAATGCAATAGTTGATGGTAAAATAGTATGTTGTAAATTGCAATCGACCGTTAATATCGATAAATTAAATGCAGACATGAGACGTATTAATGAACTAGCAGTGAAAGATGACGATATGTTTTTATATTTAAAAAATGAGGTGTTTGAAGAATTTAAAGACGATAGTTAAAAAATTGAAAAAATAATAATTATTAGTTTATATATTAGAAATTATTATTATCATAATGCGCGTGTTTACCGAAGATATCGAAGGGATTGATGTCCCCATCATATTTATTGCTGGTAAATGTGCAAAAGACAACCAAACGTTAGTCCTGGAATCTTCTTCTAAAGATTTGTGGTTTCATCTAGCCGATTTTCCATCGGCACATCTCGTTGCCAAAATCGATAGCGAAATGCTCAATAAGGATCAATTGAGATTAATCATAAAGCGTGGCTCCAGCTTGCTTAAAAGCGTTAGTAACAAACAAAAATCGATGCCCAATTTAGGTATTCATTATACATACATAGAAAATGTTAGACCCACAGATGTTGATGGATTGGTGGAACTGGAAAGTTTTAAAACGATCACAATATAAATTATATAAACTATTGTATATTCAATGAACAATATTTTTTCTTTATTCTGTAATAATAAATTAGTAAAAACATTTAACCAACTTAGTCTTGTTATAGATTATATAACTAAATTAAGTTGTTCAATAAACTATGAAATATATGTCGAAGAATACAATGCTGATATGGAAACACATGCAATTAAAACATTATTGTATAAAAATAACATATTTCAAATAGAAAATATATTCGAATATTATTAATTAATGAAAAAAATTGAAAAATAATTTACATATATTACTCATTATTAACTTTTTTATATAACATAATGGCGTTACTGTTAACACATGCACTGAAAAACCCAGATGGGTTCAAAGATTGGTTTTGGGTATCTAGACATCCTGACTTAACCATCAAGATGATACTCGATTATCCTGCTACGCCATGGATTTGGTCTATGGTTAGTTGCAACAAGAGCATTTCCATGGGAGATATCATTGATAATGATACTTTGCCATGGGATTGGCCTTCTGTATCATTGAATCCCAATTGGACATCCGCCATGTTGCAACGTTATCCAGATAAGCCTTGGTATTTTGCCATCTTGGGAATGAAATCGACCATCACAGTCAAGGACATTATGGATAGACGTGAGTTGAAAGATTTTGTTATGATCAAACGTAAGCGAGATCTCGAATATTCGTCCTTTAAATCGGAACTATATGGATTCCCTTAATATTTTTTTATCAAAAAGATTGAAAAAATATTAATTAAGTGATTGAATATTTCAATTATTTAATGGATACTAACACTATATCTGAAAATGCTAAAATTAACATAGCAAAATGCGATAATGTAACTGATATAAATAAAATTTGTACACGATGTGGTTTTATTAAAACAAAACAATCAAATGTTAACGGTTATTGTTTATTATGTGAACAATTTTATTCTTTTCAATCCGAGAATAAAGTAAATACAACGACATCAAATAAATGCGATTTACAATGTGCAATAAGTTAGCATGGAATAAATATATCATTAATTTTTTTATTACGAATGGTAAATCCAGCAGCATTAAAATGTCCACCACCCTTCTCATCATATTGTTTACTCAATTGATTTAAATCAACTTTATCAATGCCTCTTAACGAAACCCATATGTCAGATGATTTAGGATCAAAGCACCAGATTACAGCAAAATTTGGTTCATTGCCATCAATAAACGGTATTTTGCAAAGTGCATTACCAACTTCTGATCGATGACTATATTCACAATCACTCAACCATACATTATATGTCACATTGTTAATAGTAAATGTGCATTGTACCCTTGTGGAACATAAATTTGCAATCTTTTTTTCTTGAATTGATAATAGTTCAATACCCTTATCTCTTAACATATCCATATCTTCATTTGTCAATGCATTCATTTTATCAATTGTGAAATAATTATCATCGAATAATGCAGCATTAATTTCTTTTGACCATTTTAATTTAAATTGCCATAAATCTCTATCAGCAATATAATTAATAAACCAGGGTCTATTTTTAACAGGAGAAATATGAGGAAAGAAATAATCCCATGTTATTTGACATCCTGCCCTAGACATATCGATATCATATTCAACTTTAGAATGCTGAATTGATGCAAACCGATATCTTCCACAATTATATTTATTAACACACATATCCATAGCACTTTTATGATGATCTAATATCGTGACCCAAACACTTTTTTCACTAATAGCTAATATTTCATCATATATTGGACAAATATCAACAAATAAGACTCGTTTACCATCAAATAAATCTAGCGACAAACTAGATACGTCACCAGCTTTACATGGTATCGCAATTATTAAAGAATTGTATTTTAAGGCTGACCACATTGAAGCAAATCCATCTGAACAAGGATTATGGTACACAACAATATCAAAGTTTTTCATTGATATTAGTATAAATAAGTAATAAAATAATAATTTTTCATTTTTTTAACAACATAGAAATTTATTAACAACACATAAATCTTGAACAATTAATGTTATCGGATAGATTGACACTACTGTCCAAAATTTGAACAGATAGAGATAGTAGAGCCTTAATTTCATCCTTTTTCTCACCTGTTTTAATAACATTTGTGTCAATCAAAATATTAATAATACTTTCGATTAAAATAATTACGTCACTTCTACTTACTTTAATTTTCTTCAAGTCTTTCATGTTAACATTAATAACATCCTTAAACATTAGAATAAATTGGGGTAAATCTTTGGAATCAATAACATTGTCTGAAATAATTTTAATAATATGATGATTT
>Ga0209658_1001690_pt1 | contig 12944 bp, 9 predicted proteins | sample SaaInlV_150m_DNA_6_FD_184656 | JGI IMG/M metagenome (GOLD analysis project Ga0209658, IMG submission 184656) | Marine microbial communities from expanding oxygen minimum zones in the Saanich Inlet - SI037_S4LV_150m_DNA (SPAdes) (version 2) | ecosystem: Environmental > Aquatic > Marine >...
GTAAAACTTCTTAGACCCCGAGCGCTAGCCGAGGGGTCTCTGTTTAGACCCCGAGCGCTAGCCGAGGGGTCTCTGTTTGTTGAACCACCAACGTTAGCTGGAGGGTCTGTACTTCCTATCTACCAAAATCGAGATCTCTCCACTCCAGCGCTTCGCGCTTCCGGTCGAGATGACGATGGGTTGCGAACGCTTCCGGTCGAGATGACGATGGGTTGCGAACGCTTCCGGTCGAGATGACGATGGGTTGCGAACGCCTCCGGTCCAGATGACGCAATTTTAGAAGCGCGCCTCCAGTCTGGATTACGGTTGGTCTAGCTTTTCGGTTTCTTAGTGCCGTACTTGGACCGGCCTTGCATTCGGTCGCTTACGCCAGTGGTATCCAGCGTTCCACGAACCGTGTGATATCGAACACCCGGCAAGTCTTTGACCCGACCACCCCTGATCAGAACAACTGAATGTTCCTGCAGGTTATGGCCTTCACCACCGATGTACGAGGTCACCTCAAAACCATTGGTCAACCTAACGCGGCAGACTTTACGCAGCGCCGAGTTCGGTTTTTTCGGCGTGGTCGTGTACACACGCGTACAAACACCCCTTTTTTGGGGGCTGGCTTGCAGCGCGGGTACGTCGCTCTTGGCGATCTTGCGCTTTCTTGGCTTTCGAACCAATTGGTTGATTCTGGCCATAACTCTGTATTCTCCTGTAAATTTTCCGAAAACCAGCGATTGGGCTGATTCCGCGAGGGGCGCATTCTAGGCGTAACGGTGGTCGGAGTAAAGTGTTACTCCAACCCCGAATCTGGCTTTAGCTAACCTCACTGGAGTTCAATGCGTCTGCAAGCGCCTGTTCTACTTCACTGGCACTAACTGTGCCGCCATCGTCACCGGATTCACGCTTCTTCTTGCGATCCGCATGGTATTTCAAACCCGTACCAGCCGGTATCAAACGTCCAACAATCACGTTTTCCTTCAATCCACGCAGGTGGTCACGCTTGCCAGTAACGGCTGCTTCCGTGAGTACCCTTGTAGTTTCCTGGAACGAAGCTGCTGAGATAAAGGATTCTGTTGCCAAAGCCGCCTTGGTGATACCAAGCAGGACTCGCTGACCCTTAACCTCTACCTTACTGTCCGCACGGAGGCCATCGTTCGCTTCAAGGAAGCGGTTATATTCAACCTGCTCACCCTTGATCATGACCGAATCACCAGGCATCGAAATTTCTACTTTCCTGAGCATCTGACAAACAATCACTTCAATATGCTTGTCGTTGATACCTACACCCTGCAGACGGTAAACGTCCTGGATTTCCTTAACGATGTAGTTAGCAAGCGCCGCAACACCCTTGAGCCTGAGAATGTCGTGTGGATTCTCGGGTCCGTCAGATACAACTTCGCCTTTCTCTACATGCTCACCCTCAAATACCGTCATGTGACGCCACTTGGGAATCAACACCTCGTAGTGATCTGAACCTTCCGGCAATTCACTCGTGTCTTGCGGTGTAATCACGAGCCTGCGCTTACCTTTGGTTTCCTTACCGAAGCTAACCGTACCGGTGATTTCTGCAAGTACCGCTGCCTCTTTCGGCTTTCGTGCCTCGAAGAGATCGGCAACCCGAGGTAAACCACCCGTGATATCACGAGTTTTTGAGCTTTCCTGAGGAATACGGGCAATAACGTCACCCGCCTCGATATGCGCCCCATCTTCCAGGCTAAGGATAGCGTTTGCTTCCATAAAGTAATGAGCCGGCACATCTGTGCCTGCGAGGTTCAATGCTTCACCCTTGTCGTCCACCAAGCGTACTGCCGGCCTGATATCCTTACCTGCACTCGGTCGATCTTTGGGATCGATAGTGGAGATGCTGGTCAGTCCAGTCAACTCATCGGCCTGTCTTCGAATCGTGATGCCTTCTTCCATACCCTCAAACACAACATTACCCTGAACTTCAGAGACAATCGGGTGAGTGTGCGGATCCCAGTTTGCAATGATTTCGCCTGATTCAACGTGCTCACCTTCGCCTTTCTTCAAAACAGCCCCGTAAGGCAGCTTGTATCTTTCTCGCTCCCTACCGCTTTCGTCATCAGCTACTGCAATCTCACCAGAACGGGATACCGCAACCAACTCACCGTTGGTCTTGGTGATCGTCTTAAGGTTATGAAGGTGGACGCTACCGGCGTGTTTCACCTGAACGTTGTCGATCGCCGTTGCCCTGGACGCTGCACCACCAATGTGGAACGTACGCATAGTGAGCTGTGTTCCTGGCTCACCAATTGACTGTGCAGCGATAACACCAATGGCCTCACCAATGTTAATAATGTGCCCACGGCCCAGATCACGTCCATAGCAATTACTACATATGCCGTATCGTGTTTCACAGGTAATCGGACTACGCACGATCATTTCATCGATACCGGAGTCCTCGATGACATCTGCAAGTTGCTCATCTATAAATGAGCCTCTAGTTAACAGCACGTCTTTGCCGTCGGAGGTCATGACATCTTCTGCCACAACGCGGCCGAGAACCCTGTGCCCGAGCGCCACGACGACGTCACCGCCCTCAATCACAGCACTTATCAGCATGCCTCTGTCGGTACCACAATCAACTTCTGTGACAACCAAATCCTGGGCAACGTCAACAAGTCGGCGAGTCAGGTATCCGGAGTTGGCGGTTTTAAGCGCTGTATCCGCAAGACCTTTTCGAGCGCCGTGGGTGGAGATGAAGTACTGCATTACATTCAGCCCCTCACGGAAATTTGCAGTAATAGGCGTCTCAATAATCGAACCGTCCGGCTTGGTCATGAGGCCTCGCATACCAGAAAGTTGCCTGATCTGTGCGGGGCTGCCCCGTGCTCCGGAGTCAGCGTACATCCATACACTGTTGAAAGAACTCTGTTCTTCTTCTTCGCCCTCACGGTTTTTAACGGTTTCTTTGGACAGGTTATCCATCATGGCCGCACCAACCATATCGTTAGCACGCGTCCAGATATCAATTACTTTGTTGTACTTTTCACCCTGGGTCACAAGACCTGAAGCAAACTGGGACTCAATTTCCCGGATCTCCGCCTCAGCTTCTGCAATGATTTCGGCTTTTTCATCAGGAATAACAAAATCATCTACACCGATGGACGCACCGGAACGAGTTGAATACTCGTACCCGAGGTACATTAGCTGGTCAGCAAAGATAACGGTCTCTTTCAAACCAACAGATCGGTAACAAAGGTTAATGAGACGAGAAATATCCTTGTTGCTCATAGTGTTGTTTACGTGGCTATACGGCATCCCGTCAGGCACGATTTCATAAACCAACGTTCGACCAACTGTTGTATCAATAATTTCAGTAGACTCAATCAGTTCGCGATTTTCGTTAAACAGCTTCTGCGTAACTCGCACCTTGACCCGAGCCTGCAAACCGACCTGACCAGATCGATAGGCTCGTGAAACTTCATGAATATCCGCAAAGACCATGCCTTCGCCTTTGTCGTTAACGCGTTCCCGGGTCATCCAGTAGACACCAAGGACGACGTCCTGGGACGGAACAATAATTGGCTCGCCGTCTGCAGGTAGCAATACATTATTCGTAGACATCATGAGCGCGCGCGCTTCCAGCTGTGCTTCGATCGTCAGCGGAACGTGAACGGCCATTTGGTCGCCATCAAAGTCAGCGTTGTAGGCAGTACAGACCAAGGGATGAAGTTGGATCGCTTTACCTTCAATCAACACAGGCTCAAACGCCTGAATACCTAAACGGTGAAGTGTCGGTGCACGGTTCAGAAGTACCGGGTGCTCACGAATAACATCAGCGAGAATATCCCAGACTTCAGCCGTTTCCCGCTCGACCATTTTCTTGGCCGCCTTAATCGTTGTAGCAAGCCCCCTTGCCTCAAGCTTGCCAAAAATGAACGGCTTGAACAGCTCAAGTGCCATTTTCTTGGGCAGACCACACTGGTGGAGTCGTAGCGTTGGCCCAACAACAATGACCGAACGACCAGAATAGTCGACTCGCTTACCAAGCAGATTCTGACGGAATCGACCTTGCTTACCCTTGATCATGTCTGCCAGCGACTTAAGTGGGCGCTTGTTAGTACCCGTAATGGCCCGACCACGTCGTCCATTATCCAGCAGCGCATCTACAGCTTCCTGCAGCATTCTCTTCTCATTACGCACGATAATGTCAGGTGCGGAAAGGTCCAGCAGCCGCTTCAGTCGGTTGTTCCTGTTGATAACCCGGCGGTACAGGTCGTTCAGGTCGGAAGTCGCAAAGCGTCCACCTTCAAGTGGCACCAAAGGGCGGAGATCAGGCGGAAGAACCGGCAGAACAGTGAGGATCATCCATTCAGGTTCGTTACCCGATTTATCAAACGCTTCCATCAACTTCAGGCGTTTGGTCAGCTTCTTGATTTTGGTTTCAGAGTTTGTCTGTGGAAGCTCTTCACGAATCGTCTGGACCTCTTCGTTCAGGTCCATATCTTCCATCAGCCCCTGGATCGCTTCGGCGCCCATCTTGGCGTCAAACTCATCACCGAATTCTTCAAGCGCCTCGTAGTACTGCTCATCAGTCAGTAGCTGGCGTTTTTCCAGTGTTGTCAGACCCGGGTCAATCACAACGAATGATTCGAAATACAACACTCGCTCGATATCGCGCAGCGTCATATCCATCAGCAGTCCAATTCTGGACGGCAGTGACTTCAGGAACCAGATATGCGCGACAGGACTTGCGAGCTCAATGTGGCCCATACGCTCACGACGTACTTTCGCGAGCGCCACTTCGACGCCACATTTTTCGCAGATAACACCACGATGCTTGAGTCGCTTGTACTTACCGCAAAGACATTCATAGTCCTTGTTCGGGCCAAAAATCTTGGCGCAGAAAAGACCATCACGTTCCGGCTTGAACGTACGATAGTTGATCGTTTCAGGCTTTTTAACTTCGCCATAAGACCAGCTCCTGATCAAATCAGGCGAAGCGAGTCCGATTCGAAGCGAATCAAACTCTTCTGACTGTCCTTGTGCTTTCAGTATGTTCAGCAAATCTTTCAAGGCTTTTCTCCACGTCAGGTCGAAACCTGACCTTTATTTCAATTCTATATCGTCAGTCAATATTGGGTGAGAACGACGCTAATCGTTCTCTAGCTCAATATCGATGCCCAGTGAACGGATCTCTTTCACCAGCACGTTGAATGATTCAGGCATACCCGGCTCCATTCTATGATCACCGTCCACAATGTTTTTATACATCCTGGTTCGACCATGAACGTCATCCGACTTAACCGTCAGCATTTCCTGAAGCGTATAAGCCGCCCCATAGGCTTCAAGTGCCCAAACTTCCATTTCCCCGAATCGCTGACCGCCAAACTGGGCTTTACCACCTAGCGGTTGTTGCGTTACGAGGCTATAGGAACCTGTCGATCGCGCATGCATTTTGTCGTCAACAAGGTGGTTCAACTTAAGCATGTACATGTAACCAACCGTGACTGGCCGATCAAACGGCTCACCAGTACAGCCGTCATACAACACGCACTGGCCGTCGGCTGGCAAATCAGCAAGCTCAAGCATCGTCTTGATCTCGGCCTCGCTGGCGCCATCAAAGACACCCGTCGCCATCGGCACACCGCTACGCAGGTTACCTGCCATTTCAAGGATCTCAACATCTGAAAACTCCTCAAGATTCTCGATCCGACCGCTCTGATTGTAGATCTTTTCCAGGAAGTCCTTGATGTCGGCAGCTTGACGCTGGGCGTCCAGCATTTCACCGATCTTGATACCAAGACCGTGGGCAGCCCACCCTAGATGGGTCTCAAGAATCTGTCCAACGTTCATTCGCTTCGGTACACCAAGCGGATTCAACACGATATCAATCGGCTCTCCGTTCTCGTCGTGCGGCATATCTTCAACAGGCTTAATAACTGAGATCACGCCCTTGTTTCCGTGACGCCCTGCCATCTTATCGCCAGGCTGAATTCGCCTCTTAATCGCAAGGTAGACCTTGGTGATTTTCAGTACACCGGGCGCGAGGTCGTCACCTGATTCAAGCTTGCCTTTGCTTTCTTCAAAACTTTCATCCAGATTATTGCGACGCTCCTTGAGCCTTAAGTCTGCCTGCTCTAGCAGATCGTTAAGGCTGTCCTTCTCCATGCGCAGCTTGAAGAAACTCTCTGATTCAAGATTTGCCAGGTAGTCCCGGGTTATCTTGTCGCCTTTCTTCAACTCAGGACCGGCAATAACTTTCTGGTTCGCCAATGACTCGGTCAATCGTTCAAAAGTTGCGGTCTGGACAATCCGGAATTCTTCGTCGATGTTCTTGCGAACTTCGTCGAGTGCAGCGCGCTCGATATCAAGGGCACGCTTATCCTTGGGAAGACCGTCACGAGTGAACACCTGCACATCAATCACGGTGCCGGTGTAGCTGCTGGGTACTCGCAGCGAAGTATCTTTCACATCCGACGCTTTCTCACCAAAGATCGCTCTTAAGAGCTTTTCTTCTGGCGTCAGCTGGGTTTCGCCTTTCGGCGTTACCTTACCAACCAGAATGTCGCCCGGATCTACTTCTGCACCGATGTAAACAATACCGGACTCATCGAGCTTGGACAGTGCACCTTCACCAACATTCGGGATATCACAGGTTATTTCCTCAGATCCCAACTTGGTATCACGAGCAATACAGGTCAGCTCCTGAATGTGAATCGTAGTGAACCGATCTTCTTTCACGACCTTTTCAGAGATTAGGATCGAGTCCTCAAAGTTATAGCCATTCCAGGTCATAAACGCGATGCGAATATTCTGGCCAAGCGCCAATTCACCGATATCAATGGAAGGGCCGTCGGCAAGGATATCCTGTTTAGCAACTACGTCGCCTTCCTTGACCAGCGGTTTCTGGTTAATACAGGTGTTCTGGTTAGAGCGCTGGTATTTCGTGAGGTTATAAATGTCAACGCCAGCCTCACCACTTTCGGTTTCAGCGTTGTTGACTCGAATGACAATCCTGCCAGCATCGACGGTTTCGATAACCCCGCCACGCCTGGCAACAACACAAACACCGGAATCCCTAGCAACTGTTCGCTCCATACCTGTTCCAACCAGCGGCTTTTCGCTACGCAGTGTTGGTACAGCTTGACGCTGCATGTTGGAACCCATCAACGCCCGGTTAGCATCGTCGTGCTCCAGGAACGGAATCAGGGACGCAGCAACTGATACCACCTGTTGCGGCGATACATCCATAAAGTTGACAGATTCGCGAGCCATCTTGGTAAATTCACCAAGGTGACGTACTTCCACCATATCTTCCGTCAATCGGCTATTCTCATCCATGGTCGCGCTCGCTTGCGCGATAACGTAATCACTTTCAACAATGGCTGACAGGTACTCGATCTCATCCGTTACGTTTCCGTCAGAAACCTTCCTATACGGGCTTTCAAGGAATCCATACTCATTGGTACGCGCATAAGTCGCCAGTGAATTGATCAGGCCAATGTTCGGTCCTTCAGGTGTCTCAATCGGACACACCCGCCCATAGTGGGTTGGATGAACGTCACGAACCTCAAAACCTGCGCGTTCCCGCGTCAGGCCACCCGGGCCAAGGGCCGAGACACGACGCTTATGCGTCACCTCGGATAGAGGATTATTCTGATCCATAAACTGCGACAACTGCGCAGAGCCGAAGTATTCTTTGACTGCTGCCGCAACGGGCTTCGCGTTAATCAGGTCCTGCGGCATCAGTCCTTCGCTTTCTGCCAACGACAACCGCTCCTTCACGGCCCGCTCTACCCTGATCAAACCAAGACGGAAGGCATTTTCTGCCATTTCCCCAACAGAACGAACCCGCCTGTTACCAAGGTGATCAATATCATCCACGGTATCTTTACCATTTCTGATGTCTATCAGGCACTTCATCACATCGATAATGTCATCGTTTGACAGCGTACCTTCGCCGGCTTCTTCTTCGCGGCCAAGGCGTCGATTGAACTTCATTCGACCAACTGCAGTCAGGTCATAACGTTCAGAAGAGAAAAACAAATTAGTGAACAGGTTCTCAGCGGCCTCTTTAGTTGGCGGCTCGCCAGGACGCATCATTCTGTAGATCTCAACCAGCGCTTCAAGTCGATTGGTTGTACTGTCGACATTCAGCGTGTCAGAGACAAATGGGCCGCTATCCAGATCATTCGTATAAATGGTATTGAATGCTGTAACACCAGCCTCGGCCAGTTGATCCAGCACTTCTTCGGTGATCTCCGTGTTACATGGAATGACAACTTCACCGGTTTCAGTGTCCACGATGTCTTTCGCAAGCACATGACCACAGACATAGTCGGATGGACAGTTCAGCCTTTTCAGGCCAGCTTCTTCCATCTCCCTAATATGTCGGGCAGTGATCCTGCTGCTTTCTTCGACAATGATGTTGCCTTTCTTATCCACAATGTCGAATTTAGCTGTCTCACCACGGAGACGGCCCGCAATCAGCTCTAGCGTATAAGTTTCTTCTGTTACCTCAAAGCTGTCCGTTTCAAAGAAAATGTCGAGAATCTGTTCTGACGTGAAATCCAGCGCGCGCAGTAATATCGACGCGGGCAGCTTTCTTCGTCTGTCGATTCGCACGAATACGCAGTCTTTAGGATCAAACTCAAAATCCAGCCATGATCCTCGCATTGGGATTACCCGCGCGGAATACAGCAACTTACCTGACGAGTGAGTCTTGCCTTTGTCGTGATCGAAAAACACGCCCGGGGATCGGTGTAGCTGGGAAACGACAACTCGCTCGATACCATTGATCACGAAGGTACCATTATCGGTCATGAGCGGAATCTCGCCCATGTACACTTCCTGTTCCTTGATGTCCTTGATAGCTTTGTTCGATGAATCTTTATCGTAGATCACCAATCGAACTTTTACGCGGAGCGGAACCGCGTAGGTCACACTGCGAAGTTGGCATTCCTTGACGTTAAATACCGGCTTCCCGAGTCGGTAGCTGACGTACTCAAGTGACGCGTTACCCGAATAACTTGTGATCGGGAAAACTGACTGGAACGCGGTATGCAGACCCTTATTAATTCGTTCAGCAGGATCCACTTTGTCTTGCATAAACTTCTTGTAGGACTCCACCTGGGTTGCAAGCAGGTAGGGTATATCCATCACACGGTGCAACTTGCCAAAGTCTTTCCGGATACGTTTCTTCTCAGTGTACGAATAGGCCATTCATGCCTCCCAGCGGGTCATAGGGTCACAATATTTTTTTAGGCACAAAAAGGCCGGGCAACATCACTGTTGCCAGCCTTCTTGAACCTAATTCCAGGATATACAATTCCTGGGTTACTTGAGCTCAACAGATGCGCCTGCTTCCTCGAGTTGCTTCTTGATATCTTCCGCTTCGTCCTTCGTAACACCTTCTTTAACACTAGAAGGCGCCTCATCGACAAGGGCTTTGGCTTCTTTCAGGCCCAGGCCAGTGATCGCACGAACAACTTTGATAGCGCTTACTTTCTTTTCGCCCGGAGAAGTGATGATGACGTCGAATTCGTCCTTCACTTCTTCAGCGCCAGCGTCACCAGCAGCAGCAGCAGGTGCTGCTGCAACTGCGGCGGCGGATACGCCAAACTTTTCTTCCATTGCTTCGACCAGCTCGACAACGTCCATGACGCTCATCTCGGCGATCGCATTTAAAATATCATCTTTAGATAATGACATTAGTCCTATCTCCAATTAGTAGTAATAAAATTCAAGCAGCTGCTTCTTGTTTCTGATCTCGTACTGCCGCAACACCTCGTGTTACCTTTGCCGGCACGTCGTTAAACGTTCTTACCAGCTTGGTAATCGGCGCCTGCATAACACCCATCAGCATTGCGAGCGCTTGATCACGTGTAGGTAGCTTGGCCAGGGCATCAATCTGATCGGCAGGAAGTAACTTCCCACCCACAGAAAGGGCTTTGATTTCAAAGTCCCCGTTTTCCTTGGCAAAATCCTTGAACACCCTGGCGCCAGCGCCTGGATCTTCCAGTGAAAAAGCAACAATGTTTGGACCAAGTAGCGCTTCTTTCATGCACTCAAAATCAGTACCCTCAAAAGCTCTCTTTGCCAGTGTGTTACGAATAACGCGCACTTGTACGCCAACTTCGCGCGCCTTCTTTCTTAAGCTAGTCATGTTGTCTACCGAAACTCCTCGGTAGTCAGCTATAACAGCAGAAAGGGCTTTGCTCGCTGTATCGTTCACCTCAGCAACAATCGCCTGCTTTTCTTTAAGTCCTATTGGCACAGTTACGTACTCCCGACTTGTTAAAAATTGCTACAACCCGCCTGTCACACAGCTTGCAACGCTACTCACGGCGATGGATTCAATTCCTGAATCGGGCTCACCGTCTGCGCAGGCTTTGCGTTTTAACCATCAGCTCATTCGAGCATCCGGGCCTGCGGTCTTTGACGAGTCAAGTGACTAAAGTCACTCGAACCCTTCAAAAGCTTAGAATTTCTTTCCCCCCGAGCGTTAGCCGAGGGGTCCTTATTCTTTTCGAAGCGGGCCCTTCGGCTCCGCTTCGCTTACATTTCCAGTGAAGCCTGATCAATAGGGATACCGGCACCCATCGTCGTCGACAGCACGACTTTCTTAACATAAGTACCTTTAGCGCTGGTTGGCTTCGCCTTTTTCAGGTCGGCAATCAACGCCTCTATGTTTTCTTTGATGGCAGCAGATTCAAATCCAACTTTCCCTATACCACCGTGAACAATACCGTTCTTGTCAGTTCTATAGCGCACCTGGCCTGCTTTCGCATTCCTGACCGCTTCGCCTACATCCATGGTGACCGTCCCAAGTCTTGGGTTTGGCATTAAACCACGCGGGCCAAGGACCTGGCCCAATTGGCCCACAACTCTCATGCTATCTGGGGTGGCAATTGCTACGTCAAAGTTGAGTTCACCGCCTTTTACTGCCTCGGCAAGGTCATCCATGCCAACGATATCAGCACCAGCAGCACTTGCTTCCTCGGCTTTCTCACCCTGCGCAAAGACAGCTACGCGGACATCTTTGCCGGTTCCGTTGGGAAGGACAGTTGCGCCTCGCACAACCTGGTCAGATTTCTTTGGATCAACCCCAAGGTTAATACTGATGTCGATTGATTCCTCGAACTTCACCGTTGACAGCTCAGTCAGCAGGGTAACCGCCTCATCAATCGCATAAAGCCTGCCTTCCTCAACCTTTTCCTTGAAAGCCTTTGCTCTTTTCGTCAGCTTAGCCATTACACAACTCCCTCGGTCTCAATACCTGATGCGCGAGCGGTACCGGCAATCGTCCTGACCGCAGCATCCATATCTTTAGCCGTAAGGTCCGGCTGCTTGGTGGTCGCGATCTCCTCGAGTTGCGCCCGGGTAACCTTGCCAACCTTATTTACATGCGGCTCTGGACTACCCTTAAGAATACCAGCGGCCTTCTTCAGCAGGACAGATGCCGGCGGCGTTTTCTTAATGAACGTAAAACTCTTGTCTGCATAGACTGTAATCACGACGGGAACAGGCATACCTTGTTCCAGTGATTGAGTCTCGGCATTGAATGCCTTACAGAATTCCATGATGTTCACACCATGCTGTCCCAGTGCCGGGCCAACGGGTGGACTCGGATTTGCCTGCCCTGCAGGAACCTGCAGTTTTATATAGGCGCTAACCTTCTTAGCCATTAGTTTTCTCCTCGGGTGCTGACGCATGACTCATTTCATGCTCCCCATAAATGACAGTTCCCGACTAAAGTCCCTGCCAGATTAAAATTCAATAATAGATCTAGCCTTTCTCTACCTGCCCGAAATCAAGCTCGACAGGCGTGGATCGACCAAAAATAGTTACCGCAACGTGCAGGCGGTTCTTCTCGTAATTAACCTCTTCAACCACTCCACTAAAGTCGTTGAATGGACCATCTACCACTCGAACCAGTTCGCCCGGTTCAAATACTGTCTTCGGCGTGGCATGTTCTGTGCCGGCCTGCACTCGCTGAAGAATTGCAGCAGCTTCTGCATCGCTAATTGGTGCAGGTTTATCCGTTTTACCACCAATGAAACCCATTACACGCGGTGTTTCTTTCACCAGGTGCCACGTGTCGTCACCAAGTTCCATCTCAATAAGCACATAACCGGGGAAAAACTTTCGCTCGCTGCGGCGCTTCTTTCCGGCTCTCATCTCGACTACTTCTTCTGCCGGCACGATCACTTCACCGAATTTTTCAGCGAATCCGGAAAGCTCAATCCGCTCTCCCAACACACGCATCACCTGCTTCTCGTATCCCGAGTAAGCGTGCACCACATACCAGCGTTTACTCAACTTCTACTCCCTAACCAATTACGCCCCGGACACCCCAACTTAAACTTGAGTCCAGCCCCCAGAGGATCAACGCGACAACAATGACTACACCCACCACAATCAACGTGGTCTGAGTTGTTTCCTGCGTCGTGGGCCAAACAACTTTTCTGACTTCTACTCGCGCTTCCTTGGCGAGGTTCCATGCCCAGGCACCTTTCTCGGTCTGCAACGCGACACCTATGGCAAACGCAGCCACCAGAACACCCGCGAGCGCGCGGAACAAAGGCTCAATCGCAGCATAGTAAGAATTGGCATATATGCCTCCTCCTACTATAGCCAGCGCCACCAGCCATTTCAGGCTGTCCAGTTGATACTCACCCGCTTCAGCTTTGCTACTCATCTATCAGACTTTTCTCGAATTCCTGCCCCCTTACGGGAACCGAAGCACGTGGCAGGCCAGGAGGGAATCGAACCCCCAACCTGCGGTTTTGGAGACCGCTGCTCTGCCAATTGAGCTACTGGCCTAGTGCTTCGTTTATATTTCGGTTGGGATTAACGAATAGCTATCCTATTCACTAATCTTCGTTACAACACCTGCACCAACTGTCCGGCCACCTTCTCGAATAGCAAAACGCTGGCCTTCTTCCATCGCGATCGGGGCAATCAGCTCAACTGCCATCGTCACG
>Ga0209658_1001703_pt1 | contig 12848 bp, 11 predicted proteins | sample SaaInlV_150m_DNA_6_FD_184656 | JGI IMG/M metagenome (GOLD analysis project Ga0209658, IMG submission 184656) | Marine microbial communities from expanding oxygen minimum zones in the Saanich Inlet - SI037_S4LV_150m_DNA (SPAdes) (version 2) | ecosystem: Environmental > Aquatic > Marine >...
GTCACTAAAGCGTAAGTGTGTATTTTTGCCAAACTTTCTAAGTTTGCATCATTTCCAATAACTGAGTATCCTAAAACATCAGTCCCGAGTAATTCTGGCCTATCTACTATTCCAACAATTTTAAACTGACCTTCTTGCTCAATAACGTCAATGACCGATTTGCAGTGTCCACCGCCACCAATTAAAATAATTTCTTTCACGATACAACCACACTGCTAGGGATATTTACAACTCGTTGCTCTAGCCATTCTGAATTAGTTAGTTCGCCACATTGTGCATTTTTAAACATAGTTAGTTTATTCATTAAAGTCCATATTGGGCGTGTCATTATTACTTTTGAGTTTGTTTCTTCCAAAAATAAATCACGCCACTCCTTATCTTTAAGGATAATTGCATTTAGCCAATAATTTGACCGACTATTTTTCGGCTCTTTAACAAAGTCATAAACGGTATGATTAAAGAAGTCTGCGTATTGTATGGCTAACTCTCGTTTCTTAAGTATAAAATCGTCAAGGTTCTCCAACTGTGCAACTAACAAAGCAGCATTTAAGTTAGGCATACGATAGTTGTAACCAACCATATTATGCGTGTATTCCCACTTGTGTGGTATTTTGGCAGTTGTGGTCAAATGTTTGGCTTTTTTTGCTAGTACTTCATTGTTAGTAACAATACAGCCGCCACCGCCAGCCGTAATAATCTTATTGCCATTAAAACTCATTACACCCATTTGCCCAAATGTTCCAGTATGTTTATCCTTATAAAGACTTCCCAAACTTTCTGCGGCGTCTTCAATTAGACAAATATAGTATTTATCACAAATGTCTTTGATTTCGTCTATCCTACAAGGGTGCCCAAAAGTATGCATTGGAACACATGCTTTAATAACCTTGTCTGTTTTATTATTTATACACTGTTGGTTTTTGATTGATGTATTATTTTCAAGGAATTTTTGTAATGCAGAGGGTGACATTCCCATAGTGTCTTTATCTACATCTATAAATACAGGGGCGGCGCCACAATAGCTAATTGCATTACAAGTAGCAATAAAGCTAAGAGATTGAGCGATAACTTCATCACTTTCTGTCACATTGGCAAGCAATAAAGCGACATGTAAAGCTGAGGTACCATTACTTGTAGCTACAGCAAAATTTGCACCTACGTAATCTGCAATTTTTTCTTCAAATTTATCTACAAACTTGCCTACAGATGAAACAAAAGTGGAGTCTATGCATTCATTCAGATATTTCTTTTCATTGCCAATAAATCTCGGCTCATGCAAAGGCACAAATCCTGTAGTTTTATATATATTTTGAATAAACTGTATTACATCATCAGACATTATATATTTGGGATTTATAATTCTTAAGGTTGTCCGGCTGGGTAATCCAATCAATAGTTCTTTGTAAGCCCTCTTTAATATGTACTTGTGGCTTAAATCCAGTAAGTCTTTCAATTTTAGAATTATCACACCATAAACGAAAAACTTCTGATTTGGATGGTCTTATACGATCTTTATCAACTATAAACTTCACATCACTATTCATCAATTCTTTTATGATGTTTAATGTATCTCTAATACTAATTTCAAAATTAGAACCGATATTAACTGTTTGCCCAATAGCGTCATCGCACTCTGCAAGTTCAATAAAACCGCGACATGTATCATCTACATAATTAAAATCTCTTGTTGGTGTCACATCACCCAACTTGATTTCGTTTGCACCACTAGCAATTTGGGTAATTATTGTCGGAATCACCGCACGAGCAGATTGTCTGGGCCCATAAGTATTGAATGGTCTCGCAATAGTAACAGGAAGATCAAAAGCATTGTAAAAACTCATAGCCATTGCATCAGCAGCAATTTTTGTTGCACTATATGGGGATTGTGGCTGTATAGGATGATTCTCATCAATTGGCACATATTGTGCTGTACCGTATACTTCACTTGTTGAAGTATGAATAATTTGTATGTTTCCATTTTCCTTTGCAGCCTGACAGATATTAAGCGTCCCTTTAATATTGGTATCAACATAACTATCTGGAGCAATATAAGAATAAGGAATGGCGATTAAAGCTGCAAGATGATAAATTATATCCACATCTTTTACAATATGCTTACAAAAATGCGGATCCCTAATATCCCCTGTCAGCACTTCGATCTCGCCCTTACACACTACATTTTCAAGCCAACCCCAGTTATTAAATGAGTTGTATTGTGAAAGCGCCTTTACTTTATACCCCCCCTTCACTAACATCTCAACAAGTTGAGACCCAATAAAACCATCCGCTCCAGTCACTAACACTCTTTTCATACTAATTCACCTATTACTTATACAAAATCTATTCACAATATTTGACAATAAAATATTACTCGTATTTTATTCAAATTTGACTGAACCTAATACTGATTTTTCAACTACACTGTGATAATCACCTTCGTCAATGATTTCTCCATTGTGCATACGATATATACGATCACAATGTTGGACCGTACTCATGCGGTGAGCTACAATAATTAGAGTTCTTTTACCTTTGATGCTTTTTACTTCTCTAATTATTTCACGCTCTGTTTCATTATCCAATGAACTTGTTGACTCGTCCATTATCAACACATTTCTATTAAAATAAAAAGCGCGAGCAAGAGCTACACGTTGACGTTGACCGCCAGATAAACGTATACCACCTTCACCTATAAAGGTATCAATACCATTAGGAAGCTGCTTAACGAAGTCTAGTAGTTCTGCTTGACGCAAAGAATCAAACACTCTTGAGTCATCAACCATGCCATCCTCCCCCAATGCAACATTATTACGTAATGTATCATCAGTGAGGAATACCTGCTGTGGTAGATATGCAACATGTGACCACCAATCCGTCAACGTACTATTTAATAAAATATTGTTATAAAAAATATCTCCCTCTTGTGGAACAAGCAAACCAAGGATAACATTTACCAATGTAGTCTTGCCGGAACCCGATGAGCCAATAATGCCGATACTTTCATTTTTATATATATTTAACGATATATTTTTCAATGCGGGCATATTATTGCCACTGTACGAAAAATTAACATTGTTAAGATGTAGCGAATTAAAATCAATATATTTGTCAGATTTGATTTTTCCCTCTTCATGGTAAGATTTATCTTTTATACTAGACAAATCTTTATGCAATTTTTGTATAGCGTGACGATTATGACGGATAGTGGTTAAGCTATTAGACAGTGTGGAAAATGCAGGCATAAGTCGAAGAGAAGCAACGCCGAATAGCACTATGGTTGGCATTAGTTCACTTGAGCTCCCACTAATGTTAATTGCAATTATGACCACAATTACAACAAAAGAGACTAAGAAGAACTCAAGTATATATCTCGGCATAACTTGAATTAGTGACGCTTTTCTCTCATTCTCTGCCATTGTTGTAACGCCATTTTCAACCATTTTATAAAAATATTTTTCTTTTCCTAGAACTCTAATATCCTTTAGCCCATACATTCCTTCTTTTATTCCTTGGAGCATATTTTGCGCGGCATTATTGGCGGTTTGTCCATATATAAACAGCTTATTGCGAAATACAATGTCAAATATCCAGACTCCACCGCCTAAAAATATAGCTAAAAATATAACCATATAACTATTAACAATTAGCAATAATGTTAGGATTATAATACCGACGATGGATTCACTTAAGATCTTCAACATTGCCATTAACACAGCGGTAAGACTACTAGTTAAATTCTGAATTACATGGACATGCTCTGCACTATTAGTTTGCAAATAATCAGAATATGAAATACTCTGATAAGTCCTCATTAGCATAGTTCTAAGCCTAATCATATGATACTGACTAAATGAAAGAATCCTATAATTCACATAATAAACAAAAAGTGTTTTAACGAAAAATAGAATTACTAATACAATTCCCATCACAATAATCATTGACTCATGACTACCTGGAAGAATATTTATATTTCCGGTAAAATCAGAAATTTTATCTACATTCTCAAGATTAAATCCACCTATTAGTGATAAATAAGGAGCGATTAATCCAATACCAATAACATCCAAAATTGATAAAAACAAGAATATCACAACCATAGACAATAAACTGCGCTTACCCTTCTCTCCTATAATGCTAAAAATTTCAGATAAATACGACAAAAATAACCTTCTTTAGAGTAAAAATATTAAATAATAATTTAAAAACTAGATTTTATTTTAATAAAAAATGCATCTAGTTCATTATCTGAGAACGCAAGATTAGGTCTTATTCGGATTGATTTCTCGCCAGTTGGATTCACCAGTAATCTATTTAAATAAGCATTTAATGCAAAATCATCTCTCTCTTGTTTATTTTGAAAATCAAATGCAATTAAATGTCCAACACTGCGATAATTTTCAAATAATCCTGATAGCTCATTCCTAAGTATTTTTGATTTATCTTTAACATTTTCTAATAATGAATTTTTTTCTATTGCATTAAGAATATACTCTGAACGTATTGCATCGATTAGTTCACCATCAAACGTTACCTCGAGTTTTCTATATTGACTGTGTATAGCTTCAGAATATTTATCATTTACTATAATTCCACAAATTTGTGATTTTTTACCAAAAATAACAATATCGGGATTCAATCCTATCATTTTTGAATACCACATTTCACCAGTAACACCAAATCCAGTTTGAATCTCGTCTACGATAAAACAAATATCATTTTTATTGCACAGATCCTGGATTTTCTTTAACTTAGTAACATCAAGATACACATCGCCTGCAGTGCATTGGATTGGCTCTACAATTACTGAAGAAATATTTTTAGTGATATTTTCTAATTCTTCTATTAACGCATCCAATGAGTGCAATTCCCAATTATTTTTTGGGTAGTTAATAACTCTATTTCGTACTGAGCTAATTTCAGAATCAGTTACAAATCCCCAACTATTAATACCATGAAAACTATTTTTTACTCCTAGAACAATTGCCTTTGGATCCTTTTTATATTCATAACCGCATTTAAGTGCAGCCTCAACTGCCAATGCTCCCGTTGAGCAAAAATGTAAATTTTTATGAAAGCTTATATTTAGAAATTTTTTTTCAAAATCTTCAAGCTCTTCGGAATGAAATAAGTTATTACTCATTCTTAAATGAGAAATATGCTTTATTTTTTGATCAAAACTGGCATCAAATATGGGGTGGTTATATCCAAGCGGAAGCGAAGAAAACATAGAAAATAAATCAAGGAAAGGTTTGTTTGTTCTTTTATCAAATACATAGGATCCTTTGCTTTTTTTAAAGTCAATATTAATATCAAATACCGTTCTAGCCATAATAGTGTTTACTATGTGTTAATCAATTTAAGATTCATATACATGAGCTACATCAGCTCGACTAACTGCCATTCGTATAGCTCTGCTAGAGCCTGATGCTGTTATTTTATGTTTACGATTTTTTTCCATAAAAACAATATCGCCCTGCACAATTTTCTTTACTTCGCCTTCAATCTCAAATTTCCATTCACCTTCAACTATATACCACCACTCATTCCAGTCAGGATGATGATGCCTTCTATTGCCCTCCCCTGGCATCTGACAAATAATTGTCATTGAGTTACTTTCAGTATCAATTACACGCTTGCTCCAAGATATGTCCTTTGGCATAGTATTCAGAATGTCTGATAATGCTACCACTTCATTGTTAACATCGAATAAATCATTTATCTCAACACCATCTTTTGCCAAAATGGATGGAACATCCACTTCACTTTTTTCTTTATTATTATGCTTATAATATTGAGGTGCAGTATTGCCTCGCTTTAAGGCAGATGAAACCGCTTCGGCAAGTACAAAGTCCTCTTCATTGTCAATATCAATCGTTGCATAACCCTTTAACTCATAAAATCCAATAGATCCATCGCCACCATGATAAGCTGCATTATACTTTTCAATATTTGTCTTAAATCTTCTCACTTCCCAACCCATTAGTGAGCAAGCATAAGATTTAATAGGTTCTAGCAACTGGGATGGTGGTGTTTGTTTTGTTTGGTCAAAATTAACTGGATTACCATTATAAATACACTCAATTTGAACACGTGAAACAGAAATCATTGTCTCTAAATTCCCATCTAACATTGCCCTAATGAAGTCATCTATCTCTTTAGATGTAACAAAAGGAGAGGTTGCCAGCAACTGTACTAGAATATCACATTCAACATTATTAATAAAATCTAACGCAAAGTCATCATTTGTTGCTTCGTTCGATGATAATTCCTCGGGTCTTTGATAGAACTTTATACTTGATTTTTCTGCAATGCCTACAAATTTGGTCGATTCAGAATTGATATAAATTTCGTCAATCATCGTTGATCCAACTGCCGCATCAACAATATATTGAATCAGGGGTTTCCCATCAATTAACCTTAAGTTTTTATTTTTTACTCGTGTACTTCCTAATCGAGCGGGGACCATTCCTACTATTTTCAATTGAAACTCCTATAAATTCATTTGATAATTATTAAATATTGAATTCTTGGGTTCTTTATTAAAACTTAATACTATTTTATTCATCATTTGGTGTATTTTTAATTTGAGAAATTTTATAAATAAAATCAGTTAATCTCATTATCTCTAATGCATCCTTACTTGTACCATTTTTTATAGTAGATCTACCATTAATAGCATCAATGAATTCTTCTAGTTCTAGGTCCCATGACTTGTCATATTCATAATATGTAATTGATTCCTTTGGCTTACCCATTGCAAAAGTTACATCTTTAAACTCACGTTTACCGATAATCATTGTCTCTGGGGCATAACTTCTAGTAGAGGATAAAATTCCATCTAAATTAATATATCCATTTTCAAATGCCATTTCTAAAAGGAATTTATGTTTCCATTGTGTAGCTGAAGAGTGTAATGTAGCAATAACGTCACTATCAGACTTTAAAGTTAAAAATGCATTGTCTTCACATTCTATGTCCCAGAATGACGTTGTCAGGTGCGAACTTAAACACTCAAATTCATCATTGGCAAAATATCTAAAAAGATCAAGCATGTGTATTCCTTGATCCAATAGGATTCCGCCGCCAGAATATTTTTTATAATTTCTCCAGTTATCATGAAAATCTATACTGCCAGCTTTTCCATATACTCCGCGCATCCATAGCATTTTCCCCAAACTACCATCATTGATGATCTTTTTCGCCTCCATCACTGAATAATGAAACCTATGATTAAAACCATACTTTAAAACTTTACCAGTTCTTTTTTCTACCTCAATTACCTCTGACATTTCTTTTGAGGTTATTGACGGAGGTTTCTCACAAAAAACATGCTTCCCTGCGTTTAAGGCTCGAATAACATACTCAGCAGCAACCGAAACATATGCTGATACAATTACCGCATCGATATCTGTTTTTAGTAGTTTCTCATAAGAATCACAAAATATGATGCCGTTATTATGAGACTTGGGACTCGTAATGTCATAAATTGAGATGAGCTTTGCATCATTTGATTCAAGTATAGATATTTCTCGTATTTTCCCCATCTTGCCGTAGCCCGCTATACCAAATTTCAACTGTTTCATATCTAGTTAATTAATAATTTATAAAAAATTTAATGGATCCTTGGCATTGTCAAGCCCATTAATAGCCGCCATCCCCATTGCAAGAATGGCCTCTTCAGTACTGCCGCCAATATGTGGTGTAATTAGCACATTGTCCATAGCAGCAAAAGTTGGATCAATTGGAGGCTCAATCTCAAAAACATCAAGTGCTGCGCCAGCAATCTTATTGTCAATCAACACCTCCTTCAATGTAGCTTCATCAATTAACCCACCACGAGCAAGATTAATCAATATGGCATTACTCTTTAACATTTGAAGTCGTTCTTGATTCATAATATTTTTTGTTGAATCATCAAATGGTAAATGCAAAGTTACAACATCAGAATTTTTGATCAGATCATCCAAGCTAACCGGTGTAACGTTATTTTCTGCATAAAATTCTTTAAAGTCTAAAATATCATAAGCAAGAATCTTACAGTTAAAGGGCTTCAATAATCTCACAAGATCTTTACCTACGTGCCCACAACCAACAATGCCGACTGTACAATCAGATAATTGGCGACCCTTAACCTGATACCATTCACCTTTCTTGACCTCCGCATTAGCAAATACAGTGCGATGTAGTAATGCTATTGCAAATGAAATCACTAACTCAGAAACTGAACGTTTGTTCACACCTCCTGTCCAACCTAGCTTTACACCGAACTTTTTCATTGCATGGAGATCGATCATATCTAAACCCACGCCATACTTCCCAATAGTATTGAGATCTGGCAACTGAGAAAGTATAGATTCATCAATAGTCTCTAGTGCCGTAATAGCTTTGTCATGACCTCTAAGAAACTGCACTAATGTATTGCCCTTTAAAGTAAGGCCATCATCATTAAATTTTGCATCGGGATAACGATTAAGAACCTCTCCTCTCAATATCGGATGCTTAGAAAAAGAACGTGAAGCAACAACTACTGAAGCCATTTTTATTGTTTGACTCCGTATTGAGTAAAATAATCATTGATGGCATTTACTAAAACATCATTATTGTCATACAGACCAATACCAATACAACCTTCTTGATCTGGTAAGATTAAACGTAATTGTGTTGCGCTATTTTTTTTATCTTTAGAAAGTGCATCCATTAAAGCTTCAACACTAATATTGACATGCTGATAAGATTTATAATTCTTCTCCATTACTTCGTGCATTCGTTCAAAGTGTTCTATTTTTGATACATTTAACCTCGAAGCCACATAATTAGCAATATCCATCCCAATAGTAACTGCAATACCGTGAGGGATACCATAATTAGTTGCAGATTCAATTGCATGACCAAAACTATGTCCATAGTTCATAACGTTTCTTGGGCCTTGGTCAAATTCATCTACTTCTATCAGTCTTTTTTTCATTAATAAAGAACTGAGAATAAACTCCTCCATCAAAGATTGATCAGACAATATTTGATCATAATTATTGGAAATTTTATCAAAATCAATTGGTGAATTTATTGCATGCACCTTGATCATTTCACCAATCCCAGAAAAAATATCTTTTTCTTCTAGTGTAGATAGAAAATCAACATCTATGACAACCTTATTTGGTGGAGTAAAAGTGCCTAAAATATTTTTAACATCGCCAGAATTAATAGAAGATTTAGACCCAATGCACGAATCTGATTGCGCCAGTAGCGTTGTTGGGTAGAACATCCATGGTAGCCCACGCATCAATGTTGTAGCCAAAAAACAGGTGATATCTTGAATAATACCACCACCTATAGCAACCAATGTTTGCTCTCTTCTTACCTTGAGTTCAACTAAAGCGTCAATGTAAGCAGGAAAACAATCTAAGGATTTATTCTCTTCTGTAGCTTCAATCTTTAGCACTCTTTGTGAATTTAAAATATTATTAAGTTGGTCACTATATAGTTTTGCAATATTTTGATCCACTATATAGATGGCATTCTCAATTGGATCTTTATTCAACTGATCCATTCCCCCACGTACAAAACTAGCTGTATATTCACCTTTATGCGACTGTATGGTAATTTGATTAGACACGTGAAAAACCCCCATCAATCATTATATTTTGCCCAGAAATATAAGTATTTTCCTTACTAACGAGCCAACTTACTAACGACGCAATCTCATCTATCCGACCTAAACGCTTCATTGGTATGCCTTTTTTTATCTCGGCAATGCCTCTATCACCCAATACACTTCTTGTTAATTCTGTATCAATAAATCCAGGTCCAGCACTATTTGCAAGAATCCCAAATTCTGATACCTCGGCTGAAAGTGCCGCTGTCATACCATCCAGACCAAATTTACTTGAAGAATATGATGCGCGATACTCTTTACTGATATTTCCAAAAATAGACGTTAAATTTACAATTCTGCCCCAATTATTTTCTTTCATGTAGGGGATAACAGCTTGACATAGTTGGAACGGGGTACGTAAGTTCACTCGTAAAATTCGATCAAAATCCTCGATATCAATAGAAGCAAACTCACCAATTTTGTTTATTCCTGCATTGTTTACCAAAACGTCGACCTGTTGTTGTTTTAAAAATTCAACAAAAGCTGCCACCGAATTATCATTTAAAAAATCCACAGGATAGTAGCTTGCGCCAGTGGGATATTCCGCATTCTCACTTGTTCCGGTAATAATTACTTCTAAACCATCTTTTAGTAAACGCTCTGCAATTGCCAAACCTATTCCTCTTGTACCTCCAGTAACAACTGCACGATATTTTATTTTAGACATAATTATTAACTCCCAATAGAGCGATCAAGAAATTTGATGTCATACAATTAAAAACCATGAGCACACTTTGCCTAAATCATACTCACTATTATCAACACAGTGCATTGTAAAAACCTTATCGATAATTAAGAATAAGAAGGGTTTTGGCAAACTACTCAACTTCAAAAAATCACGAATACTAAAACTACAATTGTAAATTTTACCCATTACATTTATTTTATCGATTTTTTGTTACTTAAATGGTGAGGTCTAATCACTACAAATCATTCTTTCAATTTTATTGTTTATTTTATCGTGTGATTCTATACTAGTAAGAAACGACCGTATATTAAATCTATTATCATCCATCATTTTATTTAAATAATATAAATTAATAAATTTTTCTGCAATCAAATCCAATCTCCTATAACTCAAAAATGGTGTTTTATAAATAGACATTAAATATTGATAATACGATTTCTTATTAAGATGATCATCAAAATAATTGTCAATCCCGTAAATATTGAGTTTTTTTGTAATAGAGGCTAGACAAATAATAGCTACAAGCCCCGAACCTAAGGGAAGGTCACCACTCTTATGAGACACATATAAATCCAAATCTTCACCAGAAAGAAAACTCCTAAAACACTTACTATCTCCAAAATAACTCTGTTTTAACCTTGGATTAACAGAATCAATAAGGATTGATGGGGACAAATTAAGTTTCTTTAAGAGGAGATACTTACTACCATCTGCCGTTAGATATATTGGGCAATTACTTTTTCCTTTTTCATATACATTCAAATAGAAGGTAATGTGCTCATAATCTATTTCATCCTCATATTCAGAAATAGAGTCTCCTCTCATTACTAAATTTACTTCTTTAAAATTTTTCAACCCCTTGACTTCAATAAAAAAATCATCTAAAAAATTGCTAGATTTCTTAACTCTACTAGATAAGGATAAAAATCCAACTTTCTTATAAAATTTTGAATAAAATCTATTAACCCAGGTTTCATTAATGCAAAATAATATCAGCACCATTATGGGCGACAATCTCTCATCCAAAAAACTTCTCATTCGTGAAAATCCAATCATAATCAATTCTTACCTAAAGTTCATGGTCTTAAAAAAACCTGATTGAGGCCTAGAGACATCAATTGTAAATTGTATCCAATATAAACAAAACCTTTCTTATATTTTTTGCGTCAAATAAAGTTCTTTATTATCTTCAAGCCATTTTGTAGATATTGTACTATTGATATTTGAAATTAATTTATTTCTAATACAGAACTCTTGATGATACCTTTTAAGAATTTTTTTTTGTGTACTAGTTTGATTCCTACATTTTTTTAACTTGCAAACCATTTCAATAGTTGCATCTAAAATTTCAGTAGGTGAATTATCAATATACTTAATTCCATATTTATTAAACATCTCATTCCCATCATATAAATAATAACTATCGTTATCAATAATACTTCTAAATGGAATTACATTACCACTACTATCTGTCATTTTCTTTTGGATAAAAATATCATCGCGCCCGAGCGGAAACTCCATAAATGGAGCATAATTAACGCCAAGAAAGGGGGTGTTAAAAATAGTTGCAACATCAGTTATTCCAGATGTAGTCCCTATTACAAAATCTGAAATATATACTAGAAAAATGTCTAGAAAGTCTGATTGAAAATTACTCATAGAATAATCTAGGAAGTTGTTATTACTATATTTAACTGGTTTAGATACCACACTTCCTATTCTAACAACAAAAAATCCACATTTTATAAGATAGTCGATTGATGGAATGTAAGTATCTATATCAGCATTACGATAATCGTGATAACTATAATCCACAGAATTACTATGATTTTGCAAAAACGAAGAATCTCTCGCAAATATGCATACGATTTTTTTATTTAAATCCACGCCTATATCTTTAACTTTACTCAAGCCTTTGTCTATATCAACTTGTGGAAAGAAAAGTGTTTGAGGGCATGATGAAAACTCCACTTCGTCAAGATTTAAATCTAAACAGTATGTTGACGATCTCCCATTATCATTATCTACTTTTATCAAAATTAACAACAACCAGTACAAAAAATAATTCTCAATAAATATAATTTTTTTATCGAGGATCGCTCTATCTCTAACAAGCCCATACAGTGTTTTGTTGGCAATTACCTTGTCGTTCTCTACCCCAGGCCCAATTAAAATAAATTTAGACTTTTTAAAATATCCAGAATTAATTCTCCTAAAGAACAAATCATTATTCAAAGCCAAATGGCCAATTCTAACTGTAGAGAGAGCATATATTTTATACGGGGTTATCCTGTCTAATACAATCAGTATAGGATTAACACATAGGTAAATAATATTATAAAGATGCTCTATCATAAAAAACAGGGTCTTAACTAGTTAAGTGTTTAGTCCCACAATCTTATGGTTGGGGTCTTCTCTAAATCTTTCACGGTTTTCATTATAACATTGTTGTATTAATTCCCAAGGGGTTTTAAACTTTAATGACTTGAGCGGCCTTTGATGATTGTA
>Ga0209658_1001710_pt1 | contig 12831 bp, 9 predicted proteins | sample SaaInlV_150m_DNA_6_FD_184656 | JGI IMG/M metagenome (GOLD analysis project Ga0209658, IMG submission 184656) | Marine microbial communities from expanding oxygen minimum zones in the Saanich Inlet - SI037_S4LV_150m_DNA (SPAdes) (version 2) | ecosystem: Environmental > Aquatic > Marine >...
TTGTTCCAAAGGCGAGTAAATCTGAAAAGAATAGTGGATTGGAAAATAATATTCATCCAACAGTAAAACCCGTAACCTTAATGAGTTATTTAGTTACATTGGGTAGTCGTAAAAATGATGTAGTATTGGATCCATTTTCAGGTAGTGGAACAACAGGAATTGCTTGTGTGTTTTCAGAAAGGAACTATATACTTATTGAAAGAGAAAAAGAGTATTTTGAGATACTAAAGGCTCGGATTAAGAAGGCAGAAAACCCAGCAGGATTAGTAGAAAATGAATGGTTTTAATCAATGAGTGATAGATCAACTTTATCACAGTTCGGACACGTTTTTCAGGCAAAGATTATTTCATCTTTGTTATCAGACAAGAAATTTATACAAACTATATCAGATATTTTAGAACCAGATTATTTCGATAGTGATGCCAATAAGTGGTTATGTAAAATTATAAGAGATTATTTCTTTGAGTATAAAACCACTCCAACTCTTGAGGTGATGAAAGTCAAAATAGATGAGATGGAGAATGAGATTTTACAGGTTTCAGTAGTAGAGAATTTAAAAGAGAGTTGGAGAAATGTAGAATCAACCGATTTAAAGTTTGTTCAAGAACAAACCTTAGAGTTTTGTAGAAATCAAGTTATGAAACAGGCCATTATGGATAGTGTTGATTTGATTGAAGTGGGCCAATATGACCAAATCAAAAAAATTGTAGATAACGCAATGAAGGCTGGTTCGGATAGAGATTTAGGACACGATTATATAATTGGGATAGAAGAGCGACTTACAAAATCCACAAGAGAAACTGTAAAGACAGGCTGGGATCCAATAGATGAGATTATGGATGGTGGATTAGGAGCAGGAGAATTGGGTGTAGTAGTAGCACCGGCCGGAATTGGTAAAACTTGGTGTTTACAAACCATAGCTTCCGCAGCAGTTAAAGCGGGATTGAATGTAGTTCATTATACATTAGAGTTAAATCAAAATTATGTTGGTTTAAGATACGACACAGTTTTTAGTGGAGTTACTACGTCAGATATAAAATTCTATCAAGATGATGTTAAGAAGAAAATAGATGCACTCAAAGGAACATTACTGATAAAATATTTTCCCACTAAAAGTGCTTCAGTTCAAACTTTAACTTCGCATCTAAGTCAAATTGAAATACAAGGAAATAAGCCAGATTTAGTAATAGTGGATTACGCCGATATTTTAAAAGGTGTGGGTTCAGAAAAAAGACATATTTTAGAAAATATTTATGAAGATTTAAGAGGATTAGCTGGTGAAATTGAGTGTCCGATATGGACAGCCTCACAAGCAAACAGAAGTTCATTAGAAGAAGAAATTATTGATGCAACAAAAGTTGCAGAGGCATATAGTAAAGTAATGATAGCTGATTTTGTGGTATCAGTTAGTAGAAAGGTTGAAGATAAGATTGCAAATACAAGTAGGTTTCACGTTATAAAGAATCGTTTTGGTATCGATGGTATAACATTCCCATCAAGTATGAACACGAACATTGGTAAGATTTTGATTTACGAATCAACAACTCAGAGTGGACAAGAGGTTCAGGGGAAGATGGACAATAGCCAAGAGTATTTACGAAAACAATTGGCAAATAAACATAAACAATTTGAAAAGGATGGTGATGGATTTGAATAAGATTTATATTTATATCCGTATACATCATGGACAGAGAAATTGGAGAAAGAGTTATGGATAGGTTTAAGTTATCAGAAAATTTTATAAATAAATACAAAAGAAAAAAACCACCATTCGGGTTTAACGGATTAGGTGAATTAGTGTTTATGCGAACCTATTCTCGTATTAAAGAAAACGGTAAAAATGAGAGGTGGTGGGAAACCATTAAACGAGTTGTAGAGGGAACTTATTCCATGCAAAAAAATTGGATTGATTCTCATCAATTAGGTTGGAATCCGTGGCAAGCTCAAGCATCCGCTCAAGAAATGTATGACCGAATGTTTAATATGAAATTTTTACCTCCTGGTCGTGGTCTTTGGGCAATGGGAACTGCTATAACAGAAGAAAAGAATTTATATGCAGCACTTAACAATTGTGCATTCGTATCAACATCAACAATCAAGGAAGATTACTCAAAACCATTTACTTTTTTAATGGACGCGAGTATGTTAGGTGTTGGTGTTGGGTTTGATACAAAAGGTGCAGGTGAAATTATTGTAAAGGGAGTTAATGTTGATAGAGAAGAAGAAACATATGTAATTCCAGATACACGAGAAGGTTGGGTAGATTCATTAAAGTTATTGTTGGAGAGTTATTTTCATGGAACAGCAGAAATTCAATTTGATTATACATTAATTAGACCAGCAGGTGCACCAATACTTGGTTTTGGTGGTGTATCAAGTGGTCATGAACCACTAAAAGAAATACATGAAGAAATTAGAAAAGTATTAGAACAAAATAGTACAGAACCAATTACAGTAACCACAATCGTTGATATAATGAACCTTATTGGTAAATGTGTCGTAGCAGGGAACGTAAGACGAACAGCAGAGATTGTGTTTGGTGATCCATTTGATGAGGAGTATTTAGATTTAAAAAATTATAAAGTTAATCCAGACAGAGAACAATTTGGTTGGACTTCTAATAACTCTATCTTCGCGGAACTCGGTATGGATTATACTGATGTATGTAAGAGAATTAATGACAATGGTGAACCAGGATTCGCTTGGTTAGAAAACATGAGAAAGTTCTCTCGTATGAAAAATGGTGGAGATAACAAAGACCATAGAGTTGCTGGTGGAAATCCGTGTTTAGAACAATCATTAGAAAGTTATGAGTTATGTTGTTTAGTAGAAACATTTCCATCTAATCACGATTCATTAGAAGATTATCAAAGAACATTAAAATATGCTTATCTCTATGCTAAAACCGTAACATTAGGTAAAACTCACTGGCCCGAAACCAATAGAGTTATGTTGAGAAACAGAAGAATTGGATGTAGTGTAAGTGGTGTTGCTCAGTTTATTACAAAACACGGGATGGAAGAATTAAGAACTTGGTTAGAACAAGGATATGATACTATTCAAGATTGGGATAAACAATATAGTGATTGGTTTGCAGTACCGAAATCAATTAAAACCACAAGTGTTAAACCAAGTGGAACAGTTTCCTTATTAGTAGGGGCAACTCCTGGAATGCACTATCCAGAGTCAAGATTCTATATTCGTAGAATGAGGTTGTCAAAACATTCAGAGTTAATAGAACCACTAAGAAAAGCAGGTTACAAATTAGAACCAGCTTTCGGTTCGGAAGATACAACAATGGTGGTTGAAGTTCCTGTTGATGTCGGGGAGGGTATTAGAACTGCGGCCGAACTTTCGATTTGGGAACAATTCAGTTTGGCAGCATTTTTACAACGACATTGGGCAGACAATCAAGTTAGTTGTACAGCAACATTTGACCCTGAAACGGAATCAAACGAACTACCACACGTGTTGAATTACTTTCAATACAAATTAAAGGGTATATCATTATTACCAAGACATCCATTAGGAGCTTATAAACAAATGCCATACGAAGCGATTACAGAAGATGAATATAATAAGCAAGTTAAAAAACTTAAATATTTGAGTTTTGTAGGTGTTGAGGGTGAAGAAGCAGAAATAGACAAATTTTGTAATAACGATGTTTGTGAAATTCCAGGGGAAATAATTTATGAGTCATAAATTAGAATATTTATGGTTAGATGGATGTACTCCAACACAAATTAGAAGTAAAACCAAGATAGTTAAAACTTCTAATAAAAACGCGGACTTTGACATTCCAATATGGGGATTTGATGGTAGTTCAACAGAACAGGCAGAAGGAAGTAATTCTGATTGTGTGTTGAATCCAGTAAGAGTTTATCCCAACCCATTAGATAAGGATAGTTCAATAGTTTTATGTGAGGTGTGGAATACAGATGATACACCACACGAAACAAACACAAGAAGAAAGTTACAAGAAATAATACCTGATGGAATTGATGAATGGGTAGGTTTTGAACAAGAATACACACTATATGATATAAAAACAAAACGACCATTTGGTTGGCCAGAAGTTGGAGAACCTAATCCACAAGGTGATTATTATTGTGGTAGGAATGTTGGTGAAAATATTATGAAGAAACATATGAATGCTTGTATTCAAGCTGGTATTAGTATTTGTGGAACTAACGCTGAAGTGATGTTAGGTCAATGGGAATACCAAATTGGTGCAGGTGGATCTATTCATATGAGTGATGATTTATGGGTTGCTAGATGGTTAATGGAACGAATATGTGAACATTATGATTTGTTTGCATCTCTACATCCAAAACCTATTGGTGGTGATTGGAATGGGGCAGGATGTCATGCTAATTTTTCTACAGCTGACATGAGAGAACCGATTGGTGGAATGTCAGAAATATTAAATGCGTGTCTTAAATTAAAAGATACTCATAAAGAACATATAAAAGTTTATGGTCAAGATAATGACCAAAGACTTACAGGAGAACATGAGACTTGTGACATTGACACTTTCAGATATGGAGTATCAGATAGAGGAGCATCTATTCGTATTCCATGGCAAGTAGAAAAAGATGGGTGTGGTTATTTAGAAGATAGACGACCATCATCAAATTGTGATCCGTATAAAGTCAGCAAAAAATTGATAGAAACAATTTGTAGCTAAAAAGTGCTAGGAATTATCAAGTATTGTTCGTAAGATCAAGTATAAATTAAGAGGTTATAAAATTTACCAAAACGTTTACTATGAAAGTCGTAAAAACAAAGTTCATATATGGGATGACAAAAGTGGTCATGTAGTAGTGCCTTACAAAAGGTACGCCTATGTGAAAGATAATTATGGAACTCATGTTTCTCTATATGGTGATAGGTTAAAAAAGACATATAAATGGGATAAAACCGTAGAAGGATTACACGAAAGTGATATTAATCCTGAAACACGAACTCTCATTGATATGTACACTAATAGTGAAGAACCATCAACTGGTCATAGAATTATGATTATCGATATTGAGGTAGAAGTTACAGAGGGATTTCCAAATCCATTAAAAGCTGCAAACAAAATTACTTCTATTGCAATTCACGATAGTGTAACCGACCAATATTGGTGTTTTGTTTTGGATGAACAAAATAAACTTAAACCGAATGATTGGGGTAAGAATGTAACCGTAGAAATCTTTGACAAAGAGTACGGGTTATTACAGAGGTTTTACGCAAAGTATTTAGAAATGCGACCAACCATTATAACGGGTTGGAATGTAGATGGTTTTGATATTCCATATCTTTACAATCGTTCACAACAGGTAGTTGGTAAGAACATCGCCGATTGTCTTTCACCAATTTCTAAAATTTATTATAATAAATATAGAGAAAGATATATGATAGCCGGTGTGAGCTGTTTAGATTATCTGATGTTATACAAAAACTTCACGTTTAGTTCTAAACCATCTTATAGATTGGATGAAATCGGTAAGAATGAAGTTGGAACAGCCAAAATATCATACGATGGAACTTTAAATGATTTATATGAAAACCACTTAGAAGATTTTGTTAAGTATAACATTCATGATGTTAGGATTGTAAAGAAACTTGATGATAAACTGGACTTTATAGAAATTGCAAGGGCTATATCTCATATAGGCCATGTTCCATATGAGGACATTGTTTATGACTCTCGATTTTTGGAAGGAGCCATATTGGTCTATTTGAAAAAACTTGGAATTGTAGCACCAAACAAACCACCACGAGAAGATGTGAAGAAAGATGGAACGTTTACAGGAGCATATGTTCAGGATCCACAAAAGGGCAGACATGATTGGGTTTATGATTTGGATATTACTTCTATGTATCCGAGTATTATTATGAGTTTGAATATATCACCTGAAACAAAAATAGGTAAGATTGTAGGTTGGAATCCTAAAGACTATATTAGTGGTAAAAATAAGACATATTCAGTTCATATGAATGGTAAGAAGCGAGGACAATTAACAGATGTTGAACTCAAAGAGTTTTTTGATAATAATCAAGTATCAATATCCGAAAATGGTATATTGTATAGAACGGATAAACAAGGATTGATTCCAACATTGTTGTCAAGTTGGTTTGATAAACGAAAAGAGTTTAGAAAACTGGCTAAAAAGTTTGGTGATGCTGGAGATGAAGAAAAGGCTGGTTATTTCAACAGACGACAACATATTCAGAAGATTGTGTTGAACTCTATGTATGGGGTATTGGGTTTACCAGTATTTAGGTTTTATGATTTAGAAAACGCAGAGGCCACAACAAAAACTGGTCAAGAACTAATTAAATTTACAAAGAAGATTGGTAATCATTTTTATAATACGGAATTAGGAACGAAAAAAGATTATTGTATTTATATTGATACAGATTCAGTTTTTTATTCAGCAGTTCCTTTAATTGAACATAGATTTCCAAATCAAGAGTTAAGTGATGTTATGAAAACTCAACGAATTAATGAGATAGCAACAGAAGTACAGAAATATCTAAACGACAGTTATGATTATTTTGCCAAGAAATTTTGTAATCTTGGTATTCATAGATTTGAGATTAAACAAGAGATTATTGCAAAGAGTGCTTTGTTTATAGTGAAAAAACGATATGGTATGAAGATAATTTCGGACAATGGTACTCAAGTAAATAAGACTATGGTAAAGGGATTGGATACGGTTCGTAGTAATTTCGCACCATTATTTAGAAAACTATTATCTGATGTATTAGATGATATTTTGGGAAGTGTTCCAAAGGGTAAGGTAGACCATAGAATAACAAGATTTAGAAAGAATATGAAGTATAACCAGCTTGATGAAATTTCATCACCAACTGGAGTCAAGGGAATATGGAAGTATATGCAAAAAGATAAAGAAAATAGTTCCGTGTTTTCAATCTTCAAAAAGGGAACTCCTGTCCATGTAAAAGCGGCTATAGCATATAATGATTTGGTAAAATATTATAAACAAGATAATAAATACCAGTTCATCAATAATGGAGATAAAATCCGATGGGTGTATTTAAAAACGAACCCATTAGGATTAAATGCAGTTGCTTACAAAGGACACGAAGATCCACCAGAGATTATGAATTTTATAACTCAACATATTGACCACGATAAAATATATCGTCAAGCTTTAACAAAAAAAATACAAATGTTCTATGATTGTTTAGATTGGGGGAAGCCCGTAGATGAAGAGCAAAGTATAGAAAGATTTTTTTGATTTTAAGAAATACCATTGATATATATGTATATATCATATTAACAACAAGGAGAAGTAATAAGTGAACAAATACAAATTAACTCGATTTATTGATAAGTACCATTTAAGTGGTAATGTTAATGCTGTAGTTATTAATAGTAAAGGAGATAGTCTTTCGACTCGTTTCATGACAGGAGATAAAGCACTACTCGGTGAATTAAAAATGAAGAATTGGACATTCCAAGATGCAGAATTAGGAGTTTATGATACAGAACAACTTAGTAGGTTATTAGGTGTTTTGGATGATGATGTAACTCTTAATTTGACTCAAGCAGGAGATAAATCAATTGCAGTTGAGATTTCTGATACACTATCCAAAGTCAACTTTATGTTGTCGGATAAATCAGTTATCAATCAACCACCACCATTGAAACAACTTCCTGAATTTCAGGTAGAGATCAAGGTGGATTCCAATTTCATTAAGAGGTTCATTAGTGGTAAATCTGCATTATCAGATACGGATACTTTTACGGTAATCACTGACGATGATGATGTTAAACTTGTAATAGGTTATTCTGTAATCAATACAAACAGAGTTACAATTCCTGTTGAGACTACAGCATCTTCAAATATAGAAAATGTGTCATTTAACGCAAATCTATTCAAAGATGTATTAGTGGCAAATAAGGAATGTGAAAGTGCAACATTATATGTTAGTGAGCAAGGATTGTCAAAAATCAATTTTAAGGTTGATGATTATGATGCCACTTACTTTCTCGTTGCCGTCCAAGATGTAGATTAAATTAGAGTAGTGTACTTACCTTACTTTAATAAGTTCCTTTATCAGGTTCCTTATCTTTATATTGACGAGAAAGAATGGACTTTCATTAAAGATACATTCGAGAAAGATGATGTAAAGGAAAGTCTGGCAAAAGTCGCCATGACTTATCCACCACCATATCAAGAGATAAGTCAAAATGAATGCAGAAAGGACTTTGGTAAGCTGAAGGGCACTTGGGTTCATGATTTACTACAAGAAGGTGAATGGTTTGCTAGAGCTGAGAACGGATATGACTGGCCTTTAACTTACAAAGGTTCACAACGATACATCAAGAGAAACAATACAGGTAATAAATCATCTAATTTCTTTCAACAAGAAAATAGGTGGTCAGTAGATGGAACTATTTCCCCAGGTCCATTACGGACTTGGGGTGAAGAGAAATTCATGACTTCATTAATGGGTGCAGCCTATACTTTGAAAATGGAGAAGATTGATAAATCTACATTGAGAACTATGTTAGGGTTGAGAAAATACATTTGTAGTCAGTTTAAGCCAAACGCGGCCAAGGCTCTGTATGATTATTTCGATGTAAAAAACGTATTGGACTTCTCTGCGGGTTGGGGTGATAGGTTGGCTGGGTTTTATGCCAGTATGAATACCGAACTATATGTTGGTATTGATCCTCGTAAGGAGAATCATCCCATCTATGAAGAACAAGCCCGATATTATGATAAACATTTGACTTTCTTCGAAACACCAAAGAAAACTGTATTTCATTGTGATGCCGCCGAGGACTTTGATTTTGACCAATATGAAGATACGTTTGATATTATCTTTACATCACCACCATATTTCAATGTAGAGAGATATAGTTACGATGATACACAAAGTTGGGTAAGGTATAAAGACATAGACCAGTGGAACGTGAACTTCCTACAGAGTTCAATAGAAAATATGTGGATATCTTTACGTAGTGGTGGAAAGTTATGTGTGAATATTTCTGATGTGAATGCCAGTAGTCAAGGTAAGAAGAAGAAAGGGTGGTTGTCAATATGTGATCCAATGAATGAGTTTATAGATACATTTAAAGATTCTGATTATCTTGGGTGTATAGGTATGGAGATGGCAGCTAGACCTAACTCATTAGGTGCCGGAACCGGTGTAGAGTCAGGTGAGAGTAATAGAGAGCCTGAAATGATAAAAAGGTTCGATGGTAAATTCTGTGAACCTGTTTGGATATGGGAAAAAAAGTAGAGAATCTGTTTGGATATGGAAAAAAACGGTGAATATTTAGTTTTTGATGGTTTAAAAATAAAATCTATCGATTGGTATACTGATGGAAATCATGATTGTAGTTTGGATGTAATAGATGGAGAACATTCTTATAATCATGGTGATGGACAACTTTGGCAAAAATATACAATTAAAAACGGAAAACCACAAGGTGAGTGGAAAATATACCATTCAAATGGTGAGTTGAATATTTATCGAAAATTTAACAACGGTAAGAGAGTTGGTGAATGGAAAATATTACATGATAATGGTGAAATGTGGAATATCGAAACATATAAAAATAATAAAAAAGAGGGATACCATAAAACAATAAGGGTTGGGGGAGTAGTTGAGAGTGAAGGTAACTATAAAAACAATGAAAAGGTCGGTGAATGGGTTTATTATTATGCTAATGGTAAAAAAGAATATCAAGGTAATTATGAAAATGATAAAAAAGTTGGGAAGTGGTTTAATTTTGATGAAGATACTGAAAAAAAATCTGGTGAATTAAATTATGTAGATGGTAAGTTAGATGGTAAATATATTGAATTTAATAATAAATTGGTTATTCTTAAAGGTCAATATAAGAACGGTAAAAAGGTAGGTAAATGGGTTTATATTAATGATAATGGGAAAGTGGGAAAAGAAGAAAATTATAGTAATGGAAAGTTAAGTGGAAATTATAAAGCATGGCATCCAGATGGTAAAGAGTGGAAAGTTGGTGAATATCAAAATGGGAAATTAGATGGAGATTATACGGAATACCATGAAAATGGTATAAGGTATGTTGTTGGGTTTTATCAATTAGGTTTAAGAGAAGATTTGTGGTGCACTTATTATGAAAATGATAATCTTTTAAGTAGGGGAAAGTATCAAAATAATAAAAAAATAAATGAATGGATACATTTTCATCTAAATGGTATTGATAGTATAAAAGAGAATTATAAAGATGGGAAATTAAATGGTAAATATACTTCTTGGTATGAGAATGGAGTTAAGGAAAGTGAAGGTATTTATAAAGATGAAACAAGAGAAGGAAAGTGGATTTTCTGGCACGAAAACAAATCAATACGAAAAATAAAAGAATATAAAAATGACAAAGTAATTAAAGAAAAGAAGTGGGATGATACGGAACATTTAGTTCACGAGTTAGAATATAATAATGATATTTTAAATGGTAAAACGAGTAAATGGTATAGAAATGGTAATTTAAAACGTAAGAGTACTTATAAAAATGGAAAATTAGACGGCAAGTATGTTGAGTATTTCAATAATGGCCAAAAAAGAGTAGAAGGAATGATGTTTTTATCTACTATGAATGGAAAATGGATATTTTGGTATCACAACGGCCAAAAAGAAAGTGAAGTTATTTGTAAAAATGGAGAACTTATTGATGGTAAAGTGTGGGATGATGATGGTAATAGGAAAAAGAGCACAAGATTTAATTATCAGAGATGAAGTATAAAAAAGTTCTAAATAATGAAAATGTTATAGAGATTGGTGGAAAGGTTGTATTATCATTTGATCCAAGGTACAAAGAATATTTGAAATGGAGAGATGAAAATCCAGACTTAGAGTTGAAATTGATAAACGAGTTGGAACTTGAAATAGAAAATAAAAGATTATATAATAATGGTGCACCACATAAGGAAGATAATGTTTGGAAGTGGTATAATGAAGATGGCAATATGGTTTTGGGATCTGCAATGCATGATGAATATAATGAAGAAGTTAACGAATATTATCAGAATGGAAATATTAAATCAAAACAAAATTTTTTAAATGGAGTTTTAGACGGAAAATATAAATATTATTATGAAACTGGAAATTTAAGGCAATCTGGTTGTATTAAACATAAACAGAAAGATGGAGAAATTAAAACATATTTGGAAAACGGAAATTTAATATTGATAGAAAAGTTTAAAAATGGTAAAAAACACGGGAAGGTGAAATCTTATCATCAATATAAAGATTTGTCAGGTAGGAATAATAGAATTGAAACTTGGAAAAATGGTAAACTTCATGGAGAATGGATTGATTATCATTTAAATAATAAAGAAAGAGCGAAAGGTAATATGTTATATGGTATGATGGATGGTAAGTGGATGTTTTGGTATCATAATGGAGTAAAGGAATTGGAGTGTGAATTTGATTTTGGAAATCCAGTTGGTAGTGCAAAAATATATCATGATAATGGTCTGTTAAAGGAAGAGGTAACTCTTTGAAAGAAGATAAATTTTATATTCAAAAATTGTATGAATTATTAAAATTGAATAATATTGATATAGAAGTATTAAAAAATAATAATGTATACTTGTTGGGTGGATCAATTTTAAGATTATTTATGGGATTACCATTAGACACGGATTTGGATTTTTATTTTGAGACAGAGGAAAATTACAAAAATGTTATCAGATATCTTGATGATAATTTTGATTTTCAATATGATGTTGGCACTTTTCGAAGTTATAAATGTAATTCCAATGAAGTTCAGTTAATTAATAAATTTCAGCCAATAGATGAGTTTATTGGTAATTTTGATTTTACAATAATCAAAAGTTATTTTTCTTTCAAGGAGGAGAAGTTTGTTTTTCATAAAAGATTTTTTGATGATATAAAAAATAAAAAGTTAGTATATGATACAGATAATAGTCCAGGCCCACTTTCATCAATGAGAAGGGCTGACAAATTTAAAAAATTAGGATTTGAGGTAGATGATGAAAGTTTTAAAAAATTATATGAAGATGTTGGTACTACTGATGGGGAGATTGAGTTAGATTTATTAAAGGGTATGTGTAAGAAAAAAAGTTGGTTAAGAGACGAAGAAGTTTATCCGATAGCTCCTAATATTGATGTGTTTGTTAATTGGCTAATGGATATACAGCATCATAAATATTTTGATAAATTTAATTATTATTTAACTGGTGGTTTCATATCCTGGCCAGAAAAAACAAAGGATGTTGATATTATTATTACAAAGCGAGATGGACAACAGACTACATTAAAAGAACTTGAAGAATTAATGGTAGATATGTTTGATTCGGCATATGATAATCATAAGTTCTTTCTTGATACTTTTTATATGAGAACACCACAATGGATAGCAGATTATCCAAGAGATAGAGAAGTTTTAAAGTCAGTAGAACGAAAACAATTATTTATAACGATTACAAAATATGAAGATACAGAAATAGTTTGTAAGTATAGAAGATATGGATTACTCAACTGTGCATATACAGGTAGTTTTACTTTACGAGGAACAAAACCATCAGTTTTGGTTGATAGGTGGATAGATTTAAATTCCAATTATACAAGATGGGTAGATTTACGAAAAATTATAAAATATTATGAGAATAACAATAAAAGAAATATAGAAGATTTTAAAGAAAAGTTTCAAGAATATTCAGGATATTAGAATATAAAAATGACAAAACAATACATATTAGGACAATATTTTACAACAAGTACGGAGCTACAAGAAAAGGTATATTCATTTATTCTAAATAAACCATCTCTTATATTAGAACCAAGTATGGGTAGGGGAG
>Ga0209658_1001733_pt1 | contig 12712 bp, 10 predicted proteins | sample SaaInlV_150m_DNA_6_FD_184656 | JGI IMG/M metagenome (GOLD analysis project Ga0209658, IMG submission 184656) | Marine microbial communities from expanding oxygen minimum zones in the Saanich Inlet - SI037_S4LV_150m_DNA (SPAdes) (version 2) | ecosystem: Environmental > Aquatic > Marine >...
ATTATTCAATATGGCGTTACAAGCGGTGGCTAATGTCTCACCGGCATCACCGTCTCCACACTCTCTATCTAAGCTATTAAGCGCCTCTCTCGCTTCAACCCCTGCATTACACATTCTCTTAATGATCCTCATGAACTCCTGATCAACACTATCATTAATGCTGTTGTCATGGTCAACACGATCCGTTGACATGGGAGGGTCTATGTATATAGAAGAGCGTGTAGATGAGTAGTCACTGTCTGGTTTCCAATTAGGTTTGAAAATGTCAGAACCACCAACATCAAGCAAATCCAGGAATATATCATCAACAACAGTCAGCAAGGTTAAAGATATACCTCTCATATCAAGAGAGGTCATATAAGTTCCACAATAGGCCCTTAACACCTCATATCCTTTCTCTTCCAAGTACAATATCGCCTTTCGGTGAACGACACCCATCTCTAATTCTGATACAGAACCCAGATTGTTTGTCAGCAGGACCATCCTCTTGATATAGCTATTTTCGTGCTCGTCATCCTGTTTTGCAGCCAGAATTTTATCGATGATAATAGTAACAATCTCATCACTCGACTTTACAGCTGTTCGCAACACTCCACGTTCTCCGTGTATCCCGACCCCAATCTCCATTTCACCTTCCGGAAGAGTAAAAATAACTGAGCCATCCGGTCTGTGACATGAACTTAATGCACAGCCCATTGAATGAATATTTCTGTTTACTTTCTCAGCTACTTCATATACTTCATCTAACTGCTTTTGTGCGTTAGAATCACTAACCTGTTGATGAGATGCAAATGCACCTGCAATCTTATAAACCAGAACAGTACCGGCAACACCTCTACGGTCTCTAATCTCAGGTAGAGAGACATCGTCAGCAACAATCAGCTTTCTCAATAAAACGCCTTCAGATGAGAGAATTTCACTAGCCAGACCAAAGTTGATCTTATCACCGGTGTAATTCTTGATAATTATCAGGACCGACCTGGGGGATTCTTCGATATTACTGACAAGAGTACGAATTCCATCTACAATGGCGCCAACACTTGGAGAGGCAAACACATCACCGCAAATGGCAGCAGACAACATTTCGTGATTAACAAATGATGAATGCGCCGGTTCATGGCCACTCCCACCTCCGCAAACAATTGCAACCTTACTTCGATTTCTGACCTTCTCTGGATTAAGTAGAATTACATTTTTATTACGTACCAATACCAGATTCCCAAAAGAACCGAGAGCTAAGCCTTCTAAAGATTCAGTTACACAGTCATTCACATCATTTACAAATTGACCCATATTAGGCGTTATCTTTCATCATGTTTATTTACCTGGAGACCTTCTTGTTCTCGGCGATTTTTGTCCGGGTAGCGGTTTTGCGAGAGTTATTTCTGATGTTTCATAAACAAATCATGACCATTACTGCTGTCAGCACAGATGTTACTATGAGTGCGTACATTCCGGCAATAACGTCATCAAACATGATCCCATAACCACCGGGAATGTTCTTATCTGCGTAGTTGACAGGCCAGGGTTTCCATATATCAAAGAGACGGAAAACTAAGAATCCTGCTACTGCTATGGGAACAGAATAGAGATAAAATGAATTGTTATCTATAATGGTGTATAGAAACGGAAGAGGGAGCAGAGCCATCCATTGACCTACGACTTCATCAACGACAATAAACCCGGGATCTTTAATCTGTGCACTCTCTTCAATTTTATCTGAGGCCCATATACCTATGAAGAACAGAACCGTTATCCCGAAGAGCTGGGCATAGGGGCAGGTATATATAGAAAACAGATATGCAAAAGGAATAGCGGCAAGACTTCCCCATGTTCCGGGTGCCTTCGGTAATAGCCCTGAGCCAAACCACGTTGCTATGATCCATGAAATTTTATGTTTCTGTCTGTTCATTTTATGTATTAATTGATTAAACAATATAAGATACGGAAAACAGAACAGAACACTACAGGATTTCGATTACTTTTTCAAGATCTACCTTAAACATTCGCTTGTGATTTTGATACACAATCAAGGTCTGTATCTGCATGATTGAAATTTGCTACCAGTAAGTGCTCAAATTTTGTTATCATACCGCTTTAGATATAATAACGTCGATAAGATGAAAAAACACTCTAACATACCAATATTCATCCCGGAATTGGCCTGTCCACATCAATGCATTTTCTGCGACCAGAAAACAATTAGCGGAACCCACACAATCCCTCAACCGGCGGATGTGAAGGATATTGTGGAACAATATCTTGAAACAATACCAAAAAACAGAACTATTAATATCGCTTTTTTTGGTGGGACTTTTACCGGGCTGCCAATTGAGCTACAGGAGCAATATTTGATAGAGGCTTTCAAATTTATTAAGAGAGATAGGGTTTCCGGTATCAGACTCTCTACAAGGCCGGATTATATTAATGTACCGGTTCTTGAACTACTTAAAAAATATAGCGTAGCGACTATTGAGCTTGGTGCTCAATCTACCAGCCAGGAAGTATTAGATGAAACTGGACGTGGGCATACCGTTGATGATATCAGGGATGCGTCTAATCTGATTTGTAAACATGGCTTTGAGCTGGGACTACAAATGATGATCGGCCTTCCGGGAGACAGTTACGAGAGATCTATTCAGACCGCAAAAGATATCGTCTCGTTAGGGGCCTGTAACACACGAATTTATCCTGCAATCGTTGTAAAACATACAGCCCTGGAAAAACTGTATTACGAAGAAAGATACACACCTTTAACACTTGAAGAGGCAGTTGAATGGACAAAGGACATCGTCCATATATTTGAGAAAAACAACATATCTATTCTCAGAATGGGATTGCATCCGTCTGACGAACTGGTTATTGGTAAATCATTGATTGCCGGACCATTTCATGCCTCATTTAAAGAGATGGTGATGACTCAAATATGGAAAGAGCTAATAGACGCAGAACTGCAAAGTCTTAACTCAAGTTTCTCAGATAAGATTAAAATCACAGTCTCTGACAGGCAGATTCATTACGCGATAGGGTACAGACAGACAAATAGAGAACAATTAGTATCACGAGGTTACAATGTACGTTTTGAACAAAATCCCTCATTTTCTCATTACCAACTAAATATCGGATAAATGCTTGCGATAATTGACTTCAGATCTTCTAAAAAGGTTATCAATAAATTAAAGGAATATGTTACAGATGTTTACATGTTTCAGACAGACGGGATAACCGGTAATTCAATATCTGGTCATCCGGACATCTTTGTATACCAAGATAAGGATCATCTCATAGTCTCCCCAAACTCACCTGTAGACCTGATTAATTTCTTAGATACCTACAATATCACCTATCTCAAAGGAGAGAGAGATGTCGGGCATGAACTTGATAACCACGTTCAATACAACTGTTTGAGTACATCTCAATTTCTTTTTCACAAGTCAGGATCTACCGACTCTGCCATAATAGAAATTAATAAATACAAAGAGTTTGTCCAATTACCTCAAGCCTATACCAGATGCAGCCTGGTTCATCTCTGTGAAGACCACTACCTGACCTCCGACAGGGGTGTAGAGAAAGTGCTGTTAAATAAAGGGCTATCGTGTTTCTACTTTAATCCTGAAGAGATAACCATACGAGATCATGACAACGGCTTTATAGGAGGAGCTGTTGGCATATTGCAAAAAAGAATATACTTTAATGGAAATATTGAATTACATGCAGACGGGCCGAGATTGAAAGAGTGCCTGATAAATCTTAACTTTGAAATTGTCAACCTTTCCGATGAACACCTGTATGATGGTGGTTGTATATTCTTTGTCTAATCAACTAATAGATGAGCTAATAATATTCTGAAATGATCAATAATTTCATTGCAACATCTGATGATATATGTAATCATTGTTGTTTAGATGCAATTATTTATTAATTTAGCTAAATTAAAAAGGAGGTGTCCTATGTATACGTCTAAAGATTTTCCAAAAGTCCCGCTGAGCCTAAAGCCCCATATTACCGAAGACGTTGAGAAGTACATTCACAGACAAGTAAGGAAAACCGGCGTTGACAAAGCATTCTCTGCGGAGAGGCAGCATCCAATTGCTATGGCTGATTTACCATCAACAAAGTATAGTGTTACATTCGCAGGAATATCACCAAATTCACACGGGAGAAATCACCGGCATACATACCATGCAATATCTATTATCACCAAAGGGAAAGGATATGTTTTAATTGAGGGTAATAAATTGGAATACGAGGAAGGCGACATCTTTGAAGTCCCCGTCTGGGCGTGGCACCAGCTTCACAATCCGAATGATGAGCCTGTTGAATATGTCACGTTTGAGAATGCTCCTGAGTTACTTAACACAGGCACGGCACTCCGTGAAGAAGAAAAAATCTAAAACTACTGTTAATCTGTATGTAGTATTTCTCTCTTTAGTTCTTGATTATTTGTAGACCTATGGAATAATACATAATCTAATATTAATCGTTTTCCAGCCTTCTAAAGAACAGAGGAGATATCGAGATTATGAACAAGAAAATATTTAGTATAGTAATAATATGTTTTTCATGCCTTTTACTGATTTCAAGTTTTGCGATTGCAGACAAGCCGGAATGGGTTAAAGACAAGCAAGCTGAACGGAAAATCAAACACGAAGCAAAAAAGATTGAAAGAGAGGCAGGCAGAGAATTAAACAAAGCTGAGAGAGCAGCAAAGAAAGCAGATAGAGAAATAGATCGTGAAGCAGATAGGCTCAAGAGAGACTCTGAGAAAAAGCTGCGTAAGGCTGAACGCAAAGCAAAGAAGGCAGCGAAAAAAGCAGAGAAAAAGTTGCGCAAAGCTGAAAAAAAGAAGAAGAAGAAAAAGAACAAAAAACATGGAAGTGATGATGACAGCAAAAGCGACGACGACAGTAAGAGCAACGATGATGACAAAAGCAAATAGACTGCCTTTAACATAGACAAACGAGTACCACCGTTTAAGCGGTGGTACTCGTGATCTAATTCCTACCGTTCATCTATGACAGCTGCACTTGTAAAGCCCTTTACCTGAGATACCTGTTTTTCCGGAACATGGATAACAAGGGCTTTTTTCTTGTGCACCTTATACCTACCCTATCTGAGAACTTAGATTAAATTGATCTTTTTATTGAGGAGATTAAAATGGTAAGAACCTTCTTGTTGTTTGCATGTGCTTTTTCATTGTTTTTTTGTATTGCTTCATCCTCTTACGCCGTACTGATTGATAATGGTGATGGTACCGTTACTCAGGTAAGGAGTGATGGAACTAAACTCATGTGGACTCAGGACACACTGTTAGCAGGAGATTCAGGTCTGCCTGAAAACAAGAAGAACTGGAATGAAGCCAAACTCTGGGCTGCAAATCTTGATTTTGCGGGCTATAGCGACTGGAGACTTCCAAGAACACCAGGGACAACTACTAATGGTATCTCAACAGAGGGTGAGTTGGGTTACCTATACAACTCTGAACTTGGAGAACTTAAAAATCCGGAAGCATTTAAGATGAGTGATACTCATAATAATGTGTTCTGGACAGAAACAGAATTAAATGAAACCACTGTTTTTATTATCAATTTTGGCAACTTCAAAGGTAAATACAGCTACAGCTACCAGCAGACCTGTTCAGTAGATGATAACCGACAAGCCTGGGCAGTTCGTGATGCGAAAAATGATGTTCTGGGTGCAAAGGCTACTGCAGCTGCAGAAGTTGCTGAAACTACAGAAGCTGTCACTGCAAACGCACCAAAAGCTGAACCTGCTGTTGAAGGAAATACTACAGAGGCCGTGGCTGTTAAGCCAGATGTAGCTGCTGACGTCAAAACTGTTGAGCCCGTAAAAGTCCCTGTAGAAGCAAGCCGGCTGTAGCAGAGAGTGCCACTACTAAAGCAGTAACTGCTCTTGAAACCTCTGCATATGTATAAGCAGCTAAGACGATTGAAACGCAAGCTGTTCAAGAACACACTCGAGCAAAAGGCAAAATAACACTACACATTCTGAGTAAGAGTAACATAAAAACCATCTACAGTCCGGGAATGTCAATTCCCGGACTGACTATAAAGACCAAAACATTATCATCTATCAGGTAATTACATCAATCTCTTTTTTTCTTCTCTTAGCTTCTGTATATTCAGAAAATGATCATAAGTGTGCATACGTTCAACGTAGATAAACGAGTGACACTGATTAAACGGTGGCACTCGTTCTATAATTTTTTCCTAACATCTTTTCCACTACAAGTGCCTCTTATTATTTATATCCCTGTTTTTCATACCAATTCTATGGTCGTATTCCGTTAATGATACTTTCTTAAGCAAGTATTATAGTGTAAAATACTCCTAAATAACACGTGCGTACTTATATGTGGTGCAGTATGTGATTTTTTGTATTTTACAATTTGTGTGAATTTCTGATTTCGTTATTCGACTTTTAATAAAATAGGTATTATTATTTTTGTTAAGTGCCTAAAGGGGAAAAATGAGAACTTTAAGAAAAGGCTTTCTGCTTGTTTCAATCTTTATCTTTACAGTATTTATTATATTTATTAAGGCACCGATATATGCAGGTGAAGTCTACACCGGTACGTGGACTGACTCAAGCGGCAGAAATCACACATCGGAACCAAGCTATGGGTCCTCTGGCAGTGGTGCCTCAAATGGTAAGGGAGGGATTATTTGGAGACTTTTTAATCCCCAACCCAAAACATACACACCCAAACCAGTTTATGATCCAAGGACTGACATTTCGTTAGTTAAGAAAAAAGCAAGAAAGGCCTTTAAAAAAGGTGACTGGAATGATGCAGTATATGAAGCATCATCATATTTGAATCAAACAGGTTGGAAGGATAAAAAAATACTCTACCTTTATGCCAGGTCATCTCATCTTGAGCTTGAGAAATGGGTAAGAGAAGGGCGTCGTGACGAAACCTGGGATTGGAGATATGGACAAGTTGTCGAAAGGTACGGGCACATTCTGATGGTTGATCCAAAGAATAGAAAAGCACTCAAATATTTGCAAGAGTTGCATGCCTTGCTTGATGAAGTCCGCGTACAGGGTTTTGCCAACCAAATAAAAAAAGCTATTAATGAGGGCTCTAATTTTGAGGAAGAAGAAAATTGGGAAGATGCCGCAGCGGCATACAGCCGCGCGATTGACGTGGATTCTGGTGAGCCTTACGCACATGAGAGGTTGGGTTGGTGTCTTACGAAAATGGGAAGAAATGACGAGGCTAATCAGGCTTATAAGAGGGCTATTGCTACCGGAACAAAGGAAATGTTTGTTTACGGACGACTGGTTATGAATATGACGAAGAACGGCAATGGACTCGATGAAGCGCTCCTATACGCCAGGGAGGCGATAGAGATAGATCCTGATCATTTGGGTATACATCAAATAGAGGGTGAGGTCTTAATTAAATTAAACCGTTTCAAAGAGGCAGCAGAGTCATATCGTAAAGCAATTTCCTTAAATAAGTCAGAACATAGTTCGTATGAAAGGTTGGGTCTGGTTTACTCGGAGATGGGTGAATCCGACAAGGCTATTAAAGCTTTCAAGGATGCAATTGCTGCCGGATCACAAAGTAGAAAGGTTTTTTCCAGATTATCCAGTGAGCTTTCGGATGACAGTAGACAACTCAATAAAGTGCTTAGATTTGCTCAAAGGACGATAGAAATATCTCCTGGTAGTATAGCTGCGCGTCAATTAGAAAGCGAGATCTTCATAAAAATGGAACGCTTTGAAGAGGCGGGTGAGGCCATAGCCCGTGCTTTGAAAATCGATGCCAATGATGAAGCGGTTTTGGGTGTTTCTTCAATTATTAATGGTGCAAGAAAAAAATTTGATGAGGAGCTGAAGGATATAAAAAAACTGCGGATAGTTGATCCTGATAATATTATATATGAGCTGCGTGAAACAATTACTTTATCAAATATCGAAAATAAGAAAAATGCAGAGAAGAAAAATGTGCTTGCGGTGTCCGGTAATAGTACGGAACAACAACTGACTAATCTGATGCAAGAAGAAAACCCGGAAAGCGTTGTGCTTAAAACCTCTACGGCAACATTAGGGATGAAAAATAATAAGGGAGTTGCAGTTGATTTATCAAAACAGACAATAATAAGCCAGGATGGTAAAAAAAGTGCTGGTGAGCAATTAAAGAGTGTCAAATTCCATAGCAATGAAGCTATCAAACGCCTTTCGGATGAGGGCACCAAAAGCGAAGCTTTTTTAGGCTTTGATACGGAGGGGTCTAGCCAGGGGAGTATTAAGGTTTTAGATTTAAAAGGCGTATTTGTTTACGATAGCGACCCTCAGGTCCCTAAAGAGTATCAAACTCCTGAAATTGTTGATCTTGTTGATAAGAGAACTGAGATCAGGATTAAGCGTAATCAAAAGGAAAAAGAATTAGAAAAAATAAAAATTGCACCGATCAAGGATGTGGTCAAGATAGCTAAAATCAAAATGGTAATTTCTAACATTAATAATGAAGAGCATTTCATAAATTTCTCAATTAAAGAGAAGCTTAAGAGACCGTCCAATAAAGTTAAGAACTCGTTAAAGAAAGAAACACAATCACAATTTACTAAAAAATAAAATCTAAGAAAATCAATGATTAAGAACATACTCGTATACGTCTCAGTAGTCATGACCATTTTTTTCATTAATCCTATTCATGCTGAAAAACTCTCACCTGATGATGCTTATAATTCAGGCGTTATCTTTGAGTTGAGCAAAGATATAGAGCATTCTGTCAAATGGTTTACAATAGCCGCAGACCAAGGACATACTGAAGCTCAATACAGACTTGGCGATTTATATTTCCGTGGAGATGACATTGAACAGGATTATACATTAGCATTAAAATGGTATTTAATGGCTGCTGAGCAGGGGCATGACAGCGCCCAAATGGGAGTAGGTTCAATTTATGTTAACGGGCTCGGTATTGATCAGGATTTTAAACAAGCCAATTATTGGCTTACACGTTCAGCAAATCAAGGCAATGCTTATGCACAATACAATTTGGGCATCATTTATGATAATGGCTATGGCGTTGACATTGATCGTAGTCAAGCCTTTAAATGGTATAAACGCGCTGCGGATAGTGGTATCAGTCAGGCACAATTTAATGTTGGCATGTTTTATGCCAGAGGTGAAGCTGTCGAACAAGATGGTGTGAAAGCATACATCTGGATTAGTAAGGCCGCAGGGCAGGGTCTACAAATAGCCATGTCAGCTAAAATCGACCTGGGCCTCATATTGACGCCTGCAGAGCTAGCACTGGCAGAGAGTGGAGGCGTTGACCGCCCGGATTTGTCAGGCCCGGTTATTAACATTCCGGAATTTAAATCAGCCCCAATACCATCAGACTAGAGTATATGTATGGACGGAGTTTATATAACTAAATTATATTATCATCTATCAGGTAATTGCATCAATCTCTTTTTCTCTTCTCTCTGTTTTTGAATATTCAGGAATTGATCATAGGTGTGCATGCCTTCAACATAATTTAATACATCTCGATAATTTTGTACCTGAATATCGTCTGCAGAACCGTCTATTCCATTGCGCAGATAGTCAATACTCTTTTCATAATTACCATTGCCGGATCCGAGAGCATCAAGCAGGATAGCTGTTTTAGGGTTATCTTTCATATTCCCTTTTAGCTGATCCCGTTTATACATAGCAAGTCCCATGGCTTTTCTTAGTTTATCGATATTGTAACTATTCTCTTCTGCTTCTATAGCTCTCTTAAACAGAACAATCGCCTCGTCATATTTCCCAATATGCATCGTTGACGTAGCAACAACAGCCAGAACTTTCGGTTTTAATGTCTTTTTTTCAGCTTTTTCAATCATATCCAAGGCTCTATATGCATTTCGAATCGCTTCCAGGGCAACCGCTCTTGCAGACAGATCATTCACTTTTCTGGCATTCTGCATATTATCGTAAGCAGTCGACAAATCTTCAAGGACATCATCAGTCTGACGTTTATATTCCTTAACCTTCAGTTTAAAGAATCTGTTTTCCAGTCGAATATACTCAAGCCAATCGAGCCAGAACCCGGATGTTGAATAATTATTTTTATTAAGACTTCTTTCTTCTCTTCTCCGATTTGGTGGGGATGCCTGGATTTTAACATGATATTTTTGAATCAATGCATCATATACTTCCATGCGATCGTAAATCTTTCCCTGCTTTTCTGCACAATAAGAGACTTTATGTGAATCGTTACTGGATACATGGCTGCATTCAATATTAAGTTTCTTGATATCATTTTCAATTCGGGTTCTTTCACTATCAATATCCTGTTTCTCCTGTTCCAATAACTTATAAAGATTACCTTTGAATTCCTGTGGAACATTTGCCGCTTTATCGAGCAAATCCTGTGAACAGACTATTCCCATTGGAACAGAGAAAAAGCTAAGGAAGCATAATAAGATGTAGGTTTTCATAGTTGATAACTTTCAAAATTTTGAATTAGTTAGACCAGATATGCTCTCGTCACATGCAATACTCAATTACCAAGCGACACTTCCATATTTGGCATATTCTCAACCTTACTGGACGATCTTAGAATCTTCTCTGTTATCGAGAAGTTCAGAAAGTGTTCTTCGTTTTCAATATTTGATATCTCCATTTTTATCTTAGCTATCAGAACAACATCCTTCTCAGTAGACTCTTGAAGTGTTACTAACTCCTTCTCCCTCTGAATGCGCTTTGTCCTGATCTCTGTTCTCTTCTTAACAAGTTCGACGACTTCAGGAGTCCGATGCTCTTTCGGGATCTGAGGATCGTGTTCGTAGGCAGGTACACCAGTTAAATCTAATGGCTTAATCTCTCCCTGATCGGATCCTTCATTATCAAAACCAATAGAGGCTTCACTCTTAGCTCCTTCATCCGAGTTACGCTTGAGGGCATAGTTACTATGGAAATTGACACTTTTCAACTGTTCACCAACACTTTCCTTTCCCTCCTGATCGATTGTTGTCTGTCCTGTCATATCAGCAGCAAAGCCAGTGTTCTTTTTCATCCCTAAAGTCGCTGTTGAGGTTTGAAGCGCTACATTTTGAGGAGTCTCGTCCTGTACTAAATGATTCAGCTCTCCTTCCGTCTCACTAGAAGATGCTTCAATTGCGGCTTGCTCTGCCATAGCTTTCTCCCGCTGCTCTTCACGGATTATACCAATTCGTTGTATGTAATAACTAGTATTAGATCCATCAGGGTACAATTGCTTGAGTGACTCTAACATCATCTCTGCCTCTTCAATTTTACTTTGTCTAACTAATAGATTAATCATATCAGACATATAATATTGATTTTCAGGTTTAAGTTCCAAAGCTTTTCTGATCGGTTCTTCTGACTCATCGTAGCGATAAAGCTGCTCCAAAGCATAACCTAATTGATGATGCAATGACGCCAGATTTCCATCAAGAACAAGGCCACGTTTCGCAGTATGTACTGCTTTTTCATAATCTTCAAAGTGGCTATGCATGTTCGCCAGCTTACTGAAGATTTTAGGGTTTTTCGATCCATATGAAACTGCTTTGAGATAGGCATTACGAGCATCTTTATAATCCATCCTTTTCTCTAAAAGCCAGCCGATTTGGCCATGTGCTCCATGATCTGAATAATCCCAGGAGATTGCACACCGATAAGCCTCTAGTGCCTCATCCCAACGTTTTTCCCGTACAAACGCCAGCCCTTCATTATAGGCTTTATCTCTTTGGTCAATGCGATCTGCTGTTTTATTCTTCTCCTCTAAAATTGATTTAAGCTCCATAAGCCGTTTTTTTGATTTTCGATTCTTAGGCCCCCAGCTCAAGGCAACTTCATATTCATTAATCAAGTCATTCAGATTTTTAAAATTAAACTCTTCAATTCCTTTCTCTTCAGCTATCTCTTGATTCCATTTATCCAGAGCAGTGGCTCTGAGATGCAAGGCTTTAACATTTCTCACGTCATTAGCCAGACAACGAGTTGCATTATGAATCGCGAGCTTCCAATCTCCTTTCTTAAAGTATCGTTTAGACTCCTTCAAGTTAAACTTCGCGGCACTCCTTGCTGCCTTAATACCCCCGTCATTAACAGGAGGAGGTTTTGGTCTAGACGAACCCCAGTTCCCTCTTCCCGAACTACTAGACGATCCATAGTCTGGCTCTGATGTATGATTTACACCATGTGAGTCGGTCCATGTGCCCGTATAACCACTGAAAGCTGATGAAGGTAAAATAAAAAATGAAGTTATAATAAAAAGAAAAAATATTCTTAGTGTTTTCATACTTTAATCCTTTAAGTATTAAATTATATATTAGTGTTAAATCATGATTAGGAAATTTACTGTATTGCGGGGTACGAGCCATGAGAGAACATTCTCTCTTTTTTGTTTCATTTATTATGACAGTAAATTTTAAATATCATCATCAAGTATTATAAAATATTAACACGCATCAAGTGGGGTTTTCAATTTAAAAACTGATCCTCTTCGACTCAATTGAAGGGTCTGGTATCGGAATGGCATCAAGGAGTTGTAGTGTGTAGGGGTGTTCGGCATTTGAATAGATTTCAGCAGCCGACTTCAGTTCAACGATATCTCCCTTGTTCATCACCGCCACCCTGTCCGCTATATAGCGAACGACAGCAAGGTCGTGAGAGACGAAGAGCATTGTGAGGTCCATCCGTGATCTTATATCTTTTAATAGAT
>Ga0209658_1001740_pt1 | contig 12661 bp, 14 predicted proteins | sample SaaInlV_150m_DNA_6_FD_184656 | JGI IMG/M metagenome (GOLD analysis project Ga0209658, IMG submission 184656) | Marine microbial communities from expanding oxygen minimum zones in the Saanich Inlet - SI037_S4LV_150m_DNA (SPAdes) (version 2) | ecosystem: Environmental > Aquatic > Marine >...
TATAAAAAGGGAATTTCTTTTATTTTATAAATAATATATAAGTAATGACATTTCAAAATCTGTGTCCGCCAGCATTAATATATTTATTGTTTTCTATAACACAAGTAGTAATAGATACCGTAAAAGGATTATATAACACGGCCCTTGTTAAAGTATGGGTAGCCTTTGTATTCACGATACTATTGAATTATCTATGTCAACTAGGTTTAGGAATAATTTCCTGGTTTATAGTTTTCATTCCCTTTCTGTTAATGACTTTAGTTGTAGCAATTTTATTACTTATGTTTGGATTAGATCCATCAACTGGAAAATTAAAAGTAACAGATCCAAATAAACCCACTGACCACGACCATCACAAACACGATGTAACTCGTGACGGCGAACATGGTCATCACCCACCTGCCGCTAGAGATGATAAAGAAATAAAAAAAAAAGAGCATCCAATAATGCAATATTACAAGTCTATGAAACCGGGAATTGGAGGCGGTGGAGGAGGAGGAAGTACCTCGAGTATACCAGAAAAAGAAACTCCCAAACAAAAATCAGATAGAATATTAAGTAAATCTCTTTTATTTTATACCGAAACAGAATCAGATGCGCCTAAAAATAAATTGAGTTTAGATACAAAAGTAGATTATCCTAATAATAAATTAGATACTAAAAAATATGAATTATATGTTAATACTGTAACTAGCATACTATCTGGAATGGGTGAAAGCGAAATAGCAAGTGATTTACAAATAAAATCTAATGCTTGTATTAATTCAGCAAAAAAAATGGACAAAACCTCTGCTGAAAAGTCAGTAACTGAGTGTTTTGACAGCTTAATGGTAGCAATTTATAATCAATTTGACCCTGTAAAAGCAGAATTATTAAAAAGAAATATAAGAGAAACAATATGCCGCGATAATGAACCAGACATATCTTGTAAAAAAAGATTAGAAGATACTTGGTGGAATTAAGTTTAAAAAAAAAGAATTTAAATTATATATTATTATAAGTAATATATAATGTTTGATATAGTTTATTATTTAGCAGGGGTAAGCATATTTGGTTCGGTGAGTTATTGTATTTTATATATTTACGATAGAGATTCGTTGGATTATATTGCTCAAAAATCAAGTTGGAATGCGGTAAAGGCCTACCATAAAATAAACTTGGAAATCGATAATTTAAAAAGATGGTATTATGCGAACGAAGTTGAAGAAATTGTAGAATTAGACGAAATAACAGATACTGTAGAATTTATTGGTTATAAAGAAAGCGACGATACAACATATACAAGTACTAGTTTAGAAAATAACAAATATATTCAAGATACTGATTTTGATTTGATGTTTTTAAAAAAAAAAGAGAATGATGTAGAGTTATATAAACGAATAAATGAAAAAACAGAAGTTGATAAAAATATAAAAATGGAAAAGGTAGATAAACAATTTATCCAAATAGAACTTTGTCAAAATTCCAATAAAACAAGTATTCATAAAAACCTTGAAGGATTTTATTTAACAGATAACACCTTGTTGGATTATGTATTTTTGAAATGGTATGTTAATAAATTTTACGGGTTATTATTAGCAGATACATATAAACTTAGTATTATAGATTCAGATATCAATATGTTTAACTTAGACAAAAATCAAAGTATTATAATAAATAGAACGAAAAATTATGATATTATACAAGTATAAAATAATTATATATCTTTAAAAAAATATATATAAACAAAATTGATTAATATTAATACATAATGGAAGTGTCCCAAATAATGGAATCTCCATCGAGTACTGAACAACATGATTTATATGATAAATGGGTTTTATGGGCTCATTTACCACACGATACAGACTGGAGTGTCAATAGTTATATTAAAATAATGATAGTAGAAACTATGGAAGAAGTAATATCTCTTCTTAATAGTGTTCCCGCTCTAATGGTCAAGAATTGTATGTTGTTCTTTATGCGTAATGGAGTAAACCCAACTTGGGAAGATCCTAAAAATTGCGACGGAGGGTGTTTTTCGTTCAAGGTTTTAAATAAAAATGTAGCAAGTGTTTGGAAAGATTTGTCATACGTTTTGGCAGGGGAAACGGTTTCAAACGACCATAAATTTCAACAAAAAGTAACGGGTATTACAATTTCTCCAAAAAAATCATTTTGTATATTGAAAATATGGATGAGTGGAATGGATTATCAAAATCCACGAGTGATCACAGAAATTAATGGTTTAGATAGCAAAGGTTGTTTATTTAAAAAACACAAGCCCAATTATTAAATTTATATATATTTATTTATATATAAATATGATTAATGATTTATCAGGAATACTTAGAGCATATCCAATAATTACATCTTTTTCATGCGTGATTGGTTATTTTACTAGTGGAAATATAGATTTGTTGATGTTATTAGTTGCTAATACAGTTAATGATTTAATAAATAATTTTTTAAAATATAAAATATGCGTACCATTAATGGGTGATAAGAGATGGGGGATTTTTGGATACGGAACTAGACCAAAGGGTGCGAAACATTGTGGAATATTTGTAAAACCAAATAGCAACGGAATACCCAAAGGTAGTTATGGTATGCCTTCAGGGCATTCACAAAATGCGATATTTTTCACCACTTACATGATTTTACATTTAATTAATAGCAATTACAATACTTTGACAAAAAATGTGGGTATCGGATTATTTTCATTTTTAGGAATTATGGTTATGTATAGCAGGGTATATTTTAAATGTCATACGATTCAACAGGTTTTGATTGGTGGGTTAATAGGAGGAACCTTGGGTGCGTTATATTTTAAGAACAAAGATAAACTGAAAGAAAAAATAAAGAAACTTTTTTAATGAAAAATACATAATATATAGGTTTAATAGGTAAATGTTCCTTTAAAGAAAGTTTCAAATAAATATTTTTTACTATTGTTATTATATAATGAACGTCCCCCTTTTAACCCCCGACCACCAATTAACTTTTCTCATTAGAAATCCCGAAGACGTTGTTAATTATACCACAGTACCTATACCCCTACATAATACTAATACTGTGGGGGTTGGTGGAGGACCCGAACCAGATACAGCTTATGTTTTATGGAAAAAAAACACCATCAAAGAAAAGAACGATGACGGTGAAATAAATCCTACAATATCCAGTCACAAAGGTTGGACAATGGTTGCTAAATGTATTTTTCGAGGATGGAAAGTTCTGGAGGATGATTGGTGTGAGCCAGATATGTCAACCTTAATAAAAACGGATTCCACTATTTCTGACGCGGATTTAAATGAAGCAATAAAATTTAGACGTCACTATAGACACAGATATGGACGCAAACTGGAAACAAATCGAATGGTTAATAATTTTTACTGGGAAAAAATTATAAAACCTTCCGAACATAGTGATTTATTTTATAAAGAAGGAGTAAAAAACCGAACCATTTTAGGGAATATATTAACCAAATCCCCCGATAATAACATTCTTGAGCAAAACATTAAGCCAGACCCGATGACTTTAATGACGGGATATCTAGGAGGAAGAAAAACACAGAGAAAAAAACGAAAAAAAAGACGTAAAAAACGTAAAACCAAGAAAAGAAAGACAAAAAGAAAGACAAAAAGAAAGACAAAAAGAAAGACAAAAAGAAAGACAAAGACAAAAAGAAAGACAAAAAAAACATTTAGAAATCAAAGAGGGTGTAAAAGATAAATATAAATTATAAATTATTATTTATATTTAATTAGCAGGTAACGGCGCTAGACAAAGTTTAATTTCACCAAGACTTGCAACACTGTATTTAACAACTAAAGGGAGGTCATTTTCTAAAAACATCTCGATATTGCTGCATAAGTTTGTACATTTTATAAAATAATTCAAATTCTTCAAGCTAAATTCCCCCTGAATAACCTCTGTAGTTTCTGTTTTTTTTACAAATTCAGTAATACCATCAGCTTCTGTTCTATTAATTTGAGCGGTTGCGAAAGGTCCAACACATGAAAAAACCAATTCGCTACCAATAGATTTTATTTCCAACCTTTCTGATATATTACTTAAATCTCTTATAATCTTTTGAAAATCGGTAGAAGGAAGATTGATAATAGATGAAAATTTTACCGAAGGCATATCCAATTCTTCTTCGTCAGGTTCAATTAATTTTAATTTTTGAATTTTCATTTGTTTTATATCACCATTTTCAAATTTAAGTCCTAGATATTCAACGATTCCGTCACTGTAATCTTTTTCTTCAATATAAATTGTAAGAGTATCGTCGTTATCGATGGTATTTATCAATTTAAAAAGATGAAACATATTAACACCGATAATAATTTTAGGGTATTTACAATAGAAGTGTTCAAATTTCAACGCATCTAAAAAAAGATGAGCTAAAATAGTATGTGATTTATCCATGTTTATGATTCTAATTCCTGCGGGTACAAGATTACCTTTAGTATCAATATAATCTTGAGAAAACACGATGTTTGTTTCTAATAAGATATCTTTTAAAGCTGTCATTAGTGTTCTCATAGGCGCGATTTGTACAGTTTTCATTTCTAAGACATACGGGCTAGATTTTGCAATACTGGTCATATATATAATTAAATCGTTTGAATATCTTTAAATACTTATGCGTATAATATGAAATTTTTGAATATTATTAATAATAACCAGGATGGGTAACATATGTTGTCGGAACAAAGTAACTGATTTGAATATAAAAAAGACTATATTTATAAAAAAAGAATTTGATATTTATGTATATGATCCTATTATTTTAGGTGTTGGTGTATCAGGTAACTCTTATAAATTAAAAATAAATAACAAAACACTTACGTGTAAAAAAGTTAAAAAAGAACACTTCAATACGGCCTACGATGAAATAGAGATATTAAAAGAAATCGATGATAAAAAATATTTACCTGTGTTTTTTAATGCAATACAAACACCAAAATATTTGTATATAATGTATAATTATTTAGACGGAGTAGATTTATTACAAATGATTCAAAATCCTACATTTGATATAAGAGAAACAAATACATTAGCAAATATTATAAAAGAAATTACAAATGGACTTTACGCATTATTTAAGCATAATTATGTCCATTTGGATATAAAAATTGAAAATGTAATAATAAAAAAAACAAAACCGGTTCAAATTAAAATAATTGATTTAGCGTATTGTAAAAAACTAACTGGAAAAAATAATATTTTAGAACCAGTTGGAACATATGGATACGCATCTCCGGAAGTTTTGATATATAAAAGATATTTCCACAATACTGATGTTTGGTCTTTAGGCGTTGTTTTATATTGTCTTATAACAAATTGTCCATTATTTATAAATACAAAAAAATGTAATACGGTGATTGAAGAAATGAATAGATTTGGAAATATATACGACAGATCATGTTATTTGAAAAATGTGGATATGAATTTAATAGATTTAATGGACAAAATGTTAAAAAAAACACCATCATCTAGATTATCTGTAAAAGATATATTAAATCATAAATTTATTACAAAGAATTCAACGACTTAGGAAAATCTTGTTTAACGAATATATAAATAACTTAAAAATACCTTAAATTATTTATTAAATGGAAGGTTCTTTAGTAAAGATTACAAGTTTATACGAAATGTATAAATCTTCGTCAGGTACAATTACAAAATTAGAATATTATATAAATAACCAATTACCATCTTTATTGGAGAAATTTAACGTTCAAGAGAGAAAACTATTGTTTTTAGAGAAAGAAAGTGATAAGTATATCAATAATTTTTTAACTGATAGACGATTTTTTTATATTCCATTAACAGATACTTTTATAAAATATGATGGAGAGAATTATACCTTTGTTGATGAAGATAGTATATGGATTATTATTTTAAATGATATAACAGATAAAGGTATTCTTATTGAATGTAAACAAAGGATAAAGAATATATTAATTGAAAAAATAAAAGAACAAAGTTTATTTAAAACAATACCAGAATCTTCGACGGTTCAATATGTAATTAATTTTTTTACCCCTACATTATTTAGTAGCAAAGAAGATGTAAAACATTTTATGACATTAATAGGGGATAATATTTTGAATAAAAAAATAGATTTAAATTACTTTGTTCCAATCGAAAGTAAATTATTTTTTGATACATTAGAATCTATGTGTCAATATAATTTTAAAACGAAATTAGGTATTACTTCTACTATTAGATACAGATATAGAAGCGAAGACTATGACAAAAGTAGGCTACTTTATTTTACAAACTCAATCCAAAATAAATCTTGTTGGTTGTCTTTTATGAAAGATAATTTATATAATTTATTAGTTGTTTGTTGCTATTATTCCACTAGATATATTAATGCTGATAATTATATTAATAAAGTAAATGATATATTTAAGAAAAAAATTCTTTATTTGAAAAATAATACAAAACAAGATTTGGTTAATCAATTCAAACAAAAAATGATTATACAAGAATCAAATAATAATATCCATATAAAAGATATGTTTTTCTTGTGGAAAATATATTTAAAACAACAAAATTTACCAAATATGATTTATAAGTCTGAATTTGAAAATATAATAAAAGAAAATATGACTATTAATAATAATTTATTTTTGAATATCAAAAGTAATTATTTAAATAATACTAAAATCGTCCAAAAATTTTGGAACCAAACAATTAGCAAGGGTGTAGAGGATGAATTGGAAATAAGTGAATTATATGCTTTAATTGTGAAATGGACTAATGATGAAAATATTAATTGTACGGACTTTGATGAAAACAAATTACAAGATATTATAAAACACTTTTATGATGATATACAAATAGAAAATGATAAATTTCTTATAGGTGTTAAATGCAATTTATGGGATAAACAGGATGATATATTAGACGCATTTCAAAATAAATTCAATAAAAATATCGAAAAAGATATAACAATATATGATTCCTATGTTTTATTTTGTAAATATATTAATAACAAAGGAAAATTGTTAACAGTTAGTAAAAAATATTATTTTAAATATATTAATAAAGTTATACCCGAACAATATATCAAAAATGGTTGTATTTTATTAAACTATTGGAATAATGAATAAACTTTAGAAATATTTGCGTTTATATTTTTTCTTGTGTAAATATATAATGGTTAGAAGAAATAGAGCAAGCAGACGCAAGCGTAGTGGTGGTAAATCCGGTCGTACATTCAAAAATTTAGTAGGGACTCGTGCTGAAGTTATGCACGGAACCGCATTCAAGACTGGATACGGTAAGGTTAAAAGTGAAGGTGGTAACTCCCTTACCAAAGTAAATCTTAAATATAACAAAAACGGAAGAATTGTTTCTAAAACCAAAAGTGCCAAGGGTCCCGCTCTTCTTAAACAGCTTCGTGATGCTGGTTATACTACTCAAAAGGGTAAATTTGGTGCTGTTAAAACAGAAAAGAAGGGTAGAACAACTAAAAAATCTAGCCGCAAGACCAAAAGATGCCGCCATAAATCTGGTAGAAAAAAGGGTAAATACAAAAAGTGCAAGAAATAATTTAATATTTAAATTTAATATTTAATTTTAATTATATATTAAATGTATGGAGCGTAAAAGATTGAGTTACAAGGATAAATTATGGTATGCCAAGGAGGAAGTAAAAGATTTAGAAAGGCTTCTAATCGAAGCACAAGAAAGACTTAATAGAGAATATTTAAATATAGGGGGAAGATCGTGGGTTCAATGGACGTTATATATGATAGGATGGAGTTATGATTAATTTTGATTACTTAATAATTTTGATTACTTAATAATTTTGATTACTTAATAATTTATATTAATCAAAATTGAAAATAGTTTAAATAATAATTATTTGATATTATTAAATCACTATGTCCACAAAAGCAGCAGACTTAGCTATTACTTACCAAGAAAAAACAGATATCGAACATATCCTAGATGCTCCTGATACTTATATTGGTTCTATTGAATCAGATAAAGTAGGAAACTGGATGCTAGATGGAGAAGATAATATGAAACACAAAGAATACGATTTTATTGGTGGATTATATAAATGTTTTGATGAAGGAATTGTTAATTGTCGCGACCATGTTGTTAGACTAATGCAAAAATTAGGAAACAAAGAAAAAAATGTCATACCAGTTCGTAATATTGATATCACAGTTGATAAAGAGACAGGTATTATTACTATGAGAAATGATGGAAATGGTGTTGATATTGCGAAACATCCTGAAAATGATTTATGGATCCCTGAGATGATTTTCGGTCATTTAAGAACTTCCACAAATTATAAAAAAGATGAAAAAAAAATTGTTGGTGGTAAAAACGGATTTGGTTTTAAACTTGTTCTTATTTATTCAAAGTGGGGAGAAGTTGAAACGGTGGATCATATTCGTAAAAAAAAATATATACAGCGCTTTGAAAATAATCTCACCGATATCTTACCCCCAACCGTTAAAAAAAACACTTCCAAGCCTTACACTAAAGTTAGTTGGTTACCGGATTATGAGAGATTTGGTATCACTAACCTAACAGATGATATGTTTAATTTATTCAAGAAAAGGTCGTATGATATTGGTGTTGTCACCGATAAATCTGTAAAGGTAACATTTAATGGAGAAGCAGTACCAAATAAGAATTTCGAACAGTATATGGATGTATATATTGGGTCAAAGGTGGAAACAGAGCGTGTATATGAGATAACTCATGATAGATGGGAGGTGGGTGCTTGTTTGAGTCCATTAGACGAATTTACACAAGTATCTTTTGTAAATGGTGTAAATACAAGTAAGGGTGGAAAGCATATAGATAATATTTTAAACCAGATTGTAAAGAAAATGATTATTTATATTGAGAAAAAGAAAAAAGTTAAAGTAAAACCAGCCACGATTAAAGAACAACTTATGTTATTTGTTAATTGTGTAATTGAAAATCCATCATTTGACAGTCAAACAAAAGATTGTATGAATACCCCATTATCTAAATGGGGTTCTAAATGTGAGATTAGTGATAAATTTATTGATAAATTGGCTAAAATGGGTGTAATGGATAATGCGATTGCTTCTAATGAAATCAAGGAAACAAAAGCTGCTAAAAAAACAGATGGAAGAAAAACAAAAAATATCAGAGGTATTCCAAAATATATGGGAGCCAACTGGGCTGGTGGAACAAAATCAGAACAATGTACTTTAATATTGTGTGAGGGAGATTCAGCCAAGGCTGGTATTGTTTCCGGATTAAGCAAAGAAGATAGAAATAATTTTGGTGTATTCCCGTTGAAAGGTAAGCTAATGAATACCTTAGATGCGGCACAATATAAAATTAATGCGAATGTTGAGATTACAAATATTAAAAAAATTTTAGGATTAACTACTGGTAAAACTTATACAAAAGAAGAAGCAAAAAAACTTTTACGATATGGGAAACTATTATTTATGACAGATCAGGATTTGGATGGAAGTCATATCAAAGGGTTGTGTATTAATATGTTTCATTCTCAATGGCACGATTTAATTAAACTCCCTAATTTCCTAGGATTTATGAATACTCCAATTTTAAAAGCAACTAAAGGTAAAAAAGCAAAATCATTTTATAGTGAAAGTGCTTATCAAGTATGGAAAAAAGCTAATAACGATGCTAAGGGTTGGAAAGTAAAATATTACAAAGGTTTAGGGACGAGCACAGCGAAAGAATTTAAGGAATATTTTGCGAAAAAGAAAATTGTAATGTTTGAATATAATGGAGAAACGAGTGATGACGCTATTGACAAGGTTTTCAACAAGACAAGAGCAGATGATAGAAAAGAGTGGTTGGGAAATTATGACAAAGACCTAGTTTTAGATCCAGAAAATAATCTAGTAAAATTTGAAGAGTTTACGGATAGAGAAATGATTCATTTCTCAAAATATGATTGTGAAAGAAGTATTCCCAATTTAATTGACGGATGGAAGACTAGTTTAAGAAAAGTTTTGTTTGCTGCTTTTAAAAAAAATCTAGTGAATGAAATTAAAGTAGCCCAATTTTCAGGATATGTCAGCGAACATTCAGCTTATCATCACGGTGAGATGAGTTTGAATAAAGGTATTATTGGGATGGCACATGAATTTATGGGGTCAAATAATATTAACGCATTATTACCTTTAGGACAATTTGGAACAAGATTGAACGGTGGTAAAGATCATGCTAGTGAAAGATATATTTTCACAGCATTGTCTCCAATTACTAGATATATATTTCCTAAAGCGGACGAACCAATATTGAATTATCTGGATGACGATGGAACTCCAGTTGAGCCCGAATATTATACTCCTATCATTCCTATGATTCTTGTAAATGGTGGTAAAGGAATTGGAACTGGTTTCAGTTATGAGGGATTATGTTATAACCCTATTCATATTATTGATTATTTGAAATGTAAATTAAAAGTAAAAAAATATACAGGGGATATCAAGCCTTATTATGAAGGATTTACAGGAGAAATTATTGAATATATGGATAAAGCAAAGGACGGAATTCAATATAAGAAATATTTGGTTAAGGGTAAATTTGAAGTAACAAGTTATAATTCTATTAAAATCACAGAACTCCCTATTGGGACATGGACGACTACATATAAAGCTTACTTAGAGAGTTTAATGGAAGATAAGGATGCTAAAGGGAAAAAGAAAATCCCTATCGTAAAATCATACACCGATTCTTGTACTGATACTAGTATTGAATTTAGTGTAAAGTTACATATGGGTGTATTACCAAATCTAGTTTCTAAAAAATTTTCAAAAAACATTTCAAAATTAGAAAAGGTATTTGGATTAACAACAACAAAATCAACTTCAAATATGTATTTGTTCGATGAAGAACAAAAATTAAAAAAATATCAAAATATTTATGAAATTATTGAAAAGTATTATCCTGTGAGATATAAAGCATATGAATTAAGAAAGGCTCATATGATTATGTCTTTAGAAAAAGATGTAAAAATATTAAGCAATAAGGCAAAATTTATTCAAGAACAAATCGTTGAACCACCCACTCTAATAATGCGTAAAAAGAAAAAGGCAGAGGTTATTGAAATGTTAAAAGAAAAAGAATACGACATTATTGGAGACGATGAAGAGTATAAATATTTAAGAAATATGACAATTGATAGTGTTGAAGAAGAAAATTATGATAAATTATTAAAACAAAAGGGAGAAAAGGAAGGTGAGTTAGAAAAAATTAAAGTTACAACTATCGAACAAATGTGGCTAAGCGAATTAAAAGATTTAGAGAAAGAATATAATAAATATCAAACAGATAGAATTGGTAGAAGTAAAGGTGTTGGTGCGAAAATTAAAATTAAAAAGAAAAATATTAAAAAAAAAAAGAAAAAATAATTAATTCATAGATAAGTATAATTATTATAAAAGATTAAATATTTTTTTAAACATTCTAAACAATTATATAATCATATTTTTCTTTTAAGTATCATAATTTATTAAAAGAAAAATTAAAAAAAGTTTTTAAGTTCTAAAATATTATTAGAGTATGTTGACTTGCCCCTTTGTAGGGGAATTGGTAATGTACTAACATCATTTTTATACTTTACATAACCTTTAGCTTCACCACATATTTGTGGTATTGAGTAATCTAATACAAGATCATTTAGCTGTTCTACTTGACCGGTAATATTTGTTGGTAGATTTGCCGAATGTTGTAAGTAAATGCTTCTCATTATTATTTTTAAAGTATCTTCGTTTTGATAACCAATTTGAAAACTGCCTCCAGAACTTTTGTACACTCCTGCTATTAGACCGTGTTGTAGTATAAGAATATTTCCACCTGAAAAAAAGGTTTTAGACAAATTATTGGGTTCTAAATTGCCCGTTAAAGCATTTCTATAATTTGTTGTTTTCTCATCAATAGGGATTTTATCATATAACTGAAAAACACTATTATTTATAGGATCCAATATATTTACTCTACCATTTGCGTTCATTTATATTAAATGTATAAAAAAATATTATATAAATTAATTTATATAATGAGTTTCCAAACAAACGTTTTAACAGTTTCTATAGTTTTATTTGTTTTTATAATGATAGTGATAGCAACGATGATGACAGGTGCTAAAAAAAATATGGTATTCCCTCCACAAACCGGTCAATGTCCAGATTTTTGGTCTTTGGGTGCGGATGGTGTAAAATGTTATAATACTAACAATTTAGGAAATAAGTGTGCTTCACCTTCAGATTTTTCTAAAATGACAATGAAACAAAAATGTAAATTCGCTAAAGACTGCCAAATCGGGTGGGATGGTATTACCAATGCTGAAACAGACGGAAGACCTAGATATTGTTAATTTGATATAAAGAAATAAATCTATATGTCAAATGTCTTTTTTAAAAATAAATAAACTCCCAGAAGATATGGTTGGAGAGATTTATTCATTTATACATATTAAATCTTTGTCACAAACAAATATTATTGGAAAAACATTATAAATCAAAAAATCAAGGTTTCTTATTATTATAGATACCTATTACGATTATTCATATATATTTAATAATTACCTTGATATTTATTTTTCTTTTGAAAGCAAATTATCTTATCAAGATAAAATATTTCCAATAGAGAATTATTAAATATCTCTCCACTTTTGTTTTTGATT
>Ga0209658_1001750_pt1 | contig 12597 bp, 7 predicted proteins | sample SaaInlV_150m_DNA_6_FD_184656 | JGI IMG/M metagenome (GOLD analysis project Ga0209658, IMG submission 184656) | Marine microbial communities from expanding oxygen minimum zones in the Saanich Inlet - SI037_S4LV_150m_DNA (SPAdes) (version 2) | ecosystem: Environmental > Aquatic > Marine >...
TTTTATCATCAACATTTAGAATTTGAATTTTTTGTTCATCATTCAAAGTCTTGTTGATGTGTTCTATTGATGGTTGCATTCTTGTACACCAAGCACAACCACTTCTGGTAAAATAATATATAGGTGAAACCATTTATAAGTCTATAATCTTTAATATCCGTGTAGGTATTCTTTGTAAGCCTTCTTTGTTAGAAATCAGTATCATGTTTTTGTATAAATCCCATGGCACTTGATAACTCGTATCCAATACGCCATTATTAATTAGTTTGATTAATTCATTTAATGCATTAATCGTATAAAGTGTATTGGTTATTTTCTTTCTATGTAGTGAAATAGTATTCTGAACTAAATTAAAGTCAATGTCATCTTCTTGATTTACATTATAAGTACAGATTAATTCTTTTGGTTTATCTTCGTTTTGTAATACATAAATCTTATCAAATACGATTTTAAAATGTTTTGTTATGTCTAAAATTGATTGATCAAGATTACGTTGGGTCGTAAATGAACAGAGTAGTTGAGTTTTCATTAGTTTTTACCCTTTAGACACTTTATCATATCTTTACCTAAGTGTGCTAAAATTGATTTAGATTTACCTTTGGTTCTATATGACTCTCTTCCTAATTCTCTTTCTTCACCACCCTCTTTACTTCCAAATGACACAGCATCATCATCTGGCGAAACTCTTAATCTTTTCTGTAGGTGTTCCATCAAGTCTTTTCTACCTTGTTCAGATTCTATATCACCATCGAAATTAGATAATTCAGCACAACACTCTCTAAACTCTGTCGGGCTTACCGAAGTACCACCTATGTTTATTGATTGTATACCCTCAAGTTCACCATTGATATATCTTGTAAAATGTATCTCATCCATAAAAGATTGTACATAAGCTCTCTGATTAGGACCATTATCACCATCAGGATTATTAGGGTATGAATCAGAGTCTAGTTCAGAATCAGCGTTTTGTAAATCCCCAACCAATTGTTCGTGAGCAACATTCATAGAATCTTTTCTCTTTCTGCTTGTATCCTCAATATCATCTAATTTAGAATCCAAACATTCCTTTACAGCAGCTTCTGACATTTTTAGATGTTTTGCTATCTGAGAAACGGACATAGGACCACCATATTGTTTTAGTCCAACTTTATATAACTGGCGAACTCTAGAAACAACATCCGAAGTTTTTAGTACCATCTTTTGTATGTCTTGAGTGGCACTACCATCTTTTACCATCTCAATGACTGCTTCAGCTATTTCTTGTTCAGTTGCTTTTTCAGGATCTATACCTTTACTCTCCAGCTTCTTTTTCATAGCTGGATTGGTTCTCATTTCTTGAACATAGTCAATTCTTCTTGGATCGAAAAATTCAAAAATTTTACCAACACCCTCTACTGCTTCTGGCGATAAATTTTGAGAATCTTGACCAACAGCTTTTTCAGCATTATCAACTGTTGTAGCAGCTCTTTCTACAGCATTGGTTGTAGCCTCTACGACTTTCTCTCTATCACTATCTGATAAATCTTCATTAGCATCAACTGCTTTTGAAATCTTTTCTCCCTTTTTTCTAACAGATGTATTGTTATGTGGATCATTCCAATCTTTTTTATTTGATGTATGTTTAAATCCTATCCTACCATCGGTTGTTTCATATAAAGTTCCTGTATCGGTATCATCTAATTCTTCCAAATAATCTAACTGTTTTTGATAATGTTCATATTCTTCAGAACCTTCTTCGTGTTCATCTCTTTTCTTTTCCAATAATGATTGTACAATTTGTTTTTGATTGTAATCCATTGTTGCTGAAATAGGATATGGTTTAGTTTGAGGTTTTTTATACTTAAACTTTTCTTCATTTTGTAGGTAGTCAAGCTCACCTTGTCCAGTCTTAAATCCAATACTTAGCCATTGTCTAACATACTTTTCTGGATCTTTTTCGAACTCTTTTGATGCTTTAGCTTTCTCAATCAGCATATCATATAATGGTGTACCTCTCATTTTTTCAAGCTCATTTTCAACAAACTCTTCTTCTGTCAAATTAGGATTTTCTGTCAATTGCTCAGCTGCCACACCACCATAAGTTTCACCAGTTGTAGATGCTGGTGTACCAGCAGGTAAGTCATAAGCATTTCTTATATTACCTCTTCGTTCTTCAATAAGTTCAGCTGCTGTACTTTCGGCATTTTCACTATTTTTTATTTTATTGTCTGTTTGTTTATTATGTGCAGCTCTTCTTTTATCTCTCTTTGAGGTAGTTTCGTTTTCTGGTGGTTTCGTATAATCTTGAGATTGAGTCTCAGCATCACTATCACCACCTTCTTCATCCTCTTTATCAAATGGATTAGGATCTATTTTCATTGGTTCTGGTTTATCTTCTTCTTCTTCATCATCATCACCAATCGGTGTTAATTTACCATCAACATTTTTATGTGTTGTATCTCCATCTTCAGGTCCCCAATTTCCATAACCTTTAGATACTAAACCTTTAGCTTTTGCCTTTTCTTTTTCTTTATCGTCTAAACCACCACCATCTTTTTCCAATACCAATATTACATTATCAATAATGTCTTTATCAATACCTTTTGATAAACACAATTCCTTTAACAATACTAAATGATAAGCATTAGATGGATTAGGTGTTCCATCGGGAACTTTTGCTCTCCAATCCAACCATAGTGAATTAAAATTAAAACTCATAATTTTTTATACTCCCATAATCAAGACCGACTTTAGTCTTTGTTGTAAACCCATTAGTTTCAAGTATTTGTTTAATCTCATGTATTGTTTCTACTCCATCTTCCTTTGAATAATCAAATAAAAAACTATCATAGTTATAATGCACAATGTTAGTCTTCTTTGATAATAAATATGTATGTAATTTCATTAAGAGTTTAACATTTCTTTCCGTTTCATAAGACTGAATATAGTAGTTAAATAACTTCTGAGCATTTAGATTTTCTAAATTCTCTTCTTTCATAGGTCTATTATAAATATGTGAGTTAATTCTTTTATTCTGATTAAACTCGTCCCACATTTCATTTATTAAATTTTTCGTCATATTTAAGAATTCAATTTTATTTGCAACATCATTTGGAATCCCACCATACAGGTATTGAAATGTTTTGGTTTTACCCTCACTGACATCAACTTTATATTTACTGCTCAAGTATTCATGTACGGGTGTATTGGGAAAATCATATCCAATTAAATCTCCAATCAATCTTGGATGATAAGCATCAAAGTCGAATTCAATAAAAATATCATTCAGGGGTGAAAAACATTTCCTATGTTCTGGTGTCAAGGCAGCAAAGTTTAAATTATTAATACTATTGGATGGTCGGGATGTAGTAGTGTAGAAATTATAATTCTGATAGATTTTTCTATCATGAATGTATTGAGCCATTCGATGACCAAAGGTTGAGATGATATTCGTATTGACTCCGATTCCATTCAGTTCTATTAGGGTGAATGCCTTTGTAAATTCATCGTGGAATAATTGTAACTCTGGTGTAATGGGTAAATCATCATCTTGATAATCCATTTCTTCCATTATTTTGTGCATTGGATAGTAGTACATGAATTCACTATCATTGTAGAAGTTAGAGTACTTTACTTCATGTTTTACTTTATTGTGATGCCAATAATCTACTACATTCGTGTCTAAATAATTTAAATCGTTTTTTATAAAGGTTTTGTAGTCAATTCCTTTATGAAGTATGTCTTTATTTAGTTCACCGAATTGTTTTTCATAATGGTTAGCATAGAGTATATTCTGGTCAAACATCAAGACAATGTTGTTATTTGGGTGTGACTTGGAGTAGTTTTGTAACGATGTAACTGATTTAACCATAGGTTAATTTAAGTAATTTTTATGTAAAAGTCAATGGTTTTTATTTTACAATTTTCATCAAATTTATATAATGTTTTATATAAATTTCAAATAAAGAAGTAGCTACTTTTTCTAAGTTCGTGTCTTTTAAGATTCTTTTTGGTATCATAATATTAGGAATAATTTTAAAATCTGACCAATTTCCTGTGATTTCAACAAACCATTCGCCATCCGGTACGGTTTTTCCCTTACCGAAAATGACACTCATTAAAATTGGAGACACCCCATCCTCCCATACTTTCTTGGCAAAACCAGCATTTCTACTTGCTTTGATTCTATTTAAAATATATGACTCTGATGTAAAAAGTTTTCTTTCCTCAATATACTTAATAATTGCCTTTTGAGTATCATCAAGCCAACCTGGCGTCCAAGTTTCATCTTCCATAGGATCTAATATAAGCTTTTGAAAATCACCCCTAATATCATCCCCCCCGCCCGTGGAGTGCCATATTGGATTAAAATATATCATATCCTTTGGAATATCTCCATACATGCTATCATTAAGTTTCTTCTTCTGCTGGATCCCAACAGATCCATTTACCAAAGTCATATCTTCATGGTCACTAGTTTTATATGCACTCCAATTTAAATAATCATCACCTAATATTAAATCACTTACGGCTAAAATCCATGCTAATTGACCATAATTTCCGTCTGCTATCTCGGATGTTAGCCCAACAGCACTTAATTTTTTTGCATTCTTTAAATCAGTAGTTGATAGTTTTTGCCCTTCCGGCTTTGTTGAATTCTTCCTTATAGCTTCATCAGGATCATGAAGCCATTCAGTTATAGTAAATGTTACGTCCTTTTTTAAATCTAAACTAGCAAAACCAAATGGTCCATCCCCACCCCATGTTGGATGATTAACCTGTATATGTTTAAGCACTTTTATTTCCATTAAAGTTGTTTCTTTATCTTTTACGGTATCTTTATCAAACTTATTCTCCATATTTGAAGAACCCGCAACTTCACCCGCCGTTGTTTCTAAATAAAGTGGATGAAACCTCGTAACTACATTATTGTTTTTATTAGATTGTTGATTACCAGTTAAATATACTTTTTTATTTGGTTTTATTCTCATAGCAGTTGTATATGTAGTTTTCCATATAGATGTATCAACAGAATGATCAACTCCCATTATTTGAAAAAATACTCTGTCTTGCCAATGATCTGGAAAAAAATTAACATTTATGTACTCACCATAACTTAAAAAATTATTACCATAAATTGTCAAAGATAATGTAATAGGCATAATTGGCGCGATACTACTTTCACCAGCATCAATAAAATTCTTTATTCTAGCATCCATTAATAACTTTTCTCTATCAGAACTTACATATTTAATAAGTTTACCATCTTTAGTATGTGTTGGTAAATCTATAGGTACTGGTTGTTTTACTCCTTTTGCTTCTTTTTCAGCTTCTATTATTTCTGTTAGTTTAACTCGTTGGCTATTAATATAATTCATATATCTTTCACTTACTGGATTCCCATCAACTTTAAAATCTCCACGTTCAATATTCGAATTACCTGAAGTAATTGAATCAAATATTTTTTTAATATCAGCATCAATTGTTTTCTTTTTTTGCGATACAAAACCAATATCAGGTAAACTTTTTATAATCATTTTTTTATTACCTGTATTTGGTGTTGTTTCTAATACATTTAAAAAACTTAATTTCAAATCATCTAAATTTTCAAAAATCACATCTTGTTTTGTGTTCTTAATAGCAATCATACTTGACAATCCCGCTTTTGGTGTTTCAAATTTTAAATCACTATTCAATACAACAGAATTTCCTGAAGTTAAATCAAATGTCAATATTGGTTCGTCAGGAATAATATGACCAGTCAAATTAACATCTTGAAAAGCCAATGCTACTTGAGAATCATTATGTGATATCATTTTAATATTAATTATATTAGTTGAATCTCTCCATATCACATCAAAAATAAATTCCAAAGCATCATTAATATTCTTACTCGCAGTGAATGCCTCTTGAATAACTGGAACACTTATGAATAATTCTCTTAATGGAATTCTTTTTTTATCCCTATCTACTTGTGACTGGTTATCTTTGTAATTTAAATCGATTCCATGACTGTTGTCTTTTAATTTACCTTCCACATCATACCAAATAGAAGGTCTTATCTTATTAGAAGTTTCACTTTCACCGTCTTTAATATCCCAACTATTTGGGTAAAGATAACTTGGTACTTCATCATTCGATCTCAACGGAGTTTTTTGAATAGCAAATAAATCAGGATCAAATCTTACCCATGAATCTATACTTGTAAATTTTAATCCATAAATATCATCAGGTTTAGCTGCAGATGCAATTTCATCGCCTTCTTCTGTTGTTTCAACCCATTGAGATATAAAATTATTTAAAAATAAATCTTCAAATAATCCAAATGATATGTATAAACTTTCTTTTTCATCTAAATAATCAGCATCACCATCACCACCTAAATTTTGAAAAAACACTCCTATTTTTTTTGAAGTAGAATCAATTACACCTGGTTCTACTGTCATGCCTGAATCAAAAAAGGCCGTTGAGTATTCATCAACTTCCGATTCACTTAATTTTCTCAGAAGCTTTGTATCAAAATCTGCATAAGTATCAGAGCCCCCTACATCTATATTTCCCTCGCCGAGTGATCTTACTACATAACCAACCAAAAATTCATCCATGAAATTTGCAAACAAAAATTTTAAACTATTGTCTTCGGTTATTTCTTTATCTAATAAAGTATAATTTTGTGATACAAATTCTAAATTACACTTAAAAGAACCCATTTCATCAACCGTTACGTCATATTTTGTTACGGCTCCACATAATGTACTCATAAGACCTTTTTGTTTAGCTATTTCTCCTGTCTTGCTATCATAAAGGTTAGAATAAAGGTTTGATAGTTTTAAATCATTGTTATTAATCTTATCAACTGGATTGTATAAAGATAATGCATCATCTGACCAACCAAAATCTACAAAAACCATAGTTCCTGGTCTTAAAAAAAATGGTAAAAATATATTATCAAAATCTACTTTATTATGAACTACAAAATCAACAGTAGTTCTTCTTAATGCACCAACCGCACCCTCTGATTTAGAATTAATACCCGTTATTCCAGCAGTAGGTTTTAAATACTGATTATTAGTTAATTGATGTTTTAAAACTGAACTGTGTATTGTTGTTTCATCATAAGAATTTTCTCTGTTGTCATTTATGATGTAAACTGTATTTTTACCTTTATCGTCTTTATCTTGTGCATCTTTGACATTTACAGCCGTCCACATTCTTGCAAATGGAGCTCTATCACCTAAATAATGTGTATGTGGTGATGGCTTTATACCTGCGTTTGGATTTACTTCAAAGCGACCTTCTTGTAATTCTTTGAAAATGTCTTGAATATCTGAATCTACATTAGATCCAAATATTTTATCACTTAAATTCATTTTAAAATTGCTTGTTCAGCTGAAACGGGTACTCTTAATTGAGTTCCAGCCTCAATGTTATTAGTACTTAAATTATTAACGGATGCTATATACCACCAAAAGTCAGTTGTTCCATAATATACTTGTGAGATTAAATCACATCTATCACCATCAACGGCAATCAATAATATATCTGAATTATCTTCTTTGAATTCAGGTAAGTCAGCAGTACCGATTCTGGAAACTCCATTTTCTTTTATTCTATCTATTCTATCGTATCTACTCATTATACACTAGCTCTGTAAAATTCGTCACCCATTTGTGGTGGTTTTCTATTTAAAATTTGATAAGATATTGCAATATCGAATAATCTTGGTCTGGCACTTAAAGCATCCCAATCTCCACTATCATTTACCGTATAGGATAATGATTTTATAAACCCAAACTGACCTTTTTTTCTACTACCGATATGAGCCATATAGAGTTCTGTAAATGGTGGTTGCATTCTTATCTGTGAATCTTTATCTTCTACAAGTTTAGCTACGTCACCTATACCCACTTTTTTAAACTCGTGTTGATAATTAGGATAAGCCAATGATGTAAGATAGTCAATTTTTTCATACATAGCATTAAATTCCAATTCATTGTTTGGATACACTCGTAGATTAAAACTCAAGTCTCTTTCGGCTCTTTCATACATATAAACAGGTTCACTTCTACCAATGTAATTAGTTGGGGTCCAAGTTGGACTAACGTTTTCTACTATACCCGTAACAAATCCTCTAAAGTATAAGAATTTACCACCTTTTCTTAAATCTTTTATCTTGACATAAAAGTCTCCCTTTACGAATGGTTTTATATCCAATAAGTCGGATTTATCGTCAGGTGTGGGGATTTGGCTATTTACTTTATCAGTATAACCTCGCCCAAAATCAGTATGTCTACCCTCACCACTTAAATCAATAAATGGTGTTTTTCTTAAAACTGGTAATTGAGCAACATTTGCTAATTTTTTTATCACACCCTCTTTTAATTTTTGAAGTCCTTTTTGTACAAATGTAGGTTGATCTGTTGATACTTTAAGATTTTGTAGTTGTTCAATTCCAGCTGTCCTATCACCAAGATTTTTAAAGAAGTATATGCCGTTCCCCAGTCCTGCTGAATACTCTACTGTCAATGGTTTTCTTAAACTACCAACAATACCACCTAAATCTTGAAAATAATCATTAGTAACATTTAAAAATCCTGTATTACCTTGAATTGGATTTGCAAATGGTCGTTTTAAAATGGTATCAGTTCTAAATGGTTGAATAGAATTTCCAATTAACATATTTGTAACATTTTCATTAAAAATACTTTGTTTTCCAGCTTCACTTTCATAAAATTTAAATAATCTTGAAGTATCATCAAGTGCTCTATGTAATGGCAAAGTATCTCTATTGGTTAATGTCGCATATCTATCTGAACCAATTGGTTGTACTATATAGGGTTCGTCTCCGCGGTCAAATCCTCTGAAATTCTTTAATTTACCTGATCTATATCTGTTGATATCAAGTAATGTCTTATCACCCATACCTGCACGATTTATGTAAATAGTGCCGGCATTTCCGTTTGGTGTACTATCCCACCAATTTTCGCTTGATGCTCTTATTACTATATCTTTTCTATCTATAACAGCACTATGATTAACATTATAAAGTGTTTCAAGTATTAAATCACCTTGACCTAATCGATTGTTTATACCTAATTTTAAAAACTCATCACCTGTCCGAAGTTTTTTTCTCTCATCAATGGGATTTAATGATATTTGACTTGAGTTATTTTGCTCTGCAGTAACCTTACCTGAATATCCTGATTGTGGTCCTATTCTTTCAGCATCGTAATAAGAATTGAATTCAATAATTGGTGTTTCTTGTGTTAAATTACTTGGAAATGTTCTTGCTGCATCAAACCCAATTTTTTTCAAATCATCCAATTGAGAATGGTTATCTGGATGTGGTTTATCTACTTCTTTTTGACCAGACTTTTTAATAATTAAATCCCCATGTCTACCCCTAGATTCTAATGTAGGCGACATTGATTGATTATCAGGTCCTAACAATGGAACATTCGGTAAAAAGTCTAACAGAGAATGTTCTTCTGAATGTGGTGGCGTTGAAGGTCTTTCATTTGTTAATCCACCATGTATGCCCTGATTACTTCTCCCACCGTATCCCTCATAATGTGTGTGGGGATTTCTAGAAGCATCTTGATGTGTAGTATTATCTCTTATATTACTAAATCCGTTAATCTCTGCTTCCGATACAACGTTTTCACTCAAGTCATTAAATACTGATTTTAAATTTTCTAATCCCATTAGTATTTACTCCCGGCAGTTCCAAGTTGAGTTCCACCAAATTCTTCTCCGTGATATGTTCCAAGAGCATATATATCTCTTCCTCTGATTACGGTCTCGGTTCTTACGTTAACATTACTAGTACCTGCAGATAGACCAGCTGGTGAGATACCACCCATAGCCATACCGGTATTCATACGATTTGTTGATGCCATTACTGAATTTCTTGGGTTTGGTGATTTAGCTGCTCCGCCACCACCTGCAACAGACCATTGATTACTTTCTTTTGCAAAATTACTCAATCCACCAAATAAACCCCCACCAGCAGTTGTTCCCATCCCCATCATATCAAGAAATGGATCTAATTTATTCAATATAAAAGATATGCCATTAAAAACAATATTTATTATGTCAATAACAGGTCTAAAAAATCCAATCGTACTTCTTAAAAGTTTACCAATACTCATCAATCCAGGTCCAAGAGCATTAACTAATTCAGCACTAACGGCTTTCAATTCATTCATCATCAAAGTAAATTGAGATAAACCCTCTTTTCCTAATAAATCTCTAAAACCTTTAGCTTTAATTCCTACCTGCTCGGTTTGACCAACTAATTTTGACATATCAGCAACACTCATACTTATAGAATCGGCAATTGCTTTTCTTTGGATTTCATTAAGTTTATTAAACTGAGCTTCTGATCCTACTTGTTTAACAACCTCTTTCATCATACCAACCTTATCACCAGCTAATGATAATTCACGAGCTCTCTGAAAATTTAATTGTCTACCAATCAAAACAGATGCCTCTACTTCTTTTGTTATAGAGGTTTCAAAATCTAATAATGATTCAGAAACTTTACCAACTGAATCTAAATTTATTCCAAGTTTTCTCGCCTGAACAGCTGCCTCCATAATATTATTACCACCGTCTTTTGTGAATAAAGCAATTGTTTCAGCTGAACCTGCAATATCTTTAAGAACTTGTTGTGGAGCGACTTGATTTTGTCTTGCTAGTTGAAAAGCACCTTCCGCGAATCGTTCTGCCTGTACGGCAGACAAATTAGCAGTTTGCATCAATACACCAAAAAGATTTGCACTCTCATCGGCAGAAAGACCAGTAGCTTTGGCGGTATCAAATACCTTTGCTGACATTTCAGCAGCTGCATCTAAACCAATTCCAAAATTAGATGCCAAAACATTAGTTATACCGGCAACCTCTTCTATACTACCACCGAGTCGTGTTGCCTCTACACTTGAACTTAATAAACTTTTGTTAAAGTCACTTCCCAATTCAGTTAAACTACCGAATTGTTTTCCTATGGCATCTATCTGTCCAGCAAATTGTTGAGCAATTTGATATAATACAGCATATATACCAGCTGCTTTAGCACTAAGTTTACTAAATTTACCCATATCAGCAGCAGATTTAGCTCCAGCTACTGCAGTTGATTTCTGTGTCCCAAGTAATTTCTTACCAGCTTCAATAGCTTTATCTTTTACACTTCCCTTTAAACCCTCAATGGCATTAATTTTTTCTGATACTTGTCCTTCTTCTAATAACCCATCTTTTATTTGGTCATTGATTGACAATAAAGATAATTTTTGTGTTTCATTAGTTTTGCCACTATTTAAAATTATATCTGCATTATCTCTAGCATCAGTATTTAATTGATTTTGTAAATTAGAATGTTCTTTTGTTGATTTTAATTGAATAGCACCAGCAAGATTTCCTTTTACTAAATTTGCTATTCTACTTGAAAATGATTTATCTAATGCCGCTTCACTTTTTTCAACATCACTTGATAGTTTAGCATATATTTTAGCAGACTTTACGCTGTCATCAATAGCTTTGGTTCTTGATTGAGTCTCAGCAGCAATCTTTTTTTCTAATCGTTCAACCTCTGCTAATTGTTTTACCTGATAACTTAAACCCTTTTCAACTCGTCTATTATATTCAGCTCTTGCATCAGCAAGTTGTTTTTCTAATGATATGTCTTCTTTTTGTGCCATTAATATCTCAGTTAATTATGTATTAATAAATATCAAAAAGAAAGTTATTTTGGATTAAATCTACGAGGAATGGTCGGTTGAGGTTTTGGTTGTGACTTATCGATATGCTCTTTTTCTTTTTTCTTAAAATCCATAAACTCTCTTAGATAAAAGTTTTTCAAATGAACTGGCATGTTATAGACATCACCAAACGTAAAGCCAGGTGCGCTATATATAAAATAAAATATACTTTGATGTATGTCTAATTTACTAGACGGATCGAGGCCAAAAAAACGCAACAGTAAGCGGAATTGACACGCTAACTGTTTCACCTCCTATTTCAATTTCTGATGTCAAGTCAATATCAGGAGAAATTTCTTGAATGTAATTTCTCAATGCTATAGAATCCCTTGCGAGTAAATTCTGTGCAAATTCAGTAATGGTTTCAGGTTTTGAATCACCATCAACTTCAGTAATCGTATATCGCAATCTTGTCGTGATGTCTGTAGAATACCCATACTTAGCAGATTGTTTTAAATCCTTTTCAATCAATGCTTCTTCTACACCAGTTAATAATTTAAATTTAATTTTATTCTTACCAATATCAGTAGTATAGTCGAATGAATTATCTGTATAATCAACATCTTCAGACATTCCTTTAAACGGACATTCTGTAAGATCAAATGTATGTTCTACTTTTTGTTCAGGATCATTTGGATTAGTGACTTCAACCGTATACTCAGGACCATAAGCCAATATACGAGCCGCAACCAATACGGCATTCTTATCACCCAAGACTAAATCTTCCTGTTTAACTCCCTTTGTGACAATTAAACTATCTAGCAATTTATCAATAACAACACCTTTTTTAATGAGATTTTCAGACATCAATATATCTTCTTCTCGTGTTGTCATGTATTTTAATTCAAGTTTACCTGATGAT